>Ga0255336_101952_pt1 | contig 12014 bp, 19 predicted proteins | sample MeOH1_35cm_T3_17_FD_189102 | JGI IMG/M metagenome (GOLD analysis project Ga0255336, IMG submission 189102) | Sandy soil microbial communities from University of British Columbia, Vancouver, Canada - MeOH1_35cm_T3_179 | ecosystem: Engineered > Artificial ecosystem > Sand microcosm > Unclassified ...
TCAGCTTCTTTACCCCACGCGCGTCAAGTGTTCGCTTCGCCGGGCTTGCGCCCGCACTTGACCCGGCAGTCCACCCACTCGAGATTCGAAAGAGGCAAATTTTCCGATGACAGGCATGTTGTGCTGGGTTGCTCGTTTCATGGCCAACGTTATCACCGCGTCGACGCCAAGCTGTCTGCAAGTTGACAGTACCCGTCATCATCGGCCGTCAGTTCGTTTGCGCCGACAACTCTAACCGATTCCTTATTCCATTTGTACCGGATCCTCCAAGAGATGACGTGGAATAACAATACTGTCTTAGCTGTTTTATAAGTTTAGGTTACCTCCCTCACACGACTGCTGACGTTCCTTAGACAGGTGGCGCGTTGAGTTTCAACACTTACACGGTTGCTTCTCCAGATAAGGATTTTCGATGACACAAGTTATCTTAAGCGACTCCATCCATACTGACGCGAAGGCGCTTGACAGCGAGTCTCACGTTACCGACCCGTCTACCGATCCCATAGACGGCCTGGAACAGGCAATCACGAAAAGTGGATCCGAGCCAGTTGTTTATACAGCGCTCAATGTTCGCCGGTCGATCAGAGCGATCTGGATAAAGGTTGGTGGCTCAGGTTTGCGCTGTCGCTGGGTCAAAGATGCTGACTCTGACTAAGAGGCGCTAACACAATGAGGCAGCGCCAATTTGCTGAACGGACCGGCGCGAAAATTATAAAGGCCACCAATATATCCAGCCGCGTCGTCACGGCCGAAGAACAGCGAGTCGGTCATGAAGTCGTATTGATTGCCCAAGGTCAGACTGCCCCACTCGTCATGGAATAACCCGACATATGCGGTTCGACCGAATAGAGCGCCTGGACTCTGGATGATCTGACCGGTGTCGAATGAGAACTGATCGACCAAATTAAAGACCGCGCTCAGGCTGCCACCGAGATCTTCGGTGCCCTTGAAGCCGAGCAGATTGGGTACCGCAATCCCATCGTCGAACTTCAGGTTGCTGTGGCCGCTCTCGTTGCTGACGTAAGACACACCTGCATCGAACAGGCCATCGACCGGATCGAGATGCAGATGGTCGATCAGATAGTTCGGCACCATTGCGCTGATGACGAAGATGCCGGCCATCGCGCAGAGCGCGGCGAGCATTGCGAGCACGACGTTGCGGCTCCGGAAAAGGTTTATCCAGCGCGGCTTGTCGCCGTGTGCGACGACATTCAGGTCCTGACTCAGTTCGTCGACGCTGTGTTCGCGCAGGAGCAGTGCGATTAACGCCGCAATGACGACACCGGGCACGGCCGACAGCGCGAAGATCCAGTGACCATGACGGCACGACGCGCAGCAATTGCGCCGTGATCTAACGCACCGTTGTATGGCGAAAAGTCGCCAACTAAGCCTTTCTCTTACCTCTTCAGCCGCTTTGCGCAGGCTAACCTTCACTTTGATAAGATATCCTAATTTTATGCCAATACCGCTCTTCTGAAACCTGCAACCAGTTGTAGGCGTGACGCCGAACAGATCAACCTCTTCGCTCACCCGGCCTTCGCGAGCACCCCCCCTTGAACATTGGCGTCAACGTCGCTTCGATCGATGCCCATGGCATCCGGTTAGCCAGTATGACGAGCGGGTGACGCAAATCGGTCATCGCGTCCAGGCGGCTGCGGAAGAAATCCGGCGTGCTCATTGGCGGTTCTCAACTCTCAGAAAGTATTCCAATTCCATATCGATTCTGGGAGTTTTGCAACCCCTTGCGCACGCCCATTCCCGCACCACGGCTGGCTTCACGCCATTCTGCAAGACCGACTAGCTATACGAAACGCCTCAACCGGACCGCCCATTTGAACCAGAACCCTTCTGACCTACTCTGGGTCAGGCCTTGTTTTGAGGTTGAAGTGTTGGCCTGTACACTTTGGCCGACTCGCAAAATCTGTAAAACTTGCTGCGAACAACGCCGTTCTTTCAGGAACCTGAAAAGTCGCTACCTGTTGGGTGCTTTCTTTCAGTCGCCGTTGTCTTTAATGCGACATTTTTCGAAAGTGCCGCCAATCCGGTTCGATAAATCTCCTGGAACAGTGTTCTGACGTGCGCCTCGCTCACTCCGACCGGTGTGAAACTCCCAGACCACATCACCCGAGATAACTCTCGAGCGGTGATCTTTTCAACAGATATAGTCGCCCGATAGTTCGACGCAGGAAAAGGGCCGTTGATCATCGAATAGCTGTATTTGCGCGCCGCATTGTCGAAGGACTCAAGACGTTCGATGATGATCTCTCCGACCACGCTTTCCAAGCGCCGCACACGCCCACCATCGCTCATCTGGCTGTTTCGAAAATAGGGATGCCAATTTGGTACTGAATGAAATCCCCCAATTAAATTCCACACGCGGTCCGGACATGCGCCTATTACGAGTACGGTCGATGTGTTCACCATCTCAGTTAGCTCCTCAAAGTCAGTTAAAGACATTGCTTAAAACTTTAAAAAACGGGTACGTGGGGATTCGTATGTCTTGCTCAAAACGAGACCAGCACAATGAGACTAAAACAGACGATTGCCGACTCGATACCTAACAGCATTTCGTTTGACTCGTTGGTTGTAACAAAATAGAAGAGTGGTAACATCTCGCCCCAAGGTGCAGGACTGGCTATAGAGTGCCAGCCGATGCGCCCGATATCGACGGCTGCGCATCGCCAACTGGGATGTGCAATCGCGATGACTCAAGTCATAACACTTCGAATTCCGCATTTATTCCGCCAACGTTGCATCTAGGCCGCAGTAGCTCGGTAATGCTCTGAACTGCCCGAGTTGTCATCTGACTGCAGGGCTGAAGCCGACTGGCTTGCGAAGCGGACACCCGTTATGAGGCGATGGTCGGACGAGGCTATCCTTAATGCCATCCAGTTTGCCGCAAAGCGGCTTTCGACTTCTTTGGACCTCACAAAGTCGACTGCCTCGACCAGAACGAAGAAGGGCGGCGTGCCGGCATGACGTTCCGGCAGGTCCTTGTCGGCGGCAAGGACCTTGACGGCCTCGGCAAAATCGCGGATCAGTGCCTTCAGGTCGGGACGGGAGGCCGCAACCCGATCATTGGCGGCTCTGGTGCAAATAGATGAGCAAGTCGGTTACTCTGTCGTTTTGATGAATGCAGGCGGCCATGAGTAAGTTGAAAGCCATTGATGCGCTGTTCGACGGACGGCATTTCGACCGCGAAATCATCATCCTGTGCGTACGTTGGTACTTGCGTTACAAGCTCAGCCTTCGGGACCTCGTCGAAATGATGGCCGAGCCTGGCTTGTCGCTGGCACACACGACAATTCTGCGTTGGGTCAGGCGCTTCACGCCCGAATTCGTCAAGCGCTGGAACGGTTTTGGCATGCCGACAGGACAGTCGTGGCGTGTCGACGAAACCTACCTGAAGATTCGCGGCAAGTGGGTCTACCTCTATCGGGCAGTGGACCGGTCTGGCCAGACAGTGGACTTCATGCTTCGCGCCAAACGTGACGTAACAGCAGCAAAAACGTTTATCAAGAAGGCCATTAAGCATCAGGGCCAGCCACCAAAAACTATTACGCTCGATGGCTATGCTGCCTCACGCCGGGCCCGTGCGCGAGATGAAGGCCGACGGCTTACTTCCTGCCGACACCGAAGTCAGATCCTCGAAGTATCTGAATATCTTGATCGAGCAAGACCATCGAAACATCAAGTCGCGTACGAAGGTCATGGCTTCATGCGGTTCAGGAGCGCTGCGACCACGATCTCCGGTATCGAGTTGATGCATCGCATTCGCAAGGGTCAGTTCAATCTCGCGACGCTCGACCTCAAAGACACCGCTACGCCGAGCGTTTAGAATGCGGTCCTGTCGGTCCCAATAAGGTGTCCGGCTAAAACCGAACTCCTCGATCATCTCCGCTATTTGCACCAGAACCGATCAGACCTTGTTTTGAGGCTGAAGTGTTGGCCTGTCCTCTTTGGCCGACTTGCAAAATCTGTGAAACTTGCTGCGAACAACGCCGTTCTTTCAGGAACCTGAACAGTCGCTCCCCGTTGGGTGCTTTCTTTCAGTCGTCGTTGTCTTTAATGCGACATTTTTCGAAAGTGCCGCCAATCCGGTTCGATAAATCTCCTGGAACAGTGTTCTGACGTGCGCCTCGCTCACTCCGACCGGTGTGAAACTCCCAGACCACATCACCCGAGATAACTCTCGAGCGGTGATCTTTTCAACAGATATAGTCGCCCGATAGTTCGACGCAGGAAAAGGGCCGTTGATCATCGAATAGCTGTATTTGCGCGCCGCATTGTCGAAGGACTCAAGACGTTCGATGATGATCTCTCCGACCACGCTTTCCAAGCGCCGCACACGCCCACCATCGCTCATCTGGCTGTTTCGAAAATAGGGATGCCAATTTGGTACTGAATGAAATCCCCCAATTAAATTCCACACGCGGTCCGGACATGCGCCTATTACGAGTACGGTCGATGTGTTCACCATCTCAGTTAGCTCCTCAAAGTCAGTTAAAGACATTGCTTAGAACTTTAAAAAACGGGTACGTGGGGATTCGTATGTCTTGCTCAAAACGAGACCAGCACAATGAGACTAAAACAGGACGATTGCCGACTCGATACCTAACAGCATTTCGTTTGACTCGGTGGTTGCAACAAAATAGAAAAGTGGTAACGTCTCGCACCCAAGGTGCAGGACTAGCTATAGAGTGCCAGCCGATGCGCCCGATATCGACGGGCTGCGCATCGCCAACTGGGATGTGCAATCGCGATGACTCAAGTCATAACACTTCGAATCCCGCATTTATTCCGCCAACCGCTTCGGAGTCGGTTGGTGGCTGTTCTCCGCTTGATTGTTTAGCCGCGCTGCCGCTTTCATAAACACGTGCTTCACACTGGCCAGTTCCGGAATGTCGGCCTTCGCTGCCGGATAGCTACGCAACCGATCGGTAACGATCTTGTGCGGCACCGGGTTCGAGCGCAGCACACGCTTGAAGAAGCGTTTGGCGGCGACCCTTGTCGCGCCGCTCTTGCGACAGGATATCGAGTTCGGCGCCGTGTTCGTCAACAGCACGCCAGAGCAGGTACGGTTCCCCACGCAAAGTCACAAACATTTCATCGGGATGCCACGTACTACCCGGCTTGCGTCGTGCCACCTTGACCCGGTGAGCAAAGTCCTTACCAAGCTTCTCGGGAGCAGGGCGCGGACTGCGCCTCGGGTCCGTTGTAGGTAACGGTGGCCGCGTTGGACTCAAAGTCGATGGCAAACAACTGGTTGCAGGTTTTTTCGGTGCTGAATTTGAGTGCGAAGGCACATCTGGCAAGGGTGGTTCTGTCGCGATAACGTCATCTTGTTTAGCAGTCCTTGTCATTTCGGGTCTACTCATCAAGATGGCGTTATCGCGACAGAACCCATCGAGTCGCCCCGCCTCCGCACCTTTCGTTTCAAGGAGTGCCCTTCGCTGGATGTGATCGTCCATTGCGTCCGACCAAGATCTCCTTTGATTCCTGCCTTTTGACGAAGGGGTCTTTGCCGGCGCCGAACTCTGCTCCAATAGTTTGCCGCGCGCGCGACAGACGGCTCATGATCGTGCCGATAGGCACGTCCAGCGCTTCAGCTGCTTCCTTATAGCTCATCCCCTCTATGCATACCAGCAGCATAGCGACACGTTGGTGCTCCGGCAACCGTTGTACCGCGCTCACAATTTGACCGCACATGAGGTTTTCCTCGGGCGTACGGGCGGCAGGATCTGCAACGCTGTCTAGCAGATCGTCGTTCCAAGCGATCCCCGCACGGCTGCGCACACCGCGTGCCCGTACTTCGTTCATCCACGTGGAATATACAATGGAAAACATCCAGCTAAGCGGGGCAGTATCAGGCTGCAATTGATGCGCCCGTTCGAGAGCGCGAAGGCAAGCGAGTTGCAAAAGGTCTTCCGCATCGTGCTTATCTCCGGAAATGCGCAGCGCAAACTTCCATAATTGCGGCAGCATCTTCGGGAGCATGCTGCACAAATCCCCAGTGCGGTTCATTGCCTCGCTCCGCTACCAGACGCGGCCCTAACTTCATCAGCGCGGCGGGGGATTAATTTGCAAAGCGCAACTGAGCGGGACACTCTTATTGGAGCACTCGACAGGCCTGAGCCAATCCTCAGGACGTGCTGCGGGAAAACAAATTGGCGACCCGGGCTACTCATGACTTCCAGCACGCACGCGCTCAGGATAGTACCTTCATCGGTGGTTGCCCGGCCGCGGTCGTCCAGCCCCGACCGGGTCGGCGTGTTAGTTAAGCTGGCGGCATCCTTGGCAGCCGCGGAAGGCAGGGGCAAATAAGGAGAATGCTGGGCCAATTTCTCGAGATCGTGGGACACGAGGACCGTCACACGCATTGGCCGATCCCATTGGCCTCGTGCATGCGGCGTTGATGCCGCTATCCATGGCGCATTTTCCTGATTCCTCCAAGTATCGATACACCACACGTCGAAACTTCGCTCACTCGCCCACTCTGTCCCGACGCCGCTAACCGATTGAAAGTCCATCGCATTGCCCTTAGTTGTCGCCACATGACCGCAAGTAAAGTGAAATATGTACTCGTCGAATGGCCTCTCTCTCATACGATCTGTCTGTCGTTCGACCAATGAGATACTGACCTGTGCACCAAATAGTGCGTGATGCGTCAAACGGGCATGAAGACGAAACTGATGCCCGGAAGTTGGATGGAGCCACGCAAGCCCACATGAGAAAGCTGGCGATGAAAGCGGTGCGTGGCGGAATCGCAGACCATGGCGGCGTCGACCTTTGGCGTAAGCTTGGCGAGCGGTAAGCAAATGGATGAGGCTGTCCTGAGATGGCAGATCGCGTGCGTTGAAACCTGGCAAACGGGGCCGACGCGCAGGCTGTGGACGATTGAACGTCAGGCAGGCAGCGCGGATTCGTGCGTTGATCGTCGGCACGATGCCGGACCAGTTGGCGATGCCGTTCTACCTCTGGACGCGGGAGTCCGTGGCGAGCCTGATTGAGTAGAGGTACGGCGTCGTTGTTTCGCTGACGACGGTGGCGCGTGATCTTAAGGCTTGGGGCATGAGTGCCCAGAAGCCGGTGCGCCGCACCTACGAAAGAAACGGCGAGGCGATTGGCCGCTGGCTGAGCGAGGACTATCCGAAGCTCGTCAGGCAAGCGAAACGGGGAAAAGCGACGATCTACCGAGGCAACGAGATGCGATCGGGCAGCGACCATGTCAGCGGGAAAAGCTTTGCCCCGGCGGGACAGACGCCGGTGGTGCGCGCGACTGGAAAACGTTTTGGCTGCAACATTATCTCGGCGCTCACAAATCGCGGGGCGCTTGCGTTCATGGTCTTCGAAGGGAGCTTTAAGAACGTGGTGTGCATCGAATTCATGAAGCGCATGCTCAATCAGGCCACACGCAAAATTTACCTGATCGTCGATGGACACCCTGTGCATCGGTCCGCTGCCGCCAAGAAGTTCGTCGTGGAAAACGCTGAGCGCCTGCGTCTGATTCGACTGCCGGGATACTGCCCCGAGTTGAATCCCGACGAGTTGCTCAACCGGGAGGTGAAAACCAACGCCATGGGAAAGAGCCGACCTACCAACAAGGCTGAAATGATCGATAGCGTTCGTCGCCATCTGCATCGCCGACAGAAGCAGCCTCATGTGCGTCAGAACCTGTTTCACGAAAAGCATGTTCGCTACACCGCTTGATCAAAAGTACGCACTATTTGGCGAACCGGTCACTAACGCCTGAAATGCGAGATGGGCATTGAGCCGGCGCGTTCCTCCGCTACGTGGCGCACTTCGCTGCGGAGGCCCAAGGAGAACACCACCTCCGCCACAATGCGCAATGGCCCTATCGCAGCCCGATCAGGTCGTCCACGAAGGCCGGCTTGCGGCCCTCAAAGTAGTGCCCGCTGAACTGAAAGAGCCAGCCGACAAAAAACAGCCCCATGCTCGATGCCAGTCACAGGCTGGTCGACTGGGCGACCACCGCTTGCCCGGCCCACGTACTCAAGGCCAGCAACACCGCCATCGTCATTCCGAAACGGACATCCAGCCGGTAGAAGATTGTCGCCGCCGAGGCCACCAGCAATACGGGCGACAACGTCAATGCCGTGGTGCCGTAGGCTGGGTGCAAAATCAGTGCGGCGACCGCCACCACGATCAGCGGAATGCCGACCAGGTGCGAAACGATGTTGTGCGAGTCGCCGTGATAGGCAGCATACTGAGCAAGCTGGTTAACTAAGGATTTCGTGATGGTATCTTCAGTACCTGACTGTGCCATGATAGCCGCGGTGCCACGCGCCATCTGTCCGCTAGACGACACCTCACTACGATCATGAATTCGAAACTGGAACCTTTTCGGGAGCAGCTCGATACTAGCCATTGGTTCAGTGCCCTGCCTCCAGCGCTGCGAGTACACCTGCTTGCACCCGCCGAGCTTGTCCGGATGAAGTCGGGACAGGTCCTATTTCGTCGCGGGGACAGCTTTTGCGGCCTCTACGCCGTGATCGGCGGGGCGCTACGCGTGGGAGTTGCCGATGCCGACGGCAGGGAGACTCTGCTCACCTCGGTCGAGCCCGTTACCTGGTTTGGCGAAATTGCCCTTTTCGATGGCTTGCCGCGCACGCACGATGCCATCGCCAGCGGCAATTCGTTGCTCCTGCGCGTGCCTGTGGCCGCCCTGCATCGCCTACTCGAAGCGGAGCCGCGCTATTGGCGTCATCTCGCGCTGTTGCTAACTCAGAAGCTGCGGATGTGTTTTATAAATGTTGAATCTCTGAGCCTGTTGCCTGCCGCCCAGCGCCTGGCCGGCCGACTGCTGATGATCGCCGAGGGCTACGGCGGCATCAGCGTCGGCCAGAGCAAGATCAAACTTTCTCAGGAGCGGTTGGCCCTGATGCTCTCGCTTTCCCGCCAGACCACCAACCGATTGCTCAAGCTCCTGGAGACGCAAGGAATCGTGCACCTGCGGTTCGGGGAAATCGAGATCCTTGATATGGAGAAGTTACGTTCGGCGGCGGTCGCTGGAAATTCACGCGGCGCCTGAAGGGCGGGCAAGGCCCTCTTTGCTTGCGCTCTTAAGGCCGCGAAAATCAGGCGGGATGGCGACACAAGGCAAAACTTCAAGTTGATGGCCGCATACATTGTGGAGTGAGCGCACTGAGGCGGCCGACGCAGCTTCGTTAGGCACACGTGTCGTCGAGCGCCTTTCTACGAGCTAGACTCGTTTTCTGTCTCCACAGGGAGCCGCGTTTTTGGGGCCGGCTTGGTAGGGGCATTCGGTGTCCCACACTCTTCCAAGGCCGCTATGGCTTTTTTAGCGAGCGCAATCGTTTCGTCGCATGCAGCAGGGTCGACGACGATTGACTCGACCGGACGTTCTGGTTGACGCTATCCACCGGAAACAGCGCGAAGAGAACCACGCCGGTGAGAATCTCGTCCACGAATCCTCCCGATTCAACCGTCAATATTGAAAGGTATACTTTGATTCCACGCGCTTCCATCTGGGTAGACGGTTTGAACTCGCATCATGGTGTGCGAAACCTTGATTCAAGCGCACACTGCTCCGATCGTAGTTATTGAATTAGGGTAATCGCACGCTTTGAGAATGCGGTGCCCACTGAGGCGGTAGCCGAGTGACTGTGCTTTTGCTGTCGGGCCATCGCGACGAGCGACTCATAGCTGGCAGCAGGAGCAGCCATTTGACAGATACGCGTTCCTTCGGTTTACGCGATTAACTATGTAGTTAACAGCCAAGGCGACGCATTTATTCCTTGGCGACTTTTTTAGTAGCTTGGCATAGTTTGCTCCAGCATGGCGCAGCCGAGTATCAGTCAGATGGACGGCCCATCAACCGCTCTAAACAGGTGCTCAGCAGAGGTCCCGCGGCGCCAAGCATTTCAAGTTCACGGTTTTAACGTGACGGCGCCCTCGGTCTTTTCGAACGCTTACGCCAGATACGTTCCTCCGCTGCCACCAGCTTCTGCATAGATTCAACGTCGATGGAGGACGCGGCAGCACGCTTTGCCGCAATTCTCTCCAGCGAACGCCCAGCGCGAACTCTTTCACTTTCGCATTCGTTACAGACTAGCTGGAAATCGGCTTCATGGGCGCGCGCGAACAGTATGCTTTTCCGGGTGTCATCGATCAGCATGGAACGCACGGGGTTTAAGCGCAGAAGTTCATGCCAGCGTGCGTCGATCGATACGAAATGCGGAATGAAAAAGGAACCGAATCGGCTTAGCCGGGCGGTCTGTTCCATGAGCCAAAGATGCGTCATGTCATAAGCCATCCTGCGAATTTCCTTGAGCATCTTCGCGGAACGTCCGGTGATTGGGCTAAAGAACGGCGCAACGTATTCGTGTGCGATGCCGCTCCAGATCAAGCTCAGTTCGATCACTGGAAGGAAGCCCAGCTCGAAAAGACTGAACTCGATGAGGCCGGTCAGGATGCGCTTGGCATCGGGCTTTGCCCCATGCCATAACGTGGCGAAGCGCAGCAACAGTGCTTGGATGCCGAGACTTTTGGCTTCATGGTGGAGCACTAATGGGCTGGCGTACTCGCTGGTAAGGAATTTTTCTGCATCGGCTTGAAGCGACGCTCTTAGAGAATGGGCAGGCACGCCAAAATCGAACCGGCTAGGATCATTTCGAAAAGCCTTCCAGTTTAGGTAATCGAGCATGCGAAACGCGATCAGCGTGTTCAAGAGTCGCTCATTTCGGCATTGTCGCGGGCCAGTCGGATGTTTTCGTACAGGAACGGGACGACATCGAACTGGACTCTGGCGTTATTGGCCTTGAGCATCAGCACGTCGATCACGCGGATGCGATCGACAGGCTCGATATTTTCTCCATTGAGCGTTGCGCGCAGTTTTTCTGCAAAGTTTGAATCGAAACTCAAAGAGTAGTGAAGAGGCGCCGTTGGATGGCTCTCAGCGAGATGGCCCTCCAAGCTGATATGTCGAGAGATGAAGAAGGCACGAGGACCCTCGAAAAACGGCGTGACGTACACCCTGGAGGTGAGTCCGAGTCTGAGATCCAGGGTGACTGCATCTGGGTGGTCTGTGCTGCCAAGTGCGCGAAAGTCAAGACATTCCATCGCTCGATTAGTTTGGATCTCGTCTAACGTGACCTGATCGTTGGTGACTAGGACTTGGAAAAGGGCATCGAGGACGGGCGGCTGCATCATGTTGGTGTGGAAAGGTTCCTGTTGCATCCGTCGCGGCGCATCGCGGTCCGATTTTCTGGCGGCCTTTGTTGCTTGACTCATCAATTAGTACTCCGGGTTGGCGTTGTTCGCCCCGCGCACCGTTCACAGAATCGCTGTACTTCATTTTCGTACCAGTCGAAACAACTCAACTTGATACTTGGCATCACGCGGTGTGGTCGCTTTTGAGCGAAGGTTTAAAAGCGGCTGCAATTTGGCTAGATTGTGCGTCTCCCCAACGGCTACGGATGGCCCCCGTGTACATTGATTTGATGTCCAGCGGCATGGCGCATTGTCTGTTTTACTCATACGCAAACGCCTGTTTCGGGTCTGATACATCGCAGGCCCCGATCGTGTGCAGGCTCTATTCCCACAGAATTGGTCCGGCCGTTCCTACATCAATCGATAGAAAAAACTTCGGACGCCGCAGCCAGTTGAGCATTCAGCACGAGACCGATGGATCCCGTTGCGTGCTCATTTCCTGCACGCGGGCTTGCGGCCGCTCCACCTTTCCTTAAGCGCGGCATTCTCAGCTTCGAGCGCCATCAGGCGGCGCATGTCCGCGCCCACCAGGTGCGACAATATATGCACTTCGCCGAACGCTGCCTGCCGCGCTCCGAAAGTCGCCTGAAGATGGGTCATTACCGCCCGATATGCAGGCGCAATGTCGCCGTCCTTGAGCGCATCTCCCCCAAGCGTCTGCAGGCCGTGCGGATCCTTGGCTGCTTGGGAGCGGCGCACGGAGCCGGCGTAACGAGTATCGATGGCTTTCTGCAGGGCCTCGCAACCAACGGCCCGACCAA
>Ga0255336_101953_pt1 | contig 12007 bp, 11 predicted proteins | sample MeOH1_35cm_T3_17_FD_189102 | JGI IMG/M metagenome (GOLD analysis project Ga0255336, IMG submission 189102) | Sandy soil microbial communities from University of British Columbia, Vancouver, Canada - MeOH1_35cm_T3_179 | ecosystem: Engineered > Artificial ecosystem > Sand microcosm > Unclassified ...
CGCTGACCTTGGCGTAGGGCAGGTTCTGCTTGATCCACGCGGTGGCCTCGATGAAGTCCACCGCGTAGTTGTTGTGCTCCTCGATGCCGGTCGCCACCGCGAAGATGTTCGGGTCGAAGATGATGTCCTCGGGCGGGAAGCCGATCTCGCCCACGAGGATGTCGTAGCTGCGCTTGCAGATCTCGGTCTTGCGCGCGTAGGTGTCGGCCTGGCCTTTCTCGTCGAACGCCATCACCACGGCGGCGGCGCCGTAGCGGCGGATCAGCCCGGCGTGGTGGCGGAACTGCGCCTCGCCTTCCTTGAGCGAGATCGAGTTGACCACCGGCTTGCCCTGCACGCACTGCAGGCCGGCCTCGATCACTTCCCACTTGGACGAGTCCAGCATGATCGGCACGCGCGCGATGTCCGGCTCCGAGGCGATCAGGTTGAGGAACCGGATCATGGCGGCCTTGGAGTCCAGCATGGCCTCGTCCATGTTGATGTCGATGATCTGCGCGCCGTTCTCGACCTGCTGGCGCGCCACCGCCAGGGCCTCGTCGAACTGGCCGTTGAGGATCATGCGCGCGAAGGCCTTGGAGCCGGTGACGTTGGTGCGCTCGCCGACGTTGACGAACAGCGTGTCCTCGTCGATGGTGAAGGGTTCGAGGCCGGACAGGCGCATCGGGCGCGGCGGCAGGGTAGCTTGAGTCATGGCTTGGTCTTGTTCGGTGGGCTCGTGGGCGCGCGGCGGGTTCACGCTGCGGCGGCTGCGTCGTCGCCGCTGTCGCGGTACTGACCGGGCCAGGTGCGCGGCTTGCGGCTGGCCACGCGCTGCGCGATGGCGGCGATGTGCTCGGGCGTGGTGCCGCAGCAGCCGCCCACCAGGTTGACCAGGCCGGAGGCGGCGAACTCGTCCACCAGCGACGAGGTGACTTCCGGGGTTTCGTCGAAGCCGGTGTCGCTCATCGGGTTGGGCAGGCCGGCGTTCGGGTAGCACGACACCGCCGCGTCGCAGATCTTGGCCAGCTCGGCGATGTACGGGCGCATCAGCGTGGCGCCGAGCGCGCAGTTCAGGCCGAACGTGATCGGGCGCGCGTGGCGCAGGCTGTTCCAGAACGCCTCCACGGTCTGGCCCGACAGGATGCGGCCGGAAGCGTCGGTCACGGTGCCGGAGATCATCACCGGCAGGCGCTCGCCGGTGTCCTCGAACAACTGGTCGATGGCGAACAGCGCGGCCTTGGCGTTGAGCGTGTCGAAGATGGTCTCGACCAGGAACACGTCGGCGCCGCCTTCGAGCAGCCCCTTGCCCTGCTCGTAGTAGGACTGGCGCAGCTCCTCGAAGCTGACGTTGCGCGCGCCGGGATCGTTGACGTCAGGCGAGATGCTGGCGGTCTTGGGCGTGGGGCCGAACGCGCCGGCCACGAAGCGCGGCTTGTCCGGCGTGCCGTACTTGTCGCAGGCGGCGCGCGCGAGCTTCGCCGCCTCGACGTTCATCTCGTAGGCCAGCCCGGCCATCTTGTAGTCCTCCTGCGCCACGCGCGTGGCGCCGAAGGTGTTGGTCTCGATCAGGTCGGCGCCGGCGGCCAGGTACTGCTCGTGGATCTCGCTGATGACCTGCGGGCGCGTGAGCAGCAGCAGCTCGTTATTGCCCTTGACGTCCACGTGGTGGCCGGCGAAGCGCTCGCCGCGGTAGTCCGCCTCGGACAGCTTGTAGCGCTGGATCATGGTGCCCATCGCGCCGTCCAGGATCAGGATGCGCTGGCGCAGCAGGGCGGGCAGGCTGGCCGCGCGGGTGTAGGGGCGCGCCGGCGGATGCGCGGCGGGCAGCGAGGCGGAACTTGGGGCGGCGCTCATGAGGGGCTTCTGCGGCAGGGAAAAGATGTCGATTTTATCAGTTGCATCAATGGTTTGCGGATTACGCGGCGCCGCCGCCGGATGCCTCGCGCGCCGCCCGGCGGTTGCGGCCCGGCCGGCGCCGGCCCTACACTGCGGAAATCCCGCCCTCCCCCAACCCCAACGCAAACCCAGCCCATGCAACACCTCAGCCCCGTCGACGCGCAGGCCCTGCTCGGCGCATCGCCCGACGCGCTCTTCATCGACTGCCGCAGCGAGATGGAATACCTGTTCGTCGGCCATCCCAAGGGCGCGCACAACGTGCCGTGGAACGACGGGCCCGACTGGGAGGTGAACCCGCATTTCGTGCAGGCGGTGAAGAAGCTGGCCGGCCAGGCCTCGGCGCGGCCGGTGCTGCTGATCTGCCGCAGCGGCAACCGCTCGGCGGCGGCCGCGCGCGCGCTCGAAGGCGCGGGCTTCAGCACGGTCTACAGCGTGCTGCATGGCTTCGAGGGCGACCTCGACGCCGAGCGCCACCGCAACACGCTCAACGGCTGGCGCCACGCCGGCCTGCCCTGGGAACAGTATTGAACCGCCGCGCCGGCACTTGCGCGCGGCAAGAAGCAAAAAGCCCGTGCGCTCGGCGGCACGGGCTTTCCTGCTGCGCGAAGCCGGCTGCCGGCGCCGCCCTCCCGCGGGGGAAGGACGGCGGCCCCGCCGCGTCGGCTGCGTTCAGTGCATCACCAGCGGATGCGTCATCACGGTATCGAACTTCCCGAGGAAATCATCCACCTCTTCCACCGACGGCTCGCTTTCGATCAGACGCTTCACGTCCGCGCGAAAGCTCTCGGCCATCTGGCCGCCGAGGAAGATCTCGCGTTTCAGGTTCTTGTCGACGATTTCATAGCCGCCCGAGGCAAGAGGCGCATGCTCGACATCCGCGCCAAACTCGACGATGCAATAGTTGTCGCTGTTGTAGATCATTTGCATGGCACACCTCCGGGCTGTCATGGGTTGGCGGCGGGCCCATCGTTGTTGCATTCGCCGGAATCGTGCCCCGGCCCCACCGCGATTTCACCTCCAAGCTGAGGGCGTCCGCCGTGTTTTCAAGATTCCCTGCCGGCGAACCGCTCGAACGACCGCTTTACTGCCCGATAAGCGTTCCCTCGTTATATTGGGCAACGGCGGTGCCGGCAAGTTCTTGAGCCGGGCGGAAAAGTCTTGCTCATGGCGCGGCGCACTGGGCCCCGCAGGCGGCACTGCCGAGAAATGCATCGAGCACCGCATGAAAGCGCTCGGCCTGCTCGATATGGGCCAGGTGCGCCGCGCGCGGCAGGATCTCCAGCCGCGCGGCCGGGATCGCGCCGGCGATCGCGCGCGCCATCGCCGGCGGCGCGCTCTGGTCTTCCTCGCCCGCCACCACCAGCGTGGGGCAGCGGATGCGCGCGATGGCGCCGGCCAGGTCGAACGCCATGATCGCCAGCGCCGTGCCCACGTAGCCGTGCACCGGCGCGGCCAGCAGCATCCGGCGCACGCGCTCGGCCTCGTCCGGGTGCGCGGCGCGGAACGGTCCGGTCAGCCAGCGCTGCAGCGTGCCGTCGACCACGCCGGCCATGCCGTGCGCCTCCACGTGGCCGATGCGCTCGTGCCACATCGGGTGCGCCTCGAGCGGCGTGCGGTCGATGGTGTCGACCAGCGTGAGCGACAGCAGCCGCTCGGGATACCGCAGCGCCAGGGTCTGGCCGATCATGCCGCCGACCGACACGCCGGCGAAATGCGCCTCCGGCACCGCCAGCGCGTCCATCAGGCCGGCCACGTCGTCGGCCAGCCGGATCATCGAGTAGGCGCCGATCGGCGCGTCGCTCTGGCCGTGGCCGCGCAGGTCGTAGCGCAGCACGCGGTAGCGCGGCGCCAGGTGCCGCGCGGTGGCGTCCCACAGGGTGTGGTCGGCGCCGAGCGCGTGCGCCAGGATCACCCAGGGGCCGTCGCCGCCGTCGATGCGCACATGCAGGCTGATGTCGCCGACGCGCACGCGGCGGCTTTCGGTGGGTGGCTGGACGGCATGCATGGCGGACCTCCTGAAATGACGACGGCACGAATGACGACGGCACGGCCGGCCGCCGCGGGGCGCGGCATGCGGCGGGCTCAGCGCAGCGCTTCGCTGTCGCGGTAGACGAGTTCGATCTGCGTGCCGTCGGGCTCGGTCTGCCGCAGCCTGACCGGCAGCCATTGCAGCGACGGCGCCAGCCACACTTCCACGCGGCGCCGATCGCCGGGGTGCCGCGGCAGGCGCACGAAGTGCTTGGCCCGCACCGCGCCCTGGCCCGTATCGACGTCCTCTTCCCCCACATACTGCACCTGCATCGGCTCCAGGTCACGCGTGTCGCTTACCTCGAAGCTCTCGGTCACGCCCGGCGCGGCGTAGCGCTGCGGATCGCCGCGCACCATGCCCACCAGCTGGAGGAACACGCTGAAACGGTCCTGCGCGGCGGGCGGCAGCGGCACCTGCTTGTCGCGCCCTTCGAACACCAGCAGGCCGCCGGCGCGGTCGAAGCGGGCCGCCTCCACGCGGCTGCGGCGGCTTTCCTCGTAGCGCTCGGGCGCCAGCCCGTGCTCGCCCACCGCGCCGCTGCTGAAGAAGGCAAAGCGGAACCACAGCACGTGCGTTTCCACCTCCAGCCGGTAGCGGCTGCCGTCGTTCTGCCAGCGGATCAGGCCGTCCGGATTCTGGATGCCGTTGACGAAGCTGGCGTAGTGCAGCAGCGTCGACGGCGGCGCCGCGTAGCGGGTGGTGTCGGCCGGCGCCGGCGCGGGCGCGGCGGCCGAGGCGGGCGCCGCCGGCGGCGCGGAGGCGGCAGTGCCGGCGTCGCCGCCGCCGCCCGCCGCGGCGGGGCTCGCGGAGCCGCCCGCCAGCGCGGGAGCCTCGGGCGCCGGCACGGCGGGCGGGGTCTCGGGTTGCGGAGCGGGCGCGGGTGCCAGCGTGGGGTGCGCGGGGCGGCGCTTCTGCGCCGGCGGCGGCGCCTTTTCCGCGGGCGGCGCGGGCGGCGGCAGCAGAATCGCTTCGAGCGCGGGCAGGTCGGCGGGATCGACATGCGGCCCCGGCAGATGCATCAGGCCGAGCACGACGCCCAGGTGAACCGCCAGCACCAGCGCGAGCGCCAGCACCCAGCGCAGGCGGCGCGGGCCGGGCCTAGCGGGAGGCGCCTTTCGAATCGTCCGCCCCGTGCGTCGGGCTGCCATCAAGATAACCAAGCTCCGAAGAAATGCGCCGGGCGACGTCGCGCATGCGGCGGTCCACCGCGCCACCCCATTCTGCATCGAATACGCTTTGCGCGCCGAGCGCGATCAGCGCCATCGCGACATGGCCGTTGGCGTCGAACACCGGCATCGAGAACGCATTGATGCCCGGCAGCACGCCGCCCCGGATGCGCGCCGCGCCGCGCGCGCGCACCTCGGCGCAGACCGCGTCGTAGTCGGCCGGCGAGCGCGGCAGGTCGGGCAGGTCGTCGCGGCCGCGCTCGGCCAGTTCCCGTTCGACCAGCGCCCGCGTCTGTTGTTTCGGCAGGTAGGCGCCGAACAGCCGGCCGGTGGCCGAGTTGAGCATGGGCATCACGTCGCCCAGGCGCAGGCTCACCGTCACCGGGTGGCTGGACTCCTCCCAGTGCACGATGGTCGGGCCGTGGTTGCCCCACACGGCGATGCCGACGGTCTGGTCGATCTCGTCGCGCAACTGCGACAGGACCGGGCGCGCCTTCTTGACCGGATCGAGCCGGTTCAGGCCGGCCAGGCCGAGCTGCAGCGCGAACGGCCCGAGATCGTAGCGGCCGCCCACCGGGTCCTGCGCCACCACGCCCAGGCGCTGGAAGCTGACCAGGTAGCGGTGCGCCTTGGCCGGGTTCATGTCGGCGGCGGCGGCGAGGTCGCGCAGCATCATCGCGCGCGGCGAGGCGGCCAGCGCCTGCAGCAGCTTGAAGCCGACCTCGATCGACTGGATGCCGGAGCGCAGCTTGGAATCGTCTTCTTCGGGTTCGGTCATGCGGCAGCGGGATGGGAGGATGGCGGGGCGGAAAAACGAAACGGCGGACGGCAATGGACGGCAATGAACGGCGCGCGTCACATTACACCAGACTCGCCGCGCCGGTTCAGCCATGAATTTACTATAGCGAAATCGATTTACCGATTTTTAAACCGCCGGTAGACTTTCCGCGCATGACGAGCCGCCGGCACGACGCCATGCAATGCACATGGCGCGGCCGCCTTCCATCAGGAGACAACCAAGATGACCCGCCTCGCGCCCCGCGGCGACACCGCCGTTTCCGCATCCCGCCGCCGTCCCTTTCGCTTCGCCCGCCCCCTGCCCCTGCTCGCGCTGCTGGCGCTGGGCCTCGCCGCCGGCCAGCCGGCCCGCGCCGCGGACGCGTGGCCGAGCCAGCCGGTGCGCTGGGTGGTGCCCTATCCGGCCGGCGGCGGCACCGACGTGGTGGCGCGCACGCTGGGCCAGGCCATCACGCCGGCGCTGGGCCAGCAGGTGGTGATCGACAACCGCCCCGGCGCCGCCACCATCGTCGGCGCCGACGCGGTGGCCCACGCCAGGCCCGACGGCTACACGCTGCTGACCGCCGACACCGCCACGCTGGCGGCCAATCCCGCGCTCTACAGGAAGCTGCCCTACGACGCCGGCAAGGACTTCGTGCACGTCGGCCTGGTGGCGCGCTTCCCGCTGATCCTGGTGGCCGCGCCGAACTTCCCGGCGCGCACGCTCAAGGAGGCGGTGGAATACGCGCAGCAGAACCCGGGCAAGGTCAATTTCGCCTCGCCCGGCGCCGGCAGCCCGCACCACCTGGCGATGGAGCTGTTCATGGACCAGACCCGCACGAAGATGACGCACGTGCCGTACAAGGGCGCCGCGCCCGCGGTGCAGGACCTGCTGGCGGGCCAGGTCGACCTGATGTTCCTCGACCTCGCCGCGGGCCAGCAGAACATCATCGCCGGCAAGGTGCGCGCGCTCGGCGCGGCCACGCCGCGGCGCCTGGCCGCGCTGCCGGCGGTGCCGACCGTGGCCGAGGCCGGCGTGCCCGGCTTCGAGGCCTACGCCTGGCAGGGCGTGGTGGCGCCGGCGGGCACGCCGCGGCCGGTGGTGGCGCGCCTGAACGCCGAGCTGGCCAGGGCGCTCAAGAGCCCCGAGGTGCAGAAGCGCTTCGAGGGCATCGGCGTGGAGCCGGTGTCCGGCACGCCCGAGGAATTCGCGCAGTACGCGCGCGCGGAATCCGAGCGCTGGGGCAAACTGATCAAGGCCAAGGGCATCACGGTAGACTAGCGGTCGCGCGCCGCGCCGGCACCGCGAGGATGCGCGGCGCGGCCTTCCGCTTTGTCCCAATGCACCTGAATACATGAAACTCGCCACCCTCAAGGACGGCTCCCGCGACGGCCAGCTCGTGGTCGTCTCGCGCGACCTCAAGACCGCGCACTACGTCAACGACATCGCCGGCAAGCTGCAGACCGTGCTGGACGACTGGCAGTTCTACGCGCCGCAGTTGCAGGACGTCTACGACGCGCTCAACGCCGGCCGCGCGCGCCACCCGTTCGCGTTCGACGCGCGCGCCTGCATGGCGCCGCTGCCGCGCGCCTACCAGTGGGCCGACGGCTCGGCTTACGTCAACCACGTCGAGCTGGTGCGCCGCGCGCGCGGCGCCGAGATGCCGCCCGAATTCTGGACCGACCCGCTCATGTACCAGGGCGGCTCCGACGACCTGATCGGCCCGCACGACGACATCGTGTGCGCCAGCGAGGCCCACGGCATCGACTTCGAGGCCGAGGTGGCCGTCATCACCGGCGATGTCAAGGCCGGCGCCACGCCCGAGCAGGCCGCCGAAGGCATCCGCCTGCTGATGCTGGCCAACGACGTGTCGCTGCGCAACCTGATCCCGGCCGAGCTGGGCAAGGGCTTCGGCTTCTTCCAGAGCAAGCCGGCCACGGCGTTCTCGCCGGTGGCGGTGACGCCCGACGAGCTCGGCGAAGCCTGGCGCGAGCGCCGCGTGCACCTGCCCATGACCGTGCACTGGAACAGCAAGAAAGTGGGCTGGCCCGACTGCGGCACCGACATGGTGTTCGACTTCGGCCAGCTCATCGCCCACATCTGCAAGACGCGCAACGTGCGCGCCGGCAGCATCGTCGGCTCCGGCACCATCTCCAACGTGGACCGCAGCAAGGGCTACTGCTGCATCGCCGAGAAGCGCATGCTGGAGATCATCGACGGCGGCCAGCCCGTCACCGGCTTCATGAAGTTCGGCGACGCGGTCAAGATCGAGATGTTCGACGCGCAGGGACACTCGGTGTTCGGCGCCATCGACCAGCTGGTGTCGGCGCGCGGCTGAAGTCCGCGCGTGGCGGGGCGGCCGGGCGGCGGCGCGGCAGGCACGCTTATAATTGACCGACCGCCCGGTCTGCCAATTGCCACCGGCCGCCGGCGGTGCCCCGGGCCGCCTGGCGCGGCCCGGCCCATGTTCCCCTACGGAATGGCCGAGGCCATCGCTGCCCATGAACGCGCTTCCCCCGCAGTCTTCGCCGCCCTCCCCGCCGCAAGGCGCTACCCCGCCCTCTCCGCTCTCGCCACGCTATGCCCGCTACAGCGCGCTGACGCTGCGCCGGCACGGCCCCATCCTGGAGATCGTGATGGGCGCCGGCCAGTCCGCCAACGGCAAGCTGGCCACCGCCGACGCCAACATGCACCGCGAGCTGGCCGAGATCTGGCGCGACGTGTCCGCCGACCCGGACATCCGCGTGGCGCTGATCCGCGGCGAGGGCAAGGGCTTCTCGGCCGGCGGCGACCTCTCTCTGGTGGAGGACATGGCCAACGACTTCGCCACCCGCACGCGCGTGTGGCACGAGGCGCGCGACCTGGTCTACAACGTGATCAACTGCGACAAGCCGATCGTCTCCGCCATGCACGGCCCGGCCGTGGGCGCGGGCCTGGTGGCCGGGCTGCTGGCCGACATCTCGATCGCGGCGCGCACCGCGCGCATCGTCGACGGCCACACCCGGCTGGGCGTGGCGGCCGGCGACCACGCGGCGATCGTGTGGCCGCTGCTGTGCGGGATGGCCAAGGCCAAGTACTATCTGATGCTGTGCGAGTCGGTGAGCGGCGAAGAGGCCGAGCGCATCGGGCTGGTGTCGCTGGTGGTGGACGAATCGGAGCTGGTCGGGCGCGCCTTCGAGGTGGCGCGCAGGCTGGCCGAGGGCTCGCAGACCGCGATCCGCTGGACCAAGTACGCGATCAACAACTGGCTGCGCATGGCGGGGCCGTCGTTCGACAGCTCGCTGGCGCTGGAATTCATGGGCTTTGCCGGCCCCGACGTGCGCGAGGGCGTGGCCAGCCTGCGCGAGAAGCGCCCGCCGCGATTCGACCGGGCCGGCGACTGACGCAACACCGATGCAGCACCCAGGCAGCACGATTGATGCAGTTCGACCCAGCAGCCGGCGCCGCCGGCTGCCGACCCGCGGAGGCGAGTAACCATGTTCGGCCAGATTCCAGATTTCACCAACGGCTTCGAGTTCCTGCGCAAGATGTGGGGCAGCGCCGCGGGCATGCCCGGCGGCCTGATGCCCGGCCTGCAGGCCATGACCCCGCCGATGGACCTGGAAGAACTGGAAAAGCGCATCCACGACCTCAAGGCCGTGGAGGGCTGGCTGCAGCTCAACGTCAACCTGCTGCGCACCACCATCCAGGGCCTGGAAGTCCAGCGCGCCACGCTGGTGGCCTTGCAGACCTTCGGCAGCGCGCTCTCGCCCGAGGCCATGCAGAACGCGATGGAAAACGTGGCGCGCGCCGCCAACGCGCCCAGCACGGTGCCGCCGCACCAGCGCAGGGAGGAGCCCGCCGGCTTCGGCGCGCGCGCCGAGCCCACGGTGGAGGAAAACGAGGACGACGAGGACGAAGGCCCGCCCGAAGCCGCGCAGGCACCCCAGGCCGAGGCCGGCGAAGCCAAGCGCCAGGACAGCGCCGCGGCGCCCAACGCCGGGCTCTGGTGGGACATGCTGCAGCAGCAGTTCAACCAGATCGCCGCCAGTGCCGCCAGCGCCAGCCTGAACCCGTTCGGCAACCTCGGCGGCTTCGGCATGCCGGGCGCCGCGCCAGCCGCGCCGGCGCGTGCCGGGAAGGCCGCCGACCCGGCCCGGCCGGCGAAGAAAAAGGCCGCGGCCCGCAAGGCCGGCGCCAAATCCACGTCCAAGTCCGCGTCCAAGTCCAAGCCCAAGACCACATCCGGGCCCGTACCCGGGACTGCGGCCAAGACGGTAGCCAAGACCGCGTCCAAGACCGGCGCCAAGACAGCCGCCAGGCCCGCGCGCAAGGCGCCGGCCCCGCGCCCGGCAGCCGTGCAGGACACCGCCACGCCCGCCGACACCGCGCCCGACACCGCGCCCGGGACCGGCGGCAAGCCGGACACCGAGCCCGGCGGCGAGCGCTGACCGACCGCCCCACCGCCCCCGAGCCCAGCCCCCGACGCATGCCGGCACCGAAACCGACTTCACTCATCATGATGGGCGGCGGCGCGCGCGCCGCCTACCAGGCCGGCGTGCTGCGCGGCATCGCGCGCATCGCCGCGCGCCACGGGCTGGACCGCAGCCGCATTCCGTTCGACATCATCTGCGGCACCTCGGCCGGCGCCATCAACGGCGCCGGCATGGCCATCAACGCCGCCAACTTCCGCGCCGCCGCCGACAGCCTGGCCGCGCTGTGGAGCGGCATCCATGCCGAGGACGTCTACCGCACCGGGCTGGTGGGCGTTGGCGCCTCGGGCGCGCGCTGGCTGTCCGCGCTGGCCTTCGGCTGGGTCACGCGCCGCGCGCCGCGCGCGCTGTTCGACAACGAGCCGCTGGGCGGCATGCTGGGCGAGCTGTTCGATCCCGAGCGCGTGCAGGTCAGCCTCGACGCCGGCGACCTGCAGGCCTTCGCCGTGACCGCGCTGTCCTACACCACCGGGCGCCACGTCACCTTCTACCAGTCGCACCACCGCATCCACCCGTGGAAGCGCAGCCAGCGGCTGGCGGTGGAGGCCAAGATCGGCGTGGACCACCTGCTGGCCTCGTCCTCGATCCCGTTCCTGTTCCCGGCGCTGCCGCTCGAGCTGGAAGGCCATCACGAGTGGTTCGGCGACGGCACCATGCGCCAGATGTCGCCGCTGTCGCCGGCCATCCACCTGGGCGCGTCGCGCATCCTGGCCATCGGCGCCGCCTCGCGCCAGCGCCCGGGCTGGTTCGACACCGTGCCCGCGGGCGGCTACCCGTCGCTGGCGCAGGTGGGCGGGCAGGCGCTGGCCAGCATCTTCCTCGATGGCCTGTCGGCGGACCTGGAGCGCCTGCAGCACATCAACAGCCTGCTCGCGCGCATGCCGGAGATCGCCAACGACAGCGAGGGCTGGCGCCCGGTGGAGGTGATGACGATCTCGCCCAGCGAGCCCGTCGAGGCCATCGCCGCGGCGCACGTGCACCGGCTGCCGCGCACCGTGCGCGCCCTGCTGACCCCGCTCGGCGGCACCGAGGCGCGCGGCGCCGCCTTCGCCAGCTACCTGCTGTTCGAGCCCGAGTTCACCCAGGCGCTGATCGACCTCGGCGAGCGCGACGCGATGGCGCAGCAGCACGAGCTCGCCGCCTTCCTGTACGGCGTCATCCCGCCCGACGGCGACGCGCCCGCCGCGGCGGCGGCCGCGCCCGCCGAGCTTGCGCCGCCGGCCGGCGTGACGGCCTGAGCAGACCGGCCCGGCGCGTATCCCGGCGGGCGCTTTTCCAGGCGCATGCCGCATGCGGGCGGCCGGCAAGCGGCCAGCCGCGCGCGATATTCGCCCATAACTTGGTGTTTTGCCGCCCCGGATGTCTCCAGCCGCTTGCATTCAGCGCAAAAAGGGCGTTGGGAATAATTCGCATCTGTTAGAATCTGCCCGTAATTTCAAAGGCTTACCATGCTCTACCCCGAACTGTTCAAATCGCTGGAAGCGGTCCGTTGGCACATGGACAAGGACATCCCCTGGGACTCCTTCGACGCGAGCCTGCTCACCGACGACCAGGCCAAGACGATTCGCATGAACGCCATCACCGAGTGGTCGGCCCTGCCCGCCACCGAGATGTTCCTGCGCGACAACCGCCACGATTCCGACTTTTCGGCCTTCATGAGCATCTGGTTCTTCGAAGAGCAGAAGCA
>Ga0255336_101955_pt1 | contig 12005 bp, 10 predicted proteins | sample MeOH1_35cm_T3_17_FD_189102 | JGI IMG/M metagenome (GOLD analysis project Ga0255336, IMG submission 189102) | Sandy soil microbial communities from University of British Columbia, Vancouver, Canada - MeOH1_35cm_T3_179 | ecosystem: Engineered > Artificial ecosystem > Sand microcosm > Unclassified ...
CTACGCCGCTTGCAATATCAAAACGCCGCCGCTTAAAATCAACAACCTGATGAGCCAAAGCCTCCGTTAAATCACGGTCCCGCGTGTCTCAAATACTCTGATGACGGACAGCCGCGTGGCTTTGCTCTCGCGGCAGGGAATCGAACCGGTGCGTGACTCCGTCTCAACCGTTCTGAAGAACGACCGTCTTTGTTTGCAAATACTCGTCAATGTGCTCGATCCCGGACTTCCGATGAACACCGTGTCGATTGTCTTCCCATACCGGCTCCTACTTCTCATATGTCGGAGCCTCCGGTAAACCGGTGCGGTTCACGTTTAGCCTATCCGCCAGCGAGCTCGCGATGCGGTGAAGTTCGGCCGCGATAAGCTCCCGTTTTGCCTCTAATCGTGCTCCCAATCCGTGGGCACCAATAGCAAGAGCGCGGTGATCTCTCGGTGTGGGGATGATCATTGAGATCATCGCCGCGCCCCAATGCGCTGTCGGTCGAAGCAGCTCTTTGGCGTGAATGAAAGACACGTCTATATGTCGATGACTGGCGAGCTTTTCGATAAACGTCTTAACAGGAAACTCGTCATATCTGAGTTCGCCGGCCTCGATCGTGCGATGATAAATTGCAAGCGCCTGATCAAGCTGCATCCGAGCAAGAAACAGCCAGCCCGTGCCAGTCTGCACCAAGAGTCTTCGAGTGCCCCGCCTAATGTTGACCCCCTCCCAACCGTGGATGGTGTCGACGTACTCAAGATATATTCCAAGCGGTGTCGCGAGGACCACGGATTCCTGAGCTACTTCACGTAAGCGATACATCTCCTCCAATACGAACGTCTGCTCATAGCTATCTATATTGAGCCAAGAGCCCAAGTGTGCGACGCGGGCCGACGGTACATAGCGACGGTTCAATTCGTCATAATTCATATACCCCTCTTGAACCATACATTTGAGCAGCGCATTCACGCTTGAGATCGGATAGCTAAGATTCGTCGCAATCTCGCTAAGTCGGGCAGGCTTACGCGCACGCGCGAAATACTCAAGAATTTCGAATACACGTCCCGCAGACTTCACAGAACTTCCGGTCATTTCGGTACTCCTTACCAACTTCTCGGCTCATACAAGAGGTTCGGACCAGCTACCGCGATATGATGCTGATTGTTTCGGGTGGTCGCTTCGGTCGATTTATCCAATCTTGCGATAGCTCGGAGTGACAAGGTCGTTCATTCGAGCTGTCGCGGCCCACCTTGGTATTGCCACTGAAGAAGACAACATGACTTCGCACGACTATACCGTTTGTAGTGCGGCGATCGAACCAGCAGATCACCTTGCCGCCCTGAATGGTTTTTGCAACATTTGGCATCGGGGAACGCCGGACGCGCTTAGCGAAACGGGCCGATATGTGAGAAAAGGATCGTGCCATCCGAAGCTCCCCCATCGAATAGACGCTCTGAAAAGCATGGTGCGGCTGACCCCACTCGTGCGGACCGAATCTCCATGCGCCCCCAGCCCTGAAGGCAAACCTGGAGGCCGCAGAAGCGACTGTCCTTAGCCGCCACTTGCAACGTCAGCGCATGCTTTGCCATCAAGCCCAAAGTGACCGTCCGACTGCCTGTCTCACCGCCGGAAGAATAGCGGGAAGGTCTAAAATTTCACATATATAAAAAAAGGGTTGCCGGAACACGGCTTTATTGACGCTGACGGCCAAGTGTCAGGTACTGCCTGAAAGAAAAAAGCGAACTGAAAGAAAAAAGCGAATAGGGGAGGATAGCGATGCCGGTGCCCATTGGCTGCACACTGACTTGTGCAGGCTTCTCTGCACGACGAGCGCGGGCCGCTCGTGCCGGCTGGACTTCCCGCGCGGCAGACAAACTTGCTTCGTCCCGAGCACTCCGGCTGGGCTACTCATATCTTACCAGCGGATGGTCATTTCATCGCGCCGCAGCCCCGCAATGCACAACCTACTCCAGCTATCTGCAAAGTCCTTCTGATCGACGGGCGCCCACCGATCCACCCATATCCGCTACCCCATTATTACTGAACGTCAGCTTCCTGGAACGGACATCTCGATCGGTCCTGGCCTCGATTATTTTGGGACTGGAGCGAATTATTCGAGCGTACTCGACAACAGTCGAGTGGTTAGGGATTTGAACTTTACGCCGCAGTTCGACCTAGCTGCAAGTATAGCAGATCATATTGCAAAAATGAGCGAGCTGCGTCTTTCGCCGACGGTCGCGTAAAACAGAGTGTACCGAACCAAAGGGAGGGAATACCCATGAAGCAACTTGGGCGATCCGTATTATCAGCGGCAGTGACGGCTGTCTTCGCAACCATGGCATTCGATCAAGCGAGTGCGGCCAGCGATGTCATAAAGATTGGCTACATCACAACGCTTACCACTCCTGCCAGCAGTATTGGACGGGATCAGCAGGATGCTGTGAATCTCGCCCTCGAGCGTATCGATCGAACGATTGCAGGCAAGAAGGTCCAAGTTATTTTTGAGGACGATGGGACTAAACCGGACCTAGGGCGACAGAAGGCAGAAAAGCTTCTGATGCAAGATCACGTAGATCTCGTCGGTGGATTCATCTGGACGAACGTCCTGCTCGCAGCGGAAAAGCCCATTCTGGATGCTGGGAAAATCCTGATCTCGAACAATGCAGGGCCGTCGCAGCTCGCGGGAAACCGTTGCCACGAGAATTTCTTCTCGACGTTCGCAGAGAATGACATGCTCCCGAGAGCTGTTGGCGAGGCTATGAACAAAGGGGGCGAAAAAAAACTATACACCATGGCTCCTAACTACATTGCGGGTAAGGAGCAAGTAGCCGGTGTGTTAGCGGCATTCAAAGGCTCCGCAGTCGGCGCCGACTACACAAAATGGGGCGTAGATCCGCAACTGGATTTCTCGGCAGAGTTGGCAAAGGTGAAGGCGTCGGGTGCAGATACACTTTTTGCATTCTATCCTGGAGCGGCGGGTATCGCTTTTGTAAAGCAGTTTGCTGAGTCTGGTCTCGCAGGTACAGTCGAACTCTATTCAACATTCACAATCGACCAAATCTCGCTTCCTGTCTTCCAATCCGGGGGCGTAAAGGCAGTGCTGGGATCGCATGTCGCGAGTGACTGGTCCCCGAACCTCGACAATCCTGCGAACAAGGAGTTTGTCGAGGCGTTCAAGGTAAAATACGGGCGGCTTCCATCAAACTACGCTGCCACAGCTTATGACTTCGTGCATTTCGTCAAAGCTGCAATCGAGCAATCGGGCGGCGATGTCTCCAACACCCGCGCAGTCAGCCAGGCTTTGCGGAACGCCAAATATCCGAGCGTTCGAGGGGCTTACAAGATTGGCAACAACGGTTATCCGATTCTTCGGTTTTATTCACAGACCGTCGTAGACGGCCCGATCTGGACCACAAAAGTCGATACCCTAGCGATGGAGAACGTACAGGATCCGTACGCCAAGGATTGTGCGCTCCATTAACAGGACCAACTGCCCGATCAAGGGACACGTGCATCTCTTCTCCTCGGCAGATGGTCTGCCGTCAACGCTAAAAGATCATGGACATGAACTTGGCTCTTTTCCTAACGCAGCTACTGAATGGAGTTCAGTTGGGTCTGATCTTGTTCCTGCTTTCGTCGGGCCTGACCTTGGTTTTTGGCGTGCTGAATTTCGTGAACCTAGCGCATGGTGCATTCTACATGCTCGGGGCGTTTCTGACCGCGGCCGTGGCGTTGGCAACTGGAAGTTTCCTGGTCGGCATCGTCGCGGCCGCTCTTCTGACAGCAGTTCTAGCGGCTATTGTAGAAGGAACGATTGCACGCGCGCTCTACCATCGCGCTCATCTGGAGCAAGTGTTGGCAACATTTGGTCTACTTCTATGCGCCCAGACGGCGGTTCACTACCTCTATGGGCCCTCTGGACTCACCGTGCCCCTGCCGGATTGGCTTCAAGGGTTTGTTAGTTTGGGAGCGATCACGCTTCCGACATACCGCCTCTTCATCGTGGTCTTCGGAATCTTACTGGCGATCGTGCTCTGGTTCGTCATGGCGAAGACCCGTGCCGGCATGATAATTCGCGCCTCGGCTACGAACCGAGTAATGGCCGAATCGCTTGGCATTGAAACACAGGCCGTCTTTACGGGACTCTTTGGCGCCGGAGCGGTGCTCGCAGCGATCGCGGGGGGTCTCATCGCTCCTATTACTGGCGCATCCATTAACATGGGAGGTCCTGCTGTCATTCTTGCCTTTGTCGTCATCATCATCGGTGGACTAGGTTCTGTGCGAGGCGCCTTCGCGGCAGCGATGATCGTCGGTCTAATTGACACTCTAGGACGCGCTTACCTCACTTCCGTTCTGGCGACCATCTTCGCCCCGAAGATGGCTTCCACCGCTGGCCCCGCGCTCGCGTCAATTCTCATTTATGCGATCATGGCTGTCGTGCTGGCGTTTAAGCCGGAAGGTCTATTTCCCCCGGCGAGCAGATAGTCATGACGCAGCCAGCTCCATTGATGCCGTCTCCGAAAGCTCAAACGAAGTCTTTCATCTCGCCGAGCGTTTTCGGAGTGCTCATTCTTGCAGGTGTCCTGTGGATCTTACCCTTCGTCTTTCTGAGTATCGGTCAAGCGTTTCTTGTTGATGCGTTGCTGCGCGCAGTAATCCTCGCCATCGCTGCAGTCAGTCTCAATTTTCTTGCCTTCACTGGCGGAATGGTCAGCTTCGGCCACGCCGCCTTTGTGGGGATTGGGGCTTACTCAGTTGGTATCTGCGACCACTATGGTATTTCAAATGGCTTTTTCCAACTCGCGATATCGCTGGGCGTATCCGGAGTGTTCGCGTTTGTGACTGGGACTCTCGCTCTGCGCACTAAGGGCGTGCAATTTATCATGATTACGTTGGCCTTTAGTCAGATTGTCTACTACGTCATGCTCGGACTGGATGAGTACGGTAGCGACGATGGGCTTATAATTAATTCGTCCAGCTACTTCCACGTAATTGATCTCAGCAACAAGACGTCACTGTACTGGGTCGCGTTGGCTGTTCTATTTGCGCAAATTGCGCTCTTCCGTTGTCTCAACCGGTCACGGTTCGGCCTTGTTCTTGCCGCTGCCGATGAGAGCGAACGTCGCGTTCGATCGTCTGGCCTCGACATTTTTCGTTACAAGCTCGTAGCGTATGTTCTGGCGGGTATGCTGGCATCTCTATCCGGCGTCCTCTACGCGAACCTGACCGGCTTTATCACGCCGGAATTGATGGATTGGACCCAGTCTGGGGACCTTCTGTTCATCGTCACATTGGGAGGCATGGGCACAATGTCCGCCCCCGTTGTCGGCTCGGCATTCTTTGTCTCTTTAGAAGAGGCATTGTCGGCACTCACGATCTATTGGCACTTCTGGTTTGGCCTAATCCTTATTGCCGTGGTGTTGTTCGGAATAGAGCGGTTGAAGCGCCTTGCGCTCGAATTCAGCGGGCGGCTGCGATGAGCGCCTTGGCCGTGAAGAACCTGTCGAAGCGGTTTGGCGGCTTGGTCGTTACAAATGACGTGACCTTTTCGGTTCAGCCGGGCGAGTGTCACGCGCTGATCGGGCCGAATGGTGCCGGCAAAACGACACTTATCTCTCAATTAATGGGCGAATTGGTATCCGATGGAGGCACCATTTCGCTACGCGGCCGCCGCATTGAGACCCTTCCAAGCCACGCGCGCGCGCGCGCCGGATTGGCGAGGTCATTCCAAATCACCAATCTCGTAAAGAGGCGAAGCGTTCTTGACAATATGTTGCTTGCTCTGATCGGGCGCAACGGTCACGCATTCACATTCTTTCGCCCTCTGTCAAGCGAAGCAGCCCTGATAACGGAGGCAACAGACCTACTCGCGCACTTCTCATTCGCTGGTCGGCTGCACGAGCCAGTTTCCGAGCTCTCTCATGGGGAACAGCGCGTGTTGGAACTCGCGATGGCGCTCGCAGCGAAGCCTGCTGTTCTTTTGTTAGATGAGCCTATGGCGGGGCTCGGCCACGAGGAGACGATAAAGATGACGGACATTCTTGGCGAGCTTCGCGGTGAAATCGCCATGCTTCTTGTCGAACACGACATGGATGCCGTCTTCCGTCTGGCGGACCGTGTGACGGTTCTCGTTTCCGGATCCGTCCTGATGACTGATCAGCCCGCGGTCGTGCGCAGCGATCCGCGTGTCCGCGATCTCTATCTCGGCGAGAATGCATCATGATGCTCAGACTGCGCAAAGTTGAAAGCGGGTATCGAGATGCCAAGGTACTGCGTGGCGTCTCGCTCGAGGTCGGCGACGGTGAGGTCGTGTCCTTGCTGGGTCGTAACGGAATGGGCAAGACCACAACCGTCCGCACGATCCTCGGACAACTCCCGCATCAAGCTGGCGAAAGCCTCTTTCGCGACATACCAATTCACAATCAGCGAAGCAATCGCATCGCCCGACTTGGGATCGGTCTCGTTCCCGAAGGCCGCCAGATATTTTCGAACCTGACGACCGAAGAAAATCTCATCGCGGTCAGGAGGCATGGCGTGAACAGTGCCAATCCTTGGACGGTCGAGCGCATTTTCGAGCTCTTTCCAAAACTTGCAGACCGGCGAAAGTCCATGGGTTGCCTTCTCTCCGGAGGAGAACAGCAGATGCTGGCGATTGGACGCGCTCTAGTAACTAATCCATCTCTCTTGATTCTTGATGAGGCCACCGAGGGTCTCGCGCCCAAGATTCGCGATCTCATTTGGGAAACATTGCGGTTGATCAAGGGTGCAAGTCTGTCGATTCTGATCATCGACAAAAATATCGCAGCGCTCTCCGATCTTGCAGACCGCCACTATGTTCTCGAGAAGGGGAACATAGTCTGGCATGGAGACTCCGATGCGTTGAAACTGAATCGCAGCAAGGTTAGCGATTATTTATCCGTCTGAATGTTAATGCCGATGGTGGCAGGATCGGACCAGCCGCCCCGCGGCAGGAGGGGATGATTGACTGTCATCGCGCGTCGGACAGGTCGCGTGAAAATAATTTCTCATATGTGTAAATGCGATGATGGGGTCCCGCGTTCGTTGATTTGGTGAGAGCGGCGAGGGAAATTGTTTTAAAGTGGCAAAAAAGGCCAATAAAAAGGCCAATAAATGGGGAGGAATAAGCCTGATGTTCCTGGAAACGCGCGCGAAATCATTCTGTGGCCGGGTAGGGGGCATCGACTGGGCTGTGATGAGACAGCCTTGATCCCGGAAGACTGGGTTGTTCGCAAGGCCGGCGACCGCAATGATCGGGCAAGATAGCCTGAGATTGCATCCGCACCGTTTCGGCGCGGGTTCGTCATTCCGTCCTCTCTGGTCAGCTCGGCGGAGGGAGCGGGATTTTTGCCGTTGCGCAATCCGATTCTGTGTCCGCGCGACAAGCGGGCTTCCTCGGTATCCGTGTGATAAGCGCCTGGCACTGATCGGCGGACGTGATCGGCACGACCACCATGACTGGGAGGTTTGGGAATGAAGGTCCTTGTGACAGGCGGGTTGGGCGTGAACGGCGCCTTTGTCACGCGAGAACTCGTGACGAAGGGGCACAGCGTCGTGGTCGTCGACAGGCAGGAGGACAGATCGCTCCTCGGTGCAGCCTCGGGGGATATCGAGCTTCAGAATATGGACATCCTCGATCGCGACGCGATGAGCGGCCTCATCGCGCGCGGCAAGATCGAGGCCGTCATTCACATGGCGGCGCTGATTTCGGGGTTGCAGGAAGACCCGCTGAAGGGGTTCCTCGTCAACGGGCTAGGTGCTGTTCAGCTGATGGAGATCGCCCACAAGGCCGGCGCAAGACGCTTCGTCTATACCAGTTCGCGCGCTGTCTATGGGGATATCACCGGAGCCCACGCCTATCCGACCTATCTTCCGATCGGCGAGGACCATCCGCTCTCCGCCAAAAGCGTCTATGACGTGACGAAGCTGTCGGGTGAACTGATGGGGCGGAACTTCGCCAAGCTCGGGATCGAGTTCGTCGCCCTTCGCTTCGCGACGATCTTCGGCCCGGGCAAGCTCGTGCGGCACGGCCCGATGGGGATCCTGTCGCGCATCATCGAGAACGGAATGCTGGGCGTGCCGCTCGAGATCGCGCAGGGCGGCGAGGAGCGTGACGACATCATCTATGTCGGCGATGTCGGCCGCGCCTGCGTCGCGGCGGTGGAACATCCGAAACCGAGATTCGACGCCTATAACATTTCATCCGGCATCGGCGTTACCCTTCGCGAATTCGCCGAGGCGGCCAGAACCCATGTCCCGAACATAGATTTCAGGATCGGGCCGGGCCTGGATTTCTTCAATGCGGGTGTCCGCTATGCGGGCATTCTCGACAACAGCCGCGCGCGGTTCGATCTCGGGTTCGAACCGGAATTCGGCATCGAAAGCGGCGTCGCGGCCTATCTCACGGTCATGGATCAATTGGGAATCTCACCGACACCGACATGACCTGTCGGCAGGGCTATTCGACATCGGTGACGACCCCAGGGAGGGACAAATAATGCAACGGGTCTTGAGAGGGGTTTCTCTCAACCAGGAACAAATGGTGCTGGCGATCTCGGCGGTGCTCTTCGTTCTTTTCTCAATGACACTCGACGGCTTTCTTCAGGTACCGAACCTTCTGTCACTTCTGCAGAATGTTTCGATCCTTGGAATACTGGCAATCGGGATGGCGATCGTCGTCATCGGGCGGGGCATCGACCTCACCATGGTCGCGGTCATGGTGTTCATGGTCGGGTGGAGTTTCTCGCTCTATCTCAAGGGAATGGAGATCGGAGTGGCGCTGGGGCTCGGTTTCCTTCTCGCGGTAGCGGTGGGAGCCCTGAACGGCTTCCTGATCGCCTATGTCGAGATACCCGCGATCTTCGCGACACTGGCCATGGCGACTGTCATCTCTGGTCTGGGCCGGTTCGCGCTCGTCGATACTGATACGCTCTTCATCACGCAGGATCTGGGGCTCTTGGGCCAGCTCGGCGCAGGACGTTTGGCCGGGATCATCCCGATGCCTGTCATATCGTTACTGGTGTTGTCGCTTCTCGCCTATGTGGCGCTGAAATTCACCCGATACGGCGCGTTCATCTACGCGATCGGTGACAATTACCTGGCGGCGCGGAACAATGGCACGCCCAATCGCCCGATGACCGTTCTGATGTACGCGATCTCCGCCGCTGTCGCCTTCGCCGCTGGTCTCATAATGACGACGACCGTGTCGACGGTGGACACCAAGCTCGCCTACTCGGCCCTCGTATATGACATAATTCTGGTCGTCGTCATCGGCGGGATCGGGCTGTCCGGCGGCAAGGGTAGCATCCGCAACGTCCTGTCGGGCACGCTGCTGATAGGGCTGTTGCTGAATGGCATGACGATCATGAACATCAGCTATTCGGTCCAGAGCATCATCAAGGGGGTCATTCTTCTCTTGGCGATCATCGTCGATTCTCTGATCAACCCGCGTGACGAACAGACGTCGCAGCAGGGCGATATCTGAAAATGACATTCTGAACGATTTCAAAAAAAACCGAGGGAGGCAATCGTGAAACTTGGAAACTTGAGAAAGACACTCGTGCTCGCCGGGCTGGTCTGTGCAGCCGTCGGGCTGCAAAGTCCGGCCTTCGCCCAGCGGCCCGATGACGGACTTTTCGGCCTCTACGAGAAGGCTTTCGAAGGCAAACGGGTCGCCTTCGTGCCGATCTCGGCCGGCTACGACCTCACGCAGGGCTGGATCGCGGCGCTTCAGCGAGATGCGGACCGACTGGGATACAAGTTGCAAATTCGCGATCCCAACTGGAGTATCGACTCGGGCGCGCAGGCGCTCGAGCAATTCATCGCCGAGAAGCCCGACATCCTGATCTTCCAGAACAACGACATGAATGCCTATACCAAACTCGTACAGCGGGCCATGGCCGCCGGCATCAACGTGATCCAGATGAACCTCAAGACGCCAGTCAATTCCGACGCCTTCATCGGCGGTGATTGGTATCGGGTGGGCGCCGACGAGGCGAAGGAAGCCATCCGGCTCTGCGGCAAGGGCACGTCTGGCAAAGTCGCCGTTCTTCAGGGGCCGGTCACCAGCCCGCCGAGCCTTCTCGGCGTCGCGGGGATCGAGGACACGCTGAAGGACATTTCCAACATCACCATCGTCGCCAACCAAGCCGCGGACTGGGATGCCTCGAAGGCTCATTCCATCGCTTCCACTCTCGTCAAGCAGCACCCCGATCTCTGCGCCTTCGTCGGCCTGTGGGACAACCAGGACGTGGGCGCCGCCGCCGCCATCCACGAGGCCGGCCTTCAGGACAAGATCAAGGTCATCACCGAAGGCGGCGGCAACGAGAAATCCGGCTGCGACAACATCAAGAACGGCTTCTTCGCTTCCTACACCAAAGTGGATACCCGAGATCAGGCCAAACAGCTGGCCGCCGTCGTGGAGATGCTGCTTCAAACGCACCCTAGACCCGGTTCGCAGCCATTCGGGCTCTACACGGCCGATCAGCGTCTTACCCCGGAAACGGTGACGGAGAAATCTTGCTGGACGGTAGAGCAGATTCAGTCGGGCAACTGATTTGACTAAAAGGGGCGGCTGTCGCCTCGCGCGGCGGCCGCTTCCCCCTGAATTTCTGGAGCATCCGATGAGTGCAAGCGAAGCCTTCATGCGCTGGCGGTACCGCCTTGTGCCTGACCACGTGGTAGGCGAAATCCTGGCGAAAAACTGGATCGACAATGCCATTCCGATCATCTTCCTCGGCATTGCCGTCGCGATCTTCGCGACAATTCTTCCCGGTGTTCTGACAACCGGCAGCTTGGCGATCCTTGCCCGTGTTCTCGGTGAATACCTATTCATTGCGATGGGCATGACCCTCGTGCTCAAGGCGGGCGGAATCGACCTGAGCGTCGGGTCGAACTTTGCATTGTGCAACTTCGGCGCGCTCTACCTTGTCAATGCGATGGGGCTGCCCTTGATCCTTGTCATTCCTGCGATCTTAGTTCTCGGGGGGCTGGTAGGTGCCGTGAACGGCGTATTGGTCGGGTATCTCAGGCTTCGTGCCTTTCTTACCACGCTTGTGACATTGATCCTCGTGCGCGCGGTCGTAGAGCTTCTATCGCTCAACTACAGCGTTGCGGCGTCCGTCGCGAAAACACCCGTTCCGCAATGGGACTTCATCGGGTCGGCCGACATTCTCAGCATTCCCTTTAGTCTGGTGGTTGCCGGTACTGCGGCCGTCGCGACACATATCCTCATGACGCGAATGCGGTTTGGCTGGCATCTGAGTGCGGTCGGCGGGTCGCGCCGTTCGGCCTTCAACATCGGGCTTCCGGTCAAGCGGATCGTGGCGCAGACCTATATCCTGAGCGGTGTGTTCACCGCAGCGGGCGCTATATTTTATGCGTCGCGCCTCGGCAGCACCAGCGGCAGCGTCGGCGTCGGGCTTGAGATCATCATCCTGACCGCGGCGGTTCTGGGTGGCAACAGCCTCGGCGGCGGCCGCGGCTCGGTCACCAAGACCATCATCGGCACCATGATAGTCGTTCTCGTCTCCAACGCCCTGATCCGCATGGGCCTGCGCACCGGGGCGAGCGAACTTGTCCTCGGCATAATTATGCTGGTCGCCGTGGCGATCGACGTCAGATGGATGAAGAACCGGCTCAAGGTCCTGAACAAGGCCTACGTGTCGCCCACCTACCTTGCATTGCCGCCGAACCCCGAAACCAGGGAAGGCTCCGGGTCGGTCTATGAGGTCAACGACAGGCTCGGCAATGCCGGCGTGATTGGCAAGGGCAAGCTCGACGGCCCAGAGGATGTTATCCTCGACGAGGACGACCACCTCTATTGCGGCAGCCGTCACGGCGATGTCATCCGCTTCTTCGCGCCCGACTACAAGTGTCACGAGGTTTATGCCCATATCGGCGGACACCCCCTTGGCATGGCCTTCAATCGCGAGCGCGAGCTGGTGGTCTGTGTCGGCGGCATGGGCCTTTACAAGATCACGCCGGATCGTCAGGTCGTGAAGCT
>Ga0255336_101956_pt1 | contig 11998 bp, 9 predicted proteins | sample MeOH1_35cm_T3_17_FD_189102 | JGI IMG/M metagenome (GOLD analysis project Ga0255336, IMG submission 189102) | Sandy soil microbial communities from University of British Columbia, Vancouver, Canada - MeOH1_35cm_T3_179 | ecosystem: Engineered > Artificial ecosystem > Sand microcosm > Unclassified ...
AGGTTGATCTTAGGAAACGCCAGATCCTTGGCCCCGATCATGATCGGGATCAGGAAGTTCCCGAGCGTCGCCGGAACCGACGGCACCAGGAACAGGAAGATCATCACGATGCCATGCAGCGAGAAGAGCTTGTTGTACGTGTCCGAAGCGACCAGGTCAGGCTGAGGCGTCAGAAGTTCCAGGCGGATCAGGCCAGCGAACAAGCCTCCGATGAAGAAGAAGAACGTGATCGAGACCAGATAGAGCATCGCGATACGCTTGTGATCTGCAGTCAACAGCCAGCTGAGAAGACCGTCCTCCGCATTGATATAGTTCTTCTTCGGAATGGTCGCCGTCCGTTGATCCGGAAGGTTGACGATGGTTGAACTAGTTGCACTCATGGCTTCACCACCCCTGGCGTCATCGGCGCCGCTTGGTTGGACTCCGACGTGGTCAGCGTCTGCTGCACACGGTAGTTCGTCTTGAGGGACTTCAGATACTCAACCAGATCGATCAGACCCTCTTCACTGATCTGCCCCTGGTAGGTGGGCATGATAGGCGCATAGCCCGCGGTCACATGCTGCGACGGATTCAGTATCGCATCGCGAAGGTAAGCTTCATTGACCAGGACCTCGGATCCGTTGGCCAGCCGCAGCTTGGAACCGTACACTCCCGCGAGGCTGGGTCCGCGCGCCGCCGCATTTCCGCTGTGGCAGGCATTGCATCCCATGCTGGCGAAGAGACGCTCTCCATTCTGCGAGAGAGACATGCCGCTTGTAGAGCTCTCCGTCCACTTCTTGTAGTCCTCAGGGCTCAGCACGGTGACCTCGCCGATCATCCCGGAGTGCTTCGTACCGCAGTACTGCGTGCAGAAGATGTGATAGGTTCCGGGCGTGGTCGCCTCAAACCATACCGTCGAATAACGTCCGGGGATAACCTCGCGCTTCACACGGAAGTCGGGAATCGAGAAGCTGTGGAAGACGTCCTGCGAGATCATCGTCAGCTGGATGGGCTGTCCGGTCGGGACGTGCAGGTTGTTGATCTCGTGCTGTCCGCCCGGATGCTCGGCCTTCCACATCCACTGCTTGCCCACGACGTAGATGTTCATGGCGTTGGTCGGCGGATTGTAGATGCGGAAGTACAGCAACGCGCCCCAGACGAACACGATGAGGAACAGAGCCAGCGGGATAATCGTCCAGGTGGCCTCGAGCAATGTGGAACCTTCCACCTGAGTAGCGACCGGATTGCGCTCCTTACGATACCGGATGGCAAAGCCGAAGACGAGCGCTCCCACCAGCACAAGGCCGACGATGGTGATCAGCAGAAGGAAGAAGTAGAGCGCGTCGGTATACGGCGCAATCGTAGATGCTTCGCGCGGGAAAAGCGCGGAGGCTTCGAGCCACTTCACCAGAAATTGCCACAGTACGGGACTGATATGCATCGTTACCCTTTATCCATTCTCTTTCTTCGTCAAATCGTGGTCGCGTCCGAGCTTTATATCTCTGCGGAACATTACGAACATAAAACCGCCCAGCCCGGCCATCGTCACTACACCGCCCAGCTGAACCACACGCGCGACGATCAGCGAGTGCTTGTTGGTCTGCGGATCGTAGTGGTAGCAGTAGGTCAGAATATTGGCGACCGTAGAGCCGATCTTGTTATCCGAAGCCTCGACGAGGCCCAGCAGAATATCCTTGGGCGAGTACTCGACACCGAGATAGTACTGAGCCAGCTTGCCGTCCGTGGTCACAACCTCAATGGAACTGGCGTGGGCAAACTGGGTCAATTTACCGTCGGGACCGGGAACGCGGACATAACCGAAACCCGTTGCGTCCGTAACCTTGTCGATTGCAGGGCGCTGCCCGGTGAGAAAGTGCCATCCCGCAGCCGTCTCGGGTCTTCCATAGCGCTTTAGGTAGAAGGCCTTCTTCTTCGCGGCCATCTCCGGGGTCTCGCTTGGGTCGATGGAGATGACGATCACATCGAAGTCTTTGCCCGGGGTCAGCTTCACCATCTCGAGCGCCCCTGCCAGACCGTCCAGCTCCTCCGAACAGAGCATTGGGCAGTTGTAGTAGACCAGCGTCAGGATCGCAGGACGTTTACCGAAGTACTCCCCAAGCTGGACACTCCTGCCCGTCTCATCGACAAACTGCGCGTCGAGCGGAAGCTGCTGATTCAGCCGCTGCGTTACGCCGACACGCTGCAGTACCTGGGGAAGCTCATCGCCGGTGTTCTGGCCGCTCTGCTTATCCCCGTAACTCGAGACCTGTGCAACGAGAGGAGAGCACAGGAATACGCAAGCGAGGCCAGACAGTGCCATCCTTTGCCATACGCTCCGAATTGTGTGCCTCTCTGTCATTGCCTTGTCCTTCTTTGGTCCTGCAAATACTCACTATCTATCTTAGAATCCTCGTCGATTACCGAACCGGCGCCAGCTCCGCATGATGGGCCGCCTCTTCGGCTCTGCCAAAGTCCATCTTCTGCTTACGTGCTTCGATCACCTGAAGCTCGTAACCAGTGCGGGCAAAACCATCGGTCAAAGGAACCTGAATCCTGGGCTCCGCATCGCCGACCATCTCAACCTCGGTCCCTGCAGCGTTCTGGTGAATCGGCAGGCCGCGCTGAGCGATTAGCTCCATGGCGCGCTCGATCGGAATACGAACACCGTCTCGATCCGGTGAGCTGCTGTAGTTATCCAGCATCAGATCTTCGCGGGCATGCAGATCCGCCGTCTGCTGATTGCCGTCGTCGAGATCGACACGCGGCTCAGGAAAGGCGTCTGTCAGCTTTTGCAGCTGCTTCTGCTCGAGCTGAGGGTTGCTGGTGAGGCCCTTGACTCCACTCTCTTCGGCCTGATGCCACTTGTCTGCCGGTCCATCCGACTTCTGAAGGGCTCCATTGATAACCTTGCCCATCAGGAAGCAGAAGATGAAGAAGATAAAGACGAACCCAGCCAGACCGGAGAGGAAGACCACGACGCCGTTCACATTGACGTCGCTCGTCTCGTAGCCCGGAGCATCCGGAGTATGGGCGTGCGGGTCGTGCTTGGGCCGCGGATTCAGATCGTGTTCGTTAGTGGGCATGTTCGGGCTCCAGCATCTCTTCCAGGTGCGGATCGTTGACGTTCATCAGCGGCCGCTTCATCAGCTCGGTGAGGTAGTAGGCTCCCCAGATCGAGAGCACAGCCACCGGGACCGTAATATAAGCGAGGATTCCAAAGTTCCCCGAGAGGTGGAGATTCCCCGCGGCGTCCTTGAAGTTCGGCTCGATCAGCCAGAACATATCCAGGCAGCGGGCGAAGATCATCCAGCAGGTCAGCCAGATCATCTTCTGCTTGTTGCGCTTCAGATCCCGCGACAGCAGCAGGCAGAAGGGAATCAACCAGTGGGCGATGAAGTCCAGCGAGCAGATGTACCACCATCCGCCGTGGATACGCGCCAGGTACCAGGGAATCTCGTCCGGGATGTTGCCCGACCAGATGATCAGGAACTCCGCAAAGCAGAGATAGATATTCAGCATCGTGAAGGCAAAGGCGAACTTGCCCAGATCGTGCTGTTCGGTCGTGCGCAGCAGCGTCTTCATTGGCTCGTACCGCGAGAGCAGGATGACGGACAGGATGCTGAGAGCGAGTACCTGATAGCCCTGGCCCACGAGGAACTGAAGACCGTAGATCGAGGAGTACCAGGTCACATCGAGCGATTTGATCCAGAGGATCGCGCCGTCGGTCAACAGGATCACATAGATCAGGATGCCAATTCCCGAGAGGTTCTCGAACTTGATGCGCCAGTAGTCGAAGCTCGACTGCGATCCGGCGTTGGGGTCGGAGTCTCGCTGCAGCGACCAGCGGTTCAGCAGCGTCATGATCGTCAGCAGAACTCCGAAGACGATGACCGACTGCACGACCGCCGCCGTTGGGTTGAGCATGATGTGCTTCGCGTTAGCGGTAAGCATCTGCTCCTGGGTGATCAGGCCCTTGGCGTACGCCGCGGCCGTTGCCTTGGCGTCCGGATAGGCCGCCCACTGATACAGGTGCTTCATGAAGAAGAGAACCGGGATCAGCATTGCGGCGACTAGCCAGAGGGTGCGCGACATGGCTTCAAGAGGACGGCGCAGGAGCAAGCCCCACTTACCGCCCGAGACGTACTGAAGCATCAGAAGCGCCAGACCGCCGCCGGCAAAGCCGAACGAGACCATGTAGCCCATAAGGTAGGCGCGCAGAAGATGTCCTGGGCCTCCCTTGACCATAAGAAAGGCCAGTGAGATCAGAGCGGCGGCTACGCCGACGATCAGAAGGCGCGTCCGCCAGGCCTTAATGGCCTCCTCGGGCGCTGCAAGCGATGCAGGAAGCACGCGCGGGCCGTGGTCGTGGTGCCCCGCTTCTCCGTGATGTTCGTGTCCAAGTGACATGCGTTTCAGGCCTTCGTTCGGAAGCTTCCGAGATTACTGCTGTGGTGCTCCGGGGGTTGTCGCGGGCTGCTTGGCCGCAGGCTGTGTCGTAGCCGGCTTCGTGGATCCCTCCCCGCCAGGGGTGGGAAGGACGAAGGGCTGATGATTCGGGGTTCCGGTTACTGCCGTGGACGGGACATTCCACTCCTTGATAAAGGAGGTGGGCAGACCCTCGCGCTCGGCGATCTCCGACAGGGGCGCTACATGGGCTCCGGGAGCAACATCAGCCTGGGTCGCCTTCTGACTTAGCTGAAGCGCCCGGATATAGGCGACGATCGCCCACCGGTCGGCTGGGGTTACCTGCGCCGAGTAGTCCGGCATAGCGCCATAACCGTTGGTGATGACATGGAAGAAGTGGCCGAGCGGAGCCGCCTCCAGCCGGGAAGTATGGAAATCGCCGGCCTTCGCATAGCCTCGCTGCACTATCATCCCCTCACCATTCCCTACGCGGGAGTGGCAGGGCGTGCAGTAGATGTTGTACCGTTCCTGACCGCGCTTGAGAACCTGCGCGGTGACCGGGAAGGGGAGACCGTCGCCTTCCTTACCGTCCACCAGACCGGTATAGAAGTAGGAGTCCTGGTGAAGCTGGTTGCGAGCAACCGTGTAAGCCACCTGCGGACGCACCGAGCGTCCGTCAGCGTAGAGCGTCGTGCCCCGCTGAGGGAAGAACTTGGGCTGGTCGTGCATATCCTGCCGGCAGCCGACCGTCGCCGCAAGCGCGATCGTCGCCACAGCCGCGATTCTCAGCCTCGCGTTTGTGCTCTGCGTATTAATGGTCCACCTCCACTACGGAGACCGCGTGAAACTTCTCGAGAAAAGCTCTCGTGCCGGAGGAGGAGAACTGCGGGTCCGTAGCCTCCAGGCAGAGGAAAAACTTGTCCGTCGTTGCGCCGTTGCGGAAGTTCGGAGCATTGAACAGTGGGTGATAGAGCTGCGGAAGTCCGTTCAGGGCGATCATGCCGAAGCCCGCGGAAAGTCCGGCGAACAGGATGGTCCACTCGTACGCCGGGATGATGAATGCCGGCCACGAGAACAGAGGACGGCCCGCGATGTTCAGCGGATACGCCCAGACCGAGACCCAGGTCTCCATCAGGAACGAGGTGGTCACTCCCATCAGGCCGCCCAGAAGGCAGATCAGCGGGACGCGGTTCTTATGGAAGTGCAAAGCCTCAGCTGCCTCTTCGACGGGATACGGCGTGTAGCACTCCATACGACGATACCCGGCTGCGCGCGCCTGCTCGGTCGCGTACACCAACTCGCTCGGAGTGTTGAACTCCGCCAGCAGGCCGTAGATTCCTTCTCTGCGTGGCATTACGTCGTCTCCTCAATGACCGTCTCGGCATCTGGTCCGCGGCGGGTAATCTTGGTCTGCGGCAGCATCATCCGAACCTCGGACATCGGGATTATCGGAAGGAAGCGCACGAACAGAAGGAACAGCATGGTGAACAAGCCCCAGGTTCCAATGAAGAGCAGGTAGTCCCACTTGGTTGCCCGGTAGGTTCCCCAGCTCGACGGCAGGTATTCACGGTAGAGCGAGGTCACAACGATGACGAAGCGCTCGAACCACATACCGATGTTGACGATGAACGAGAGCACGAACAGATAGCCCACGTTCACTCGCAGCTTGCGCGACCACAGTGTGGTCAGCGGAATCGCGATGTTCGTCAGGATCAACATCCAGTAGCCCCACCACATCGGGCCGAACATGCGGTTCCACATCATGAAGAACTCCCAGTGGCTGGCCGAGTACCAGCTCATGAAGACCTCCATGCCGTACCCGTAGGCCACGATCGAACCGGTCGCCAGCATGACCTTCGCCATGTTGTCCAGGTGGCGCAGGGTGACCAGGTCCTCCATGTGGTAGAACTTGCGGATCGGAATCGCCAACGTCAGCACCATGGCGAATCCCGAGTAAACGGCGCCGGCGACGAAGTAGGGCGGGAAGATCGTCGTGTGCCATCCGGCCAGGGCCGCCACCGCGAAGTCGAAGCTGATGACCGTGTGCACCGAAAGCACCAGAGGCGTCGAGAGACCGGCCAGAAGAAGCGAGGCCGTCTCATAACGGATCCAGTGCCGCGTCGATCCGCGCCAGCCCAGCGAGAGCATGCCATAAAAGTAACGGGCCAGCGGAAGCGTCGCGCGGTCACGCAGGGTTCCGAAGTCCGGGACCATGCCGATGTACCAGAAGACCACCGAGATCGTCGCGTAGGTTGAGACCGCGAAGACGTCCCACGCCAGAGGCGAGCGGAACTGAGGCCAGAGGTTCATCGTGTTCGGGTACGGGAAGAGCCAGTAACCCAGCCACGGACGGCCGACGTGGAGCAGCGGGAACATGCCGGCGCAGACCACGGCGAAGATCGTCATCGCTTCGGCAAAGCGGTTGATCGAGTTACGCCACGTCTGCTTGAAGAGCAGCAGAATCGCCGAGATCAGGGTTCCGGCGTGGCCGATACCGATCCACCAGACGAAGTTGATGATCGCGAAGCCCCAGGCGCCGGGCATCGTGATACCCCAGATGCCGACACCCTTCAGGAACAGCCAGGTGACCGAGATAACAACCAGTGTCGCCACGGCACCTGCCACCATCAGGCCGAAGAACCAGCCGAGGGGCGTATTCGAGGTCAGCACCAGGCCGGCGATCTTCTGCGTCACCGACTTGAAGTTGTGGCCCGGCGCAATGACCGCGTACTCGCCGGTCCGCGGATCGATCATCGGGTCATTGATGGGTACTTTGGTCGCCATTTATGCCAGCTCCGGATTCGGGTTGATGACGCCAGCCGTATAGGTTGTGCGCGGATGGTAGTTCAGATCGCCCAGCACTGAATAGTCGCGCTCGGCTGCCTTACGCTTGGCAACCTTGCTCGCCTTGTCGTTGATGTTGCCGAAGACGATGGCATCGGTCGGGCATGCCTGCTGGCAGGCCGTAACGATCTCGCCATCGCGGATCTCGCGGTTTTCCTTGTCCGCCGTGACCTTGGCGGCCATGATGCGCTGCACGCAGTAGCTGCACTTCTCCATCACGCCGCGCGAACGCACGCTGACGTCAGGATTACGCATGAACTTCAGGCTCTCGGTCTCGTAGTCGGAGTACAGAAGGAAGTTGAAGCGACGCACCTTGTATGGGCAGTTGTTGGAGCAGTACCTCGTACCCACGCAGCGGTTGTAGACCATCACATTCAGGCCTTCCGGCGTGTGAACCGTCGCACCGACCGGGCAGACCTGCTCGCAGCCCGCGTTCTCGCAGTGCTGGCAGGCCATCGGCTGGAAGTGCGCCTTCGGAGCGTGAAGATCGCCCTCGAAGTAGGTGTCGATACGCAGCCACTGCATATTGCGGCCAACCTTCACCTGCTCGCGGCCAACGACGGGGATGTTGTTTTCGGCATAGCAGCTGACCACACAGGCGTTGCAGCCGATGCAGCTGTTCATGTCGATCGCCATGCCCCAGGCGTTCTGAATCTTCAGGCTCGAGGGATCGGTCCTCTGATAGTTCCAGGCATTGGGGAAGAAGCTCTCATCCTTCTTCGGAGCCTCACCCTGCGGACCGTATCCAACCTTGTTGACGACGGTTCCGCTGGCGCCCTTGTGCGCGAAGTCGGGATCCTTCTCCGCCTCTTCCACGGTGGCGTAGCGGATGATCGAACGCTCCATCGCCTCGTGGCCTTCCAGTGAGAAGGTTCCCTCCGTGTCGTACTTAGGGTGCTCGAGGTCGTGCTGAGCGAACTGGCCGCGGTGCTCGGTGCTGTGCACCTTGGTGACGCAGAGGTCGTAGTAGCTTCCGTCGACCTTCTTCCCGGTTGCACCGGAGGCGACCAGAGGAGCTGACGAGGTACGCAGCTTGTAGGCGTTGAATCCGACTCCCGCGCCGACACGGCCCGCCTCAACACCACGGCCGAAGCCAAGGTGGATAGTAATGGTGTCGTCGGGGTGGCCGGGAACCATCAGGACCGGGGCGGTGACCTTGCGGCCATCCAGCTGAAGCTCGATCAGCTCGGTCTCTTCAGCCTTCAGCTCGGCCATCGTCTTCATGCTGACCAGGGCGGCATTGTCCCAGCTCAGGTTGGTCACCTGCTTGGGAAGCTCCTGCAGCCAGCCGACGTTACCGAAACGTCCGTCGTAGAGCGATGGGTCGGGACGGAAGGAGAGCTCATAGCCGGAGCTCGAAGCCGCCGGAGCAGCAAAGGCCGTAACGCGAGCCGGTACACCAGCCTTCGGAGCAAAGGCCGTACCCTCTACCCAGCCATCGTGCAGAGCCTTGCGCCATGCGGTCGCGAAGTCACCTTTGACGTAGGTCTTTGCGTTGGCAACCACCGCGTCGTATGCCGAGGCCTGCGGATTATCCAGCAGGGTCTGGAAGACATCGTGCGAGCTCTTGCCGCCGTACATCGGGTCGATCATCGGCTGGATGATCGTGATGGTGCCGTCGTAGGCGCGAGCATCCGACCAGCTCTCGAGATAGTGCGCCTTGTTGATGTGCCAGGTCGAGACGGAACCGGTCTCGTCGAGGTGGCTTCCCAGATGAACCGTGACCTTGGCCTTGCCCATTGCATCGGCGAAGTTGAGGTCGGCAGGGGCCGAGTAGAGCGGGTTGACGCCAAGCATCACCAGCCAGTCGACCTTGCCCGCATTCAGATCGGCGACCAGAGACTTGAGATCGACAAACTGTTCCGACGGCAGCGGATTGACCGTCTCCGTGTAGACGACCGTCTTTCCAACCGCTCCGATCAGAGTATTCAGGGCATAGGCCGCTGCGTGGACCGAAGGAGGAGCCTGCTCGCCGGGGATGACGACGGCCTTGCCGCTGCTCTTCTTGAGGTCGCCCAGCAGAACCGTGAAGAACTTCTGCTGCTCGGCGCTGAGCCCCTGAGGAGCCGTGCCGTAGACCAGGGCATCGGCAAACTGCGCGATCTGGCTGGGCTTCAGTCCCAGTCTGTGCTCAGCCCTGAAACCGGTGACCGTGGGCATCGACTCGACCACGTACAGCCGGTTCATCGTCTTGCCCTCTTCGTAGCGGTGCCGCTCGGCATAAGCCGCTGCCAGAGGAAGGAATCCGGGGTGCGCGATGCCGCCTAGGAAGTCGGCGTCGAGCGAGAGGATGACGTCAGCCTCTTCCAGCTTGTACTGCGCATCGGCGTAGCTTCCGAAGGCCGCCTTCGAGGCCGCACGGGAGGAGTCCTGATTTACCGGATCCCACTGAACCAGCTTTGCCTGAGGGTACTTCGCCTGCAGCGCCTTCCACTGGGCCGCCAGAGTGGGAGAGGTAATCGTCTCGCTCAGGAAGTACAGACCGCGTCCGCCGGAGCTCCTCGCAGCCGCGCCCTGAAACTCCTTCTGAAAATCTCCGAAGCTGCTGCCCTCTCCACGAAGCCGAACATGTTGCGAACGGTCGGGATCGTACAGATCGAGCAGAGTGGCCTGAGAAAAGGCATCGGACTTGCCCTTCGACATCGGATGCTCGGGGTTTCCGTCTACCTTGATGGGACGGAAGGAGTCCGACTTGATCAGAACCGGAATCGCTCCGGTAGGGAAGGGATAGGCCGTTGCGAAGTACATCGGCTTGCCCAGGACCAGATCCTCAGGCTGCTTTACATACGGATAGATCGGCTCGTCAGGCTGCTTGGTGCAACCGGCCAGTCCGGCCAGCGCGAAGGACGCGCCCATCACCTTCAGGAAGCCGCGACGTGAGACCGGATCGACCCACTCGCCTGCACCTGCCTGCCGGGGGAACTCCTCCCGCATCAGCTCATGAAATGCCGGGGTCTCCGCCAGCTCATCGAGGTTCTTCCAGAAGCGCCGTCCGGTCTTGCCGTCCAGCTTCGCCCGAACCTCTTCAAGCGTCATCTTGGCCGGCGCAATCTGTGTGACCACCTGCGCGTCGGCCTGCATCTGTGACTTGGTATCAGCCATTGTCTCTTCTGTCCCAATCCCTGTCGTCTTCATCGGTGGCACGTCTCGCAGCTGGAGAGCTCATTCGGCGTGCGAATGTGGTACTGCGCCGTTAGATATTTACCCAGCTCGATCTGGCTGGTGAACTTCTGATAGCTGGCCGGAATCACAACCCCGGCCGCCGGAACATCGCTGGCTACACCGGAGGCCGTACCGCCAGGAGCACCCTGCAGGGCCGCCATCTCTGCCCCACCCTTGCTCGGATCGGTCGTCACGCAGTTGACGGCGTTGGCCGTCGGTCCCGCCTGTCCGTTCGAACCGCACCAGACCGGCTTCTCGCTCGAAGGTCCGCTCCAGGCCATGTTGTAGATCTCAGAGGTCGGACGGAGGTTCACGGCAGGATTGCGGTGGCAGTTCAAGCACCACTCCATCTGCAGCGTGTTCTCCTGATACATCAGAGGCATCTCGTCGACGCGGCCGTGACAACTGGCGCAGCCGATGCCCTTGTTCACGTGAATGTCGTGATTGAAGTAGACGTAGTCCGGAAGGTCGTGCACGCGGATCCACTGGATGGAGGCCCCGGTCGCCCAGCTCTCGCGAACCGGCTCGAGGTAGTCGGCGTTGGTCCAGATCTGCGCGTGACAGTTGATGCAGGTCTTCGTGGGAGGAATACCGGCATAGGCCGCCTTCTCCACCTGCGTGTGGCAGTACTGGCACTGAAGCCCAAGCCCCTCGACGTGGTGCTTGTGGCTAAAAGGAATCGGCTGGTCCGGCCGCTGACCCTGCTTGGTGACCCACGGGGATCGTTGCAACTGATTCAGGGCAACGCCGAGCGCGATGACGATCAGGCCCGTCAAAACCAGGCTCATACGAGCCAGCGCGTTCGAACTGCGGTCAAAAACTTGCGCCATGAGTGCTTTCCTGCTTCCTCTCCAGTTCGCCTGTCCTCAGGACGAGAAGGGGTTTCAAGGGTTGAAGTGCCTGGCTGCCTTTTCACCGACCAATGACTGCATCGGCGGCTCAGGCATCCGTTCTTACACTTCAGCCTGAAAATTCGTCTCTCAGAAACTCCGAGTATAGCAGTGGAAAAAGGCATTCCCAACCCCACTGGCCGATACTCGCAATTGATTTTTCAAAAGTTAAACCGATTATCGAAACCTTATGAGAGCTCTCGACTTGCAGTTGCACAACATCTCGTGCATCGGTGCAATGAGAGCCTCTCGTACCACAATATCTACCCTGCCCGAAAGGTATCCCTCTTGTAAATCCGCACCAATTGAGTCCGAATTTCGCTGCATACTTCTGTAACTTGTGACCGGCGCCGGCTCACAGGCTGCATCCTTCTGTTACGGTCATCCACATGGCCCGAACCTCTCCTCGCACGCGCGTGCCACGATACGACTCTGCGGCGGCGATCGCTCAACTCTCCTCCGCCGACCCGAAGCTTGGCCGTCTCATCGAAAAGGCCGGTCCTTTTACGCTTCGGCTCGCCCACTCGCAGTCTCCCTTCGAGGCCCTCACCGAGGCGATCATCTACCAGCAGCTTCACGGCAAGGCGGCAGCCACCATTCACCGCCGCATGCTCGAAAGCTTTCACGATGTCTGCGGCATCGGGGTGCATCCTTCGGCGCAGCACCTGCTGGACTGCCCCAACGAGCAGCTTCGCTCCGCAGGTCTTTCGCACAACAAG
>Ga0255336_101957_pt1 | contig 11997 bp, 12 predicted proteins | sample MeOH1_35cm_T3_17_FD_189102 | JGI IMG/M metagenome (GOLD analysis project Ga0255336, IMG submission 189102) | Sandy soil microbial communities from University of British Columbia, Vancouver, Canada - MeOH1_35cm_T3_179 | ecosystem: Engineered > Artificial ecosystem > Sand microcosm > Unclassified ...
AAGCTTTCATAATGTGTAGTCATAAAGCTGTACTCATTAAGAAAATTAAATGCCAATTCATTATAACCCTTATTTATTAATTCTATAGATATATCATAAACAGTATCTAAGATTTCATCTCTATTTTTATATTTTGATAGAGTATATCTTATACCATCAATAATATCAATTATGTCAATTTCATTTTTTGCTTCACATAAATTAATATATTCGTAAACAAGACCAATGTTCCATTTAACTAGTGTTTCATCCTTTTCAACAGATTCCAATGCTTTTCTTAAAAATGATTTAGCACTGCTTGTCTCACCATATTCAATAAAAATCAAAGCTGCTGTTTTATAATACTGCACTAATGTGGATTCAACGTTTGAATTTTTACTTACCTCTTCACTGGCTTTAATAAAAAAGTCATAGGCCTTTTTATAATTACACAATTTTAAGTTTGCTTGTGATAAAAGAGCATAATTATATGTTAAAATATTATCCATATAAGCACCAAAGGGCATTTTAAGTGCCTTATTAAGCCAAAATAGAGCCATATGGTATTTAAAACTTTTTAAATACATTTCACCTATATTAAGATAACATATTTTACGAAACTCCACATATATACTTCTTTCACAAAGGTCTTTTAACTTAATAGAATATTCAAGGGATTTTTCATAATCTTGTAATTTATCTCCAAATACAAATGCAATATTATTTATAACCCCAAACATTCCTCTTTTATAATCTGCCTTTTCAAAGCATTCATAAGCTTGATTTAAAAGTTCTAAGTTTTCTTCTACACTAGTTAAATCTTTATAAAGCTCACCTAGTGAAATAAATATTTTACCTTTAAGTAATGGGAATTCATTTCCACAAAGCTTCAAAGTTTCATTACTAATATCCCTTGCCTTATAAAATTCCTTTTTTATGTAGCAGATGCGAGACAGGCATATGTTATTTTCTATTTTTCCTTTAATATAATCTATTTCATTCAGAATTTTATTAGCTATTTCTGCATATTTTAGACTTTCTTCAATTTCACCTTTACTTATGTGACTGTCTGCTATATTATTTAAGGCATCTACCTGCTTTACCTTATTCTGAAGAATTTCTGCTGCATTATATGACTTTAAATAGCACTGTAGTCCCTTTTCTAATTCACCACATATTTGATATAAATCCCCAAGTTTTGTGCTGAGATTAAATATTTCAAGAGTTTTATTTTCAGAAGTGCAGATTAAAAGTGCCCTTTCATAGCTTTTTAAAGCCATGTCAATATTATTTTCCTTTTCAAAGCTTATGCCTTTATCAATACTTTCCTGCAGCTTAGTGTTTTTTTCTTTAGCAGATTCGTAAAATTCTTCCCACACATCATTCACTTAATCACTTCCCTAATAAATATCTTGTATATCAGAAAATTCAACCTTTATCCTTTGCTCTATACCGTCTTCAAATTGAGAATAAAGATTAGATTCATTAAATTCGTCTATAGTGGAAGCCGGAATTTCAACAATAAATTTACTTCCTTTGCCATATTCACTTTCAACTTTAATAGTACCATCGTGTAATTCCACAAGTGCCTTAGTAATAGATAAGCCAATGCCGCTTCCTTCTCTATTTCGAGTAAAACAAGTATCCACTTTCCTAAATCTCTGAAAAATCCCGCTTAATTTTTCCTTTGGAATTCCAATTCCATCATCTTCTACGGAAATACATATCCTATCATTAATGGTTTTTAATCTTATGGTTATATTACCATGTTTATTTGTAAATTTAATTGAATTTGATAATAAATTTAATATTATTCTTTCTATCTTATCTGCATCACAGGCTATAAACTTTTTATCTAGGTCTGTTTCAAAGGTAATGTTAATTACTTTTACCTTTGAGTATGCTTCGATAGATTGAACTACATTCTTAATAATAGCAACAATATCATAATTATGAAGTTCAATTGAAATATCATTAGAATCTATTTTAGACATATCAATAATATTATTAATTAGTTTTAATAATTTTAGAGCATTCTGTTTCATAGTTTTCATATACTTTTCAAGCTTTTTTTCTGGATCTTTAATAGTTTCATTTAAAGTATATAATTCAATAAGCTGCATAGCTCCCATTAAAACATTTATTGGAGTTTTAAATTCATGTGATATATTTGCAAAAAATTCAGTTTTATTATTATTGTATACCAATTTCTCCTGACAATCTTGTAATGCCAATTTTAAGTTTTCAATCTCATTATTCTCGTTCTTTAAATTAGAATTCATATTTTATACTTTGCCACCTTTTTATACCAAACATATTAAGTTATTGACTACCAATAATATTTATATGATTAATAACTATTATGATTTTATCATAAAATATGGTATAAAGAAATAGAATTCGACATTCTTATTATAAATACTGTAAGGCAATAATTGAAAATGTCGAATTTTATCACTTTTGTATTGAAACTGCTTATTAATGTTAAAAAATCATTATAAAAAAATTAAGGGCACTAAGTATTTTTTGTAAAAATACCTAATACCCTAAACATTACTTATTTTGTTATTCTTCTTTTAAAATGAAAAAAGGACTCAAGATAAACTTTCTTAAATTCATCTAAATCCTAGATATATCAACGGTTTTAATCAATTTTTGGCGGGAGTATGTGGGAATCGAACCCACCCATGACGCTACTCGCGCCACAACACAGTTTTGAAGACTGGCTCTTGGCACTATGCTACTCTCAACCTTTATATATCAATAACTCACAAATGTTTTACAGTTATTTTGTATATCAGTTTTAAAAAATTCTTTCATTAATATATTATACAACTTTTTTCGAGCAAAATTCAATTATTTTACAAAAAATAATAAAGCAGAAGATTATAATACTAATTATCTGCTTTATTATGATATATAAAATTTGTGGAGAGGTTTTCTATATGAAACAATTATATCTTAACTTTCTAATATGACAATTATATGACCATAATAAATACTATTTGTTAATTACTCAACTTTCGCACAAAGATTTTAAGGCGAAAGCCTGTAATTTCAATGCATAAATAACAAAAGAACATTCCAATTTGGTATAATTGAATTATCACATAACAAATACCCAAATGAAAGGAATGTTCTTTATGAATTCAATTATATCAAATAATAGTGGTAGTAGAAAAGAGTTAGAAACAAAAATCAACTATTTTTTCAGTAAAAATAAAATTTCAAAATTGCTTAGTAATTCAAACTTCTATAAACAAAAAGGTTTTCCTTGCTTAAATATTCTTAAGTACATTTTTATGTTGGTGTTTACACATAAGAATTTATACCGTCAAAAGGAGCACGGTAGTGCTCAGGTTGAATTTGCAAAAGATACTGTATATAGATTTTTAAATTCTGCAACTTATAACTGGAGAAAGTTTTTGCTTATGCTTTCTAGTTCAGTAATTAAGGAACATATAGAACCATTGACATCAGAAAATAGAGAGAATGTATTGATTTTTGATGACTCTATTTTCAGTAGAAATAGAAGTAAAGCAGTTGAACTTTTAGCTAGAGTTCATGACCACACCAAAAACATCTACTTAAAAGGCTTTAGAATGCTAACTCTTGGATGGTCTGATGGAAGTACATTTATGCCACTAGCTTTTTCTTTGTTAAGCTCAGAAAAAGAGAAAAACCGCTTATGCCCTGTAAATGATAAAATTGATAAAAGAACAATTGGCTTTAAGAGAAGAACTGAAGCTGTAAAAAAGGAGTTTGATGTACTATTTGACTTGCTGGAAGATGCTAAAAGATATAATCTTCCGGCGGACTACGTCCTTTTTGACAGCTGGTTTGGTTTTCCATCAGTTCTTATAGAAATTTTACAAGAATACAAACTTAATACAATCTGTATGCTTAAGGCCATGCCCCGAGTTTACTATACCTATGAAAATAAAAAACTAAACCTTTCAGAACTTTACAAAGAAGTAAAGAAAAAGCGCGGTAAAGCAAAAATACTAGCTTCTATAATTGTTGGAATTGGTGTAGATTCTAAAGGCAATGAAGTAAAGGGTAAAATTATTTTTGTAAGAGATAGAAATAGGTCAAGAAAATGGTTAGCACTAATCTCTACAAATACTGAATTAAGTGATGAAGATATAATTCGAATCTACGGCAAACGTTGGGATATAATGCCGATATCAGCATTATTCCCCTTATGCCGATATTTTTTTAATGCTGATTTTTGCTATAAACCTTATATTTACTACTTGTTTTAATGAAAACATCGGCATTATTCTTTATCATGTAGTTGTAAAACATCATGATAAGGAGGATATTCAATTGCAAGAATCAACAAAGTTTGATCATCTTATAGGAATACTGCTTTCTGAGATAAGAAAGTATGGGATCTTAGAGGTGAGTATGGAACAGTATCAAGTGGTGTGTAACGGTATTCTAAAGTTTGCCACAAGGAAAGGAGTTGAGGCTTATTCAGATGCGTTGATAAATGAATATACAAGAACGGCTGAAAAGCGTTGCGCCGAAGGTGATATTTGCCCCGAATACCTGAGGTTTCAAAAAAGGGTAGTCAGGATGTTAAAATCACTGGTATCTGCCGGATATGTGGATTTCTCGTCAGCTAACAGCAGAAAAAAATATAAAGCTTCTGATGAAGTTGCACATTTAGTGGTGGACATTCTTGACGAAAATAAGCTTGTAGATGAAGCAAAGTTTGAAATGGATATCGTAATAAGGCATTTCTTCTTTTATGCGGAATACCATAAGATTTCTGTCGGTGATATTTCAGATGATCTTTTCATGAAATTCCTGACAGACGAGATGCCAACAACAAATCAAGGCAGTATTGGAAGAACTTTGCGGGGAATTAAATATATTTCTACTTACCTGAAATCGCATGGTAGATCTGATTTGATACTTGATTTTAACCAGTTAAAGGTGAAAACAGGCTCTGTGAAAATGATCCCGCCGTTTTCACAGGATGAGATCCACAAGATTTTAGAGGCCATAGACAGGACTACTCCTGAAGGATTGAGGGATTATGCAATCATTTTGCTTGGACTTGACACGGGACTCCGTGGGGTAGACATCCGGGCACTTTGCCTGTCAGATATTGATTGGAAAACCGGAAAAGTTAAAGTAAACCAGTGCAAAACCTCAGAACCCTTAGTATTACCACTAAGTGGCAGGGTGATGAATGCGATTGCAGACTATATCTTAAAAGGCCGCCATGAATGTGGGTACAAAGAAATATTTCTGAATATCAAAAATCCTGTACGCCCTATGGATAAGAGATACTACTCATTTACCGGTATTATCACTAAGTATAGTGCCAGGGCAGGTGTTGAATTGAAGCCCGTTAGGGGTTTTCACAGCTTACGGAGAACATTTGCAACCGAACTTTCCATGGCAGGGATTCCGCTTGAGACCATTTCCCAGCTTTTAGGTCACAAGAGAATAGACGAAGATAAGCCATATCTGTCTTATAACCTGGAACAGATTGCATTCTGTTCAATGGGCTTTGAAGAGATACCATTGGAAAATGGACTTTATATATATCTCTCTTCCGTGGGAGGTGATAACCATGACCTTTCATGAAGAATTAACTTCTGATTTCCAAAAGATGCTGGATTACCGGAAAGCTGTCGGATATGCAACAGATACCTTCAAGTCCATGGTAATGCCGTTTATTGATCATTGCGTAAACAATTACCCTGATGCTGTTGCGGTCACGCAGGAAATGGTGGACAGCTGGCTTGGAAAATATGGGTATTCTACAAATAACCAGGCAGCATTCATTGCATGTCTCAGGCAGTATACTAAATTTATAAATTTTCTCGGGAAGAATGCATTTATTCCAGACGATGACTACTCGATAAAAAGGATATCCTATGAGCCATACCTTTTTACGGATGAGGAATTAAAAAATCTGTTTCATGCTTTTGACAGCTTTACAGCATCAACAAGCAATAAGAAATGCAAGCCTGAATTAGTAATCCCACCATTATTCAGAATGATGTATTGTTGTGGGATGAGACCTTCTGAGCCCTTGCATCTTTTGTGTGAGGACGTAAATCTCAATGCCGGGGATATCTACATAAGGGAATCTAAGCGTCACAAAGACAGGCACATCATTATGTCGGCGGATATGTTAGCCTTATGCCGCCAGTATAGTAGATATGCCGGGGACAGGACCTGGTTTTTTGAATACAAAAGCAAGCCATATGATACGCAATGGATGACTGCACAGTTTCATCATTGTTGGAAACTAAGCGGATTGACCAAACATGGAAATCCCCGCCCTTACGACCTCAGACATGCGTTTGCCACCAGAAATCTTATGAAGTGGATTGATCGCAGGAATGATGTGATGTCATTACTTCCATATCTTAGTACCTATATGGGGCATTCCGAGATAACGAGTACACTTTACTATGTACATCTTTTGCCAGAAAGAATGAGAAACTCAGCAGGGATTGACTGGAAACAGTTTTCCTGCATCTATGGGAAAGAAGGTACTTTTAATGAAGGCTAAGCTCAAAAGCCCAGAGCTTTTTAAGTCCATAAAAAGCTTTTTGACATCCTATCTTCCGGTGGTAAAAAAGAAAAGCCCTCATACCATAAGTGCATACCAGTATGCCTTAAATTTATATTTCCAGTTCCTCTCCGAGAGGCATCATCTTAAACTTAAGGATATAAGGATGAATGATTTTAATCAGGAAAAAGTTGTGGAATTTCAGGAATGGCTAAAAACAGCCCGAAAAAACGAGGCAACTACTATTAATCAACGGCTCTCCCATATCAGAGGTTTTTGCAGATATCTGATGAAAAATGATGTGCTCTCGTTTCTATCATATGAAGAAATATGTGATGTTGCTGAAGCAAAGGATACCCGCGTAAAAGATTTTGCCTGGCTTAGTATAGAAGAAGTAAAGATAATCCTTGAGCAGCCGGACATAAATAAAAAGACAGGTATCAGGGATAGTTTTTTTCTGGCACTCCTCTATGAAAGCGGATGCCGTGATGATGAAATACTGCATCTTCGGGTAAAGGATTTTGTAATAAATCAAAATGGGGAGCCTGACCTCCATATATTTGGAAAAGGCAACAAACACCGGTGTACACCCATATCAGCCGATATCGTGCCATATTTTAATGAATACCACAGCATATACCATCCAAATATGAAAGATGAACAAGACAGTCTGATGTTTTATACAGTCAGGAATGGGATCAAAACCCAGATGTCTGCCGACAATGTCCAGCGATTTATGAAAGCTTATGAGGAAAAGTTAAAGCCGATAAAAAACGATATTCCCCATCTGCATCCACATCTTTGGAGAAGAACGCGTGCAATGCACTTATATATGGCAGGAGTACCATTACCATTGGTATCAGAATGGCTTGGGCACTCAAATGAGGAAACAACAAGAATCTATGCAAAGGCAACAGATGAAATGAAACGTCAGGCACAGAGAAAGCTTGAGGAAAATGAAGATTCTGTTTTCAAAGATAATGTTACATTTAAATATGCAGATGATGAAGAGATCTTAAAGAAACTGAGTGGACTAAAATAATAATGCCGATATTTGCCGTAAAGATACCTTATTTTTGCGGCAAATATTAAAAAAGTCGGCATTTTAGAAATATCGGCATAAGGGATATAGAGGTTTTCTTTAAAGTAACAAAATCATTTTTAAACTTAGTAAAAGAATTTCAAGGTCGTTCTTACGACCTTATGACAGCTCATACTACAATAGTTTTCTGTAAAAATAAATTAAGAACTATTATAATAATAGTCCCTCCTAATGTTCTCCAAAGCCATGTTTGGCTATCAGTTATTTTATTTAAGATCATACTTAACGTATTTATCTTTTCATCTTGAACTTCATTTATTTTTACTGCATTATCTAATTTTTCTCTTAAGTTGTTATAGCCGTCAATTTTAGTTTCAATTCTTACTATTCGTTCCAAAATTTCTTGCATTGTTCCATCCAAACTTATCACCTACTTCCTTAAAAAATAAAAAGAGAGTAGATTTTTCTACCCTCTTAAGAGATTATAGTAAATATTTAAAACCTTGATAGACCTTTTTATAATTACAAATATAGTGGATTTAAGAATTATGTAAATGTTAATATCAAAATATCATTTACCATTCCAAGGAATATATTTATCAGCCAAACTCTTGGGAAACAAATGATACATATTACCATACTGAATATTAACCTCATCATCCCTTTCCCCAGTTTTAGGAATCATAGTAATGTTTTGATTCACCTGTCCACCACCTGCAACTGTGACTTCATACATCACAGTTCTTCTATATTTATCATTATTATAACCAATTACCGTTACTGTACCTATTTTACTGTTATACCTTTGATCAATTGGTACGGTAGCTGAAATATCAGCAACACCATCTTTCCCGGTTTTTGTTGTTCCAACAATTTTGCCATTAGAATCAATAATGGTTAAATTTATATCTTGTATAATAGCACCTGCATCATCATAAGATATAAAATGCAACGGATATGTTACCGTTTCTTCTGAGGTTAATACAATTTTATCAGAGGTTGAAGAGCTTTTATGAATATCTACGTCTCTACAACCGAAAAAAATTATCGAAATGCTCATTATAATCACGAATGTTAATAATTTTTTTTTCAATCAAGTAACCTCCAATTTTACCATATAAAAATTAATAGTAATAGTATTGGCAATTGCCAGTACTTCTGATTGAACTATCGTAATACCATGAAAGTATTGTGAACCAATCATAATATATACTGAGATTTGCTAAGTATGCGGAACCATTTTGATATGCTGTTCCGCCTCCAACTCCCACAGAATTATATGCTCCTGCTAAATAAGCTGGATAAAATAGCTTGTTGTCTGAATTTACAATAATTCTACCTGCTACAGCATCAACAGCAGCTGAACATGTTGAATTTGCTGAATTTTGTTTATAAACTTGATCAACAGTGGTATCTTTAAGGTCATAACCACTATTTGGATATTTATGAAAATATACTCTTTGCCAACCTACACCTTTGACTACCATTGCCCTAGCCTGCATAGCTGAACTAGGCATTCCATGCCAACTGCCGTCACTGGTTTGATAGGTAGCCTATTCATTTGGAACAACATTTTTTATATATGTAGTAAAATCAATAGTGCTAATAGTACTATTGGATGTGATAAGAATTTTTATGCTTGAAGGATATGGGTGTGTGCTTAGGTCAATTGGATCATCTAGTGCAAATGGTTTAAATGATTTTTCTTGATTTTTTAAATATTGATCTACGGTTAACCCTTTAGTACCTTTGTATTCATAATTTGAATATGGTGTTTTTAAGGAATTGAATTTGTCATATAGAGAACCTTCGTCTTGCATTAGCTGTTCTGTTGTTGCTCTATTTGTCTTAATAAGTTTACCATCAGATCCTATAACATTACCCTTTTGTTCCTCTTTTTGAATGAACATTTGGATTTTTTCTTCGAAATCTCCAAATAATATATTTTTATCATCCTCTAGGATAGGTTGTGAGGCTTGTAAAAGTTTATAAGCATTACCATTATATCCGACAACATAAACAAAGTAATTTACTCCATTATGAAAATACTCATTTTCCTCATATGTTGAACAATCTACTGCAATATAATAAATATGAATATTAGAATATTCGTGTGGATAACTTGACAAATCTACAATGTCCCTCACATCTTCTGGCTTAACTTCCTTATATTTTATCAAACTTATTTTTTTAAATCACTTGCACCAATATGATTAATTTGTGCATCCTTATTGGTTAATATTCCATCATTACACAAATATTCAGATAGTGAGTAATATCCCTCCCAATCATGTGCATTCATAACGTAAATTACATTATTTAGCACTTCTGTTGGTGACATTTGCAAGTTAGGATTAGATGTCACTTGATTTAAATTTGAATTATTTAATCCATTTGTTTCAGCATTAATTGGACTAGTACATAATAGTGGCGAAGACCAATGCTAGAATTTGTGAAATAAAACTTCTTTTCATTTAATAATCCCCCAAATTTAAAATAGATTTGTAATTATAAATCTTAGTTTTTAATATAATATTATCTTTCTATAACACCTCCTTAGGTGTAATAATGCCCTGCATTTTCTTTATCTCTAAAGTTAAATGTCGAGATATTATTGTCAAAGCATTGCATTATTTTCTTATCATATATTGGATATATAGGTAACATAATGTAATTATAGTATATATTTTGGATATAAACATAATAATATCGTGAAATGCGTTTATTTGATCGTGAATGATTTATAATATGTCGTGAAATGAGCTTATTTCACCGCAAATGATATATTTTATGAAATGAACTAAAACTTACAATAGTTCAACTCATCACCATAAACAATATTTCAAATGTTTGTAGTTCCATTTATCATAAATTTAAAACGTCACAAACTTCTATAGCTTGTGACGTTTAATCTTATTTTTATAGTTTTTCAACTCCTACTTAAGCAAGGGTTTTCTTGAAATTCGTATTGCCTTACATTATACAGCTTAAGAATATATGAAAAAGAAAAATTTGGGTAAAATTACGTGCTTAATGTATCATCTTTATATTCAATTAGTCACTTTTACCCATTAAAACCTAAATTTTATTGGATTAACTAGGGTAGATAGGACTTAGATTATTACCCAAGTCCTAATGAACAATATAATCCTATTGTGCTTTAGGCATAGTCTTTATTAAATCTTCCTCATCTTGAGTGATATACTTTTTACTACTGCGTTATCTAGTTGTTCTATTGTAAAATTTGGATTAGTCGTCCAACATGAAACAAAGTAATTATATAATCTACTCATTATATTACCTCCTAATAACCAATTTAAACTTCAAGTTATATAATTCTATATTTTTTCACTAAATCCTTTTTATGGTTGCACCAAAATAAAAAACAGGAGTTAAAATACATAAAAACTCCTGTAAATATATAATCATAGTATATCTTTTTTACTATATTCTTTTAATATTTCTTTTTCAGTTTTTCCGCTTGTTAATAACTCTATTAAATCAGCTTCAGCATCCTTTTTATTGGTGTATTCATTTAATACTTTGCATAACTGGAATTTATTTTCTGTTACTTCTATAAGCTTATAACCTTTACGGTTTTTATTATTTTCTTGCATGGTTTCACCTCGTAAATAAAATTATTTTATAATTATTTAGTTATTTTACTAAATTAATAACAACAAATATATTATATACTATTTTTGTAATATATTATATATTATTACTTGATTTTCCATTATAATAAGTTACTATAATAATATCTATTTCATCAAAATTCATAAGTACAAAGAAAATTCTTTGTAAACCGCTTAGCCCCAAAAAATTAAGCGGTTTTTTTCTTTTTTTGATATTCTGCACTTCTATATATAAATATTAAAAATTACATCTTGAATAATATCCACTTGCATGTCCTAAGCTCATATTTTATTTCAAATATTTTTTGAATACCATCGATTACACTTCTGCACTTAAATATCAACATCTCATTACCTGCTATCTTTTCTTTGTCTTTAAACATTACTTTACCTATTTTCATGACCATTTCACTTTCATCCTCAGCTTTTATTTTAAATCTAACTGGATGTGGCATACCATTTTCCTCATACCATGCAACAACACTTATTGGCTTTGCAAGAACCTGCATAATATTAAACCTCCATCTAAAAAGAATATAGGAATATATGTTCGTAAATATTATATATCCATATACTAAAAAATAAAACATATTTAATTAAAATATTTAGATGTAATTGTTGGTATATGTGCTAAAAAATATTAAAAAGTGTTCTCTCTTAAACCATTGGTACAAGCCACTTCCAGAAGTGCTATTTTTGCAAAGTGCTTAAAAAATCAACTCTAAGCGATTATTTTTGAGAAAAGATATATTTGGTCTAATTGAATAATTGGATTGATTTAGAGGGGTTTTGAGGCTTTT
>Ga0255336_101958_pt1 | contig 11992 bp, 17 predicted proteins | sample MeOH1_35cm_T3_17_FD_189102 | JGI IMG/M metagenome (GOLD analysis project Ga0255336, IMG submission 189102) | Sandy soil microbial communities from University of British Columbia, Vancouver, Canada - MeOH1_35cm_T3_179 | ecosystem: Engineered > Artificial ecosystem > Sand microcosm > Unclassified ...
GGCGGTCATGACCAAGCCAGCGACGTACGAAGAAATCACTAAACAGCCCAAAAGCCCCGTCAAACCGCCCTAGTGGAGCTAATAGGATACCCCTATATGCGTACAGCATTCCGTGCAATGAAATGCGAAGCGGCGGAAAAAGTTGGTACGACGCCCGACGTTGATGCGGCTAGCGAATCACGTTGCTTGCTTGCATCCGATGTAGCCTTACCGCATCACAGTCAAACAAAGGCGCGTGCAAATTTTGAAATCAGGGTTTATACTCATTTTGTCTCCTCCATGTCTCCACTGATATGGATTGTGCCCGCCATCAGAGCGGGCTTTTTTTTCGTCCTCGATCTGATAGCGGCGCGGGCTCGGTTTTTGCGATTCACTTGATGCTGCCAAATTCAGGCGCATTAACCGGAAGATGGAGGTTCGCAATGAACAAGGATCAAGTGAAGGGCACCGCTGAGAAGGTCAAGGGCAAGGTCAATGAAGCAGTTGGCAACGCCACGGACGACCCAGCGCAAAAAGCTAAGGGCCAAGTGCAACAAGGCGTTGGCGAAGCGCAAAAGCAGTACGGCGATCTGAAGGAAGACGTGAAGAAGAGCAAGCCCTGACAATCGTGGGCAATGACTGAGAGAACGCCGGCGCTGCCGGCGTTTTCAATCGTAAAAGCGGTGTGGACATCCCACCACGAATGTAACTAAAAGTAAGCGCTATGTGGCGTTTCGCACATAGTAATCCGTCATTCTCCAGCTAATATGGCCTCGCTGACCGACAAAAAACGCCCGACGATAAACCCAACATTAGAGACAGTAGGTCAGTTACGAGAGAAACATCATCAAGGCGGTAACGGGGGGTTCCCGCTTTGATTTAAAGGCCCGGCTTATCTGTCCGGGCCTTTTTCCGTTCGGCGCTCGCCGATGTCTCGTCGGACTTCGCTGATCTGCAGGAGCTCTACGACCGTATTGTCTGTGTCGACTCGGCCGCTGCAACGCAAGCGTTCATGGCTAACGTCCCGGCAGTGCAGTGATCTGACGCGATAGCTGGCCGCCGCCGGCAAGGATGGAGAATCGTGATCGACGGACCAAGCATCCGGTCGACCTGGATATCCATATCGAATACGGCCGAATGGGCGCGACGCAAGTCGCTAAGCCAGTCGACCAAGGATGAATCAGGGTGTTGGGAATTCCAGGCGAGGTAGATGCCGCATTGAAGCGCTACGTCTGGGGATGAATCTCAGGAAGTGGCGCGCTCATGGTTTATTCTGGATAGCGTCGTCGTGCGTGCAGCACGTTGAGGACGACGATGCGGTCAGTTACCCGGTAGACGACTAGATAATTCGGGTGGACGACTATCTCCCGGGTTCCGGGAACACGACCTTTGCGAAAGATAAATGGTGCATCGGCTGCAGCTTGAGGAGCACCCTCGATCGCGGCTTTCAGGGAGCGCGCGGCAGTCGGATTTCGCTCGGCGATATATTTGACGATCTCGGTGAGCCTATCCCGGGCGCGCAGTGTCCAGACAACCGGCAGCGTCACGCTTGCTTCGCGCGAAGCCGTTCTTCGGCCGCGATGATGATCGCGTCCATTTCGGCCATCACCTGATCGTGCGGGATGCCCGGTCCAGTCTCAGCGAGCGACGCTTCGACCTCGGCGCGAAACCAGCGATCGTATGCGTCGGCTTCTTCGGCCGTGTCGAATTCGGAAATGAGGGGGTCGAGTGGGATCGCCATGTCGATTACCTTTGTGTTCATCGATTCACTATAGCGCAACCCGAAAGGGGCGTCACTTTCCATATAATTTTACATAATGTTAATTATCAATTCTAAGTATGTAACTAGATACCTGATACGTTGTTTGGGTTCGACGCCAATCGAGTTCTGATGTAATTAACTAACTACATTGATAATTTGAGGGAGCGTGATTTCCGTCATTCGTAATCCATGAATCATGCATGGGTCTGTCCAAGACACGGAGTGCTCCTCGCATGTCTTTCGATTCAAATCCGCCCAAGAGCGTAGGATTGATAGTTTCTACAGAATTAAATGTATGTTATTATTTCTAAAGAAACAGGAGGATTTATGACTTCTACCACTCGTGGATACTCTCAGGCTGCGCCGTCGCCCGGTGCGACGCTGTCCAAGGCTGTGGTCCGTGCGTCGGCTAGCCTGAAGGTCAGCCAGACCGTGCTCGCTGAAGTGCTGGGAATTAGCGCGCCGTCGGCGTCGCGTTTAGTCTCTGGCAGCTATCAGCTCGAGGAATCGCGGCGCAAGGAATGGGAAATGGCGCTGCTCTTTGTGCGACTGTTCCGCTCGCTCGATGCGATCGTGGGTTCAGGCGAAAAAGCGCAAGCGTGGCTCACGGGCGAAAACCTCGCGCTAAATGCGCGTCCCGTTGATTTGATTCGTTCCGCGCAAGGACTTGTAAATGTCGTCGAATACCTGGACCTCTACCGCGGTCGCATCTGAAGCGCGGCAGTTTAGCGAACAGGCATGGCGCGCCGTTGAGGCGCAGCATCGTGTAGCGACGATGTCGCTCGTCGATAGTCTTGCCGAGCAAGCGCAACTGGAAGCGCTGCTTGACGCGTCGAAGCCGCCAATTCCTGCGGCAGCACTGGGTCTCCATTGGTTGCTCTTTACACCGTTTCGCTATCCGACCTCTAAGCATGGCTCCCGATTTCGTCGTCCCTACGACCCGGGCGTTTTCTATGCGGCGTATGAACGCAGCACGGCCTGCGCGGAACTGGGTTATTGGCGCTGGCGATTCCTCACTGAATCGCCGGCGCTAGGATCGATCGATACCTTGCCGCAAACGCTCTTCAAGGTCGAAGTACAGGGCAGTGCGGTCGATGTGCGTGGCCCTGCGTTTGCTAATGACGAAGCCTATTTTTTGGATAAAGCTGACCATACTTATTGTCAGGCGTTCGCGGTCCTCGCGCGTGAAGCTCACGTCGATGCAATCGTCTACCAGTCGGTCCGGGACCCGGGTGCCGGAGACTGCGTAGCGGTGCTTGCCCCCAACGCGTTCGCCAAAAAGGAACCCATCAGTCCTGAGACCTGGAATCTTTCAGTCACGCTTGATCGCATTATCTGGCAAAAAAATGACGTTTTGTCGCCGGAGGGGTTCGAATTTCCGGCAACATTATGGCGCTGACTGTGTGCCCGGATAACGCCGCTGGCAGTCCCTGAAACAAATCGATTGCGATTCCACGACCTGCCACATTTCTTCCACGTGACGCACGCTCGGCGGATAGGCCACCTGCCAGTGTTCGCCACATCACCATCACGTCGAGCGGGGGACGCAGGCGTTCGACACACGCGTTGTGCATGGATTCATGGTCTGCTTCATCGGGCCAGCTTTCGTCGTGCCGCCAACAGCATCAGAGCCCTCCTCAACATCGATGGCAGGAAGGCCGCCCAGGGATTACACCGTACATCGCGCAACAAAACGGCTGCGTGGCTTGGAAGCGCACGACATCTGCATGCCGTCGCGTCATTCGTCATGAATGTTCACGCGCCCCGCGACCTACCTTTCCCGTAGGGACATGACGCTTAAGCGCCCGGGCGACGATTGCATCGGACGTGGCGCGCGCCTTCATTCGGGTCTGGGTTCGCACGATGCGATCGATGTTCTTCGGACTGTCACGATGAAATGCCCAATAAAGCGTGACCAACCATCCGACGATTGTCCAGCCGAGTAATGCGTTCATCAGTGCCAGGAGCATCACATTGCGCCGCCCTCGCCTGTCCGCGACGATCGACGGAGCGAAGTACACTAGCATCGCGATGATGGCGACCATGCCCTGCGCCAATGTTCTTGCGACCATTTGGAGGCCTCCTTGCAAAGTCGCTTGAGCCCGAGTCCCGGTGCGAATTCGTGCCTCACCGCCGAAGGCCCTTTCAGAGGGCGCGTAAAACGCTCCGGCAGAAGTTCTCAAGTCTTAGGCTCGACTGGTTCAAGCGAAAATTCAGAATAGTCCCGATAGACGTGAAGATCCAACTCACAAATTTAACGGCGGTAATAGTCGCTCACTATCGGCGCGGGTCATCCGCTCGCGATCAAAAGGTCGCTCGTCGCGCCCGCCATCACGGTTCGCGTAGGCGACGGAGACACGTGATCTCACGACGTGGTCGTCCAATATCGACGGTTGAACAGGTTGTTGATATCCGCACGCAGAGTGACACCATTGCCGGCAATCCGTGCACCGTAGCGGTCATTTCCGCTTCACGACGTATGGACAGGAAATGGCATTGTCATGCTACCAAGACAGTCGCGAAGATGTGTTTTTTTAAAGTCATATAATTTAAGAATCCAAATTAACTTGACATAGAAGGAATTATCAACGTAATTTAGTAGTCCTGATCAAAGTCGGAGCCGACCGGTTGGCGTAAGCTGACCCGACAAAGACGCCGCTTCAGTCGCGCATCTTTCGGCCGGCGCTTGGCCGACCGTGATCAGCCATAGCGCGACGCAATCCGCACGCTTAGTCTTTTCGCGGCAAAGAGTCTGACCAGTTGCCGATGGTTGCGCCCAAGAGTACTTGAAATGTTGTGCACGTTGCCGGCGTGTAGTCAGTCTCCAGTGTCTTCTCAGGCGTGACAAAATAGGCACATTGCAGACGAAACCGATCTCTTGTGCTGCGCCACCGCGCTGTTCATTCGAATTACCTGGAGTTCCGTCATGTCCGTCAGCCAATGCGCAGCTTGCGGCGCCATCGTGCCGCACTACGACACTGTCAATACCGTAAGCGAGGGACACGGCGACCGATTGTTGTGTACTGGCTGCTTCAATCGAGAAATGGCTCACCACACCGGTCTTGATGATTTCGGTGAGGTCAAGTTTAAACCAGTGCACCTGACCGATGCCAATGGAACCGTCCACAAGTTCCATTTTCGAAGTCTTTTGTTTGGCGACAAACTTTCTCTAGAGGCATTCGACTCGACGAGCGAGGAAGAACCATCGGGATATCGCTTTCAGATCATCGGCGATCCGCTATCGGATCAATTTGTTTTGCTGGGAAAGCTGATTGAAAAGATGCGCCGCTTGCTTGCGGTCGCCCACATAAAGGATAGCGATCTCGGATTGCAGATCGTCGACGAAACCGTCCGCGGCGGAATCGAATGGGACGGTGGCGAGAATTCTCGTAGGCCATGCGTCGTCATAGACGGTCGCCGCGTCGAGTGGGACGAACTCGGACGCATGCTGATGCCGTTTGAAGGATGGCAGTTCAAGCTCGAGGTGCGCGATCCAAGTGACGAGATTTGAGGTGTGGTGGCCGCAATCGAGTTCGAAGTACTGCCGCGAAGTCTCGGCCGGTGACGCAATGCGAATCTAACTGATGCTGAGAGCCACGTGGGTCGATGCGTGGCCCGTTGATTGAACAAGTTCGTGCCTAAAACGAGACTTGACATGGTTTGAGGCTCATCCGCTTGTCCAGCCCTGAACGCGTCTACGAAATAAGTCATGAGCGAATATCAATACTATGAGTTTGCCGCGGTTGACCAACTACTGACGGAGCAAGCTCAATCCGAATTGAGAAGCCGCTCCAAACGAGCGACGATCACGGCATCATGCTTTATCAATGAATATCACTGAAGCAATCTGAAGGGCGAACCGCTTGACTGGGTCGAGCGGTTTTTTGACGCTCATGTCTATTCCTTGAGTTGGGGAAATTGCCGCCTGCTGCTCCGTATCCCACGGGACGTCATCGACGCGAAGCTCACGCTCGACTGATGGGTACCTCGGGTCTCTTGGCGAGCGCTTCCATGCCGACGGCTTTCGAGATAATTCAAACCGCTCAGCACTCGATTCTTGACTGGTCGTTCAACGACGATTCCGGCGAACTTGTTAGATTTTATGAACAGGAGGACGGTCCGGGTTGGATGGCAAGGCTGTTGCCTTTGCGTGATGAACTACTAAGAGGCGACACACGCCCCCTGTACCTCGGCTGGCTCGCCCGGCTTGGCAATGGCGAACTGCATGACAGCGATCGTGAACCGCCGTTGCCGAACGGGCTACAAGCACTGACGGCTGCGCAGGCGTCGCTGGCAGAGTTCATGATGCTCGATCCAGACTGGCTCGCAGCTGCAGCCGAAACCAGCCCGCCTCTATCGGCCGACGTCGACGATGACGCGCGCTTCGATCCATGGCTGCTTGAACTCACCGCAGCCGAAATGCGTGATGCTTTGCGCCAACTGCTGCGTGGGAACGCTCAGGAAACCGAACGTAATTTGCGCACTCGGCTTCTAAACTGGGATCGGACTCGTAATGCCGGCGGGGCCGAGCCAGTGGCGCGTCGTACGGTTGCTGAAATAGACGCTCGACGCGATGCTGCCCGCACGCTTCGACTACGTCGCGAACGGGCAGCAAATGACGCTGCAGAGGTGCGCCGTAATGCCGAACGTCGCCGCTACCTGGATTCGCTGGTCGAGCACGAAAGCACGACATGGGAGCGCATCGACACCACGCTAAAGCGCGGGTCCGGCCACGCATACGGTCAGGCGTTTCAACTTCTTCAGGATCTTGCAGAGGCCTACGCGTGCGTCAAAAACGACGCCGCATTTCGCAGAGGCCTCGTTCGCTTGATGGCGAAACACGGGAACCGTGGAGCGTGGGTGAAGCGCCTAATGAACGGCGGCTTCATGTGGACGCCGAAAACGTAAGCCGGAACGTCACCGTAAAAGGAGCCGGCAAATGGCCCGCGCTGATAAAATCCGGCATGACAACGACTTCCCCCGGACTCCCCCCATCATGGACTATCGCGTCAGCTACGAGCACAGCCTGGCGAGCGCGCCCGACGACTACATCGCCAAGGTTCCGTCGCAGGTGGTCGAAGGCGTGCCCGCGAACATTCCGCGCGCCCTTCTTCCCGAGTACATCACTGATCTCATCCTGAAACGCTCCGTGGGCATCGGCAAGATTCGCCATCTACGAATTATTTAGCCGCAAGCTGTCCCTAGATCCTGACATAGAGGTCATCGACTGCGACACAGTCATCCGGGTTACGAGAAGGGTTCATCGCCTGACGGCGGGTCCGATCAGTACACCCTCACCTATAATGCCAAAACTGATAGTGATTTCACGGCGGGGAGCCCCACTTTATGAGTCAAGCAAACGGGCGATACTCGGGATCTCGAGACAAAGGCCAGCGTCAATCGCGCCAACCTTCAAAAGCGACATCCCACCGACAGAACAAGCCATACGTAAAAGCTCCACCCACTCGAGACCCGGCCCACACGGCGTCCATTTTTAAAACGCGCTCGTTTAAATTGTTGGTAGATGCGGTGGGCGCGGAGAACATCGCGCTGGGGCTCGACTCCAACTTAACGCGCGTGGCCGAATTGGTAAACGGCGAGAGATTCACGCCAGAGACAGCGTTTCATATCGAAACGACGCTTGGGCTTCCCGATGGTTTTTTCGATCAACCCAATCCTGTCCTTACACCCGAGACCATTGGGCGGTTGAGGTCACCACTTGACTTCATTCATGCGAACGCCGAACCAGAATCTACGTACGAGCAAGTGTTGAAGCCGGCTCCTGTCACGCAGGCCAATCACCAGCCTACCCTCACCGATCGTTTGCCCAGAGAACCAGAAATGCCAAAGAAGACAAATGGTGGGTCACCAAGGGCCGTCGCGAAAAGCAACACTACGGCGGCAAAGCCTGCCACGGCAACCCCGACAAAATCGGCACCTGCGAAAGTCAAAGCGCCTTCAAAGTCGGGGGCTCAGCAAACCTTGCCGTTAAACGACGTCGCAGTATTGGAAAACATTCGTCGCACGAACCTGCACGTGCTTACATCCCGCAAAGGATCGAAGGTGCGGCTCGGCGCGGTGATGGAAATCAGCGACTCCAACATGGCCAATCGTTTCTATGGACAGAAACGTATGGACGATGCTGAAGCAAACCGGTTCACCGAACGCCTTGGTTTGCCGACTGGCTGGTTGGACGTTCCGCGTTCAATAACGGACGTCCCTGAGTCGGTGTCGGATTTGCTTGTTCCCCCGTCGCGTCGCCATGCATCCGCTCAGCAAGAACTGCCGCCCGCGATTGAGCCAAAAGCGCTCGCGGCGAAGAAGTCTGCGGGTACGAAGGCGAAAACTACGGGTGCTCGACTCGCCCTACCCCCTGACGCGGATAGCACAGGCGCCCCAACAGGCGTTGCCGCTGAGACAAATGCGGTCAGGGGTCAGCGAGATCAAGCGGTCCCGTCCACTGGCGAATCTGCGATTCGGCAACCCGTTGATAACGATGTCTCGTTCTCCGCCGCGCGTCAGCAGTTTGCGCCAGCTTCCGTAACGCAGGTCATCACAGAGCCGCGCTGTCTCACTTCGGCAACCAGCTTGGACAATCTGCAAGGTATCGAACCGATAGCGGAGGCGCTAATAAAGACACTCGCGGGCAAAGCACGTACTGGTCGCCTAGACGAAATGAAAGCCTTGGAACTATTGCGACAAGCCGTATTGCTCTGATCTGATCTGATCTGATTCGACATGGCAATTGATATCACCGGTCGGACGTTTGGGGGTGCCCTCAAGAAACGGGTTTTTTCGTACGTTAAGGGGTGCGCTCAAGATTCGGACTTGTGCGCACGCTTGCGTTTCGCGACGCCTTGATGGACAAGGGCTTCCTGCTTCTCGTGGAGTCATCGTATGGAGGTGCGACAAGACAAGCGCGAAGTCATTGATTTACATGATTGTGCGGTGCGGCTATCGTACGTTTTCATCCGAACCTTGAGCGCACCCCTGATAGCGCACCGGCGTTGATCAAACGATCGTTTGCGCAATTTCTTTACAGCGTTCAAGGGCCGAGGTCGGCCATCTACAGACGTTGATCCACCCCGTGACGAGGACGTTCGAACGTCGGCTTCGCGACCTGTAGCCGTCGCACAGATGTCCTTACCTCAATGACGGCAAAGGCCGAGCAGCGGGTAGATGCCGCCTTGGCCCGCCGATTCCACGATTCCCGCCAAGAGGCCGGTAGCCATGAGAAGGAACGTGTTACCCGAACAAACCGAAGTTGATCCTTTTAGAATATCGCGAGGCTTCGCTTGCCTTTTGCACTCGTCGCGCTCACGCAGAAAGTGGACATGGTCCGACGGGAATTGTGCTAGGCCAGGCTGTATGTCAACAGCAATGAGGCAGTCAACGGCGACGGGTGACGTAAAAAGCCACCGCGTGATTACTGCGATGGTGGCGGCGGCCCAGACCAGTCCGATCTGAAAGGGCGCCCCGACAGGGTGGTGCCGACACTAGGCGAAGGTCGATCATGGTCCGCCACATCGATGTGCTGCACGGCCACCGTGTCCGCCCATTGCTGACGCTCGAACTTGGCCATCAGTTTCTCGATTTCGAGCTCGAGATGTACCCTCTCCCGCTCGGCCCGCTCCGCGTCGCCCCGCAGCCGGGCGATTTCGAGACCGAGCTTTTTCCGGTCCCGGGCTGCACGGCGGCTGACGAGACATGCAATCACGGCGCGCACAGCAACGGCCAAAACAAGCGGCAATGGCCATATATGCTTCACCCATTCGGTCAATGCGCTGAGTGTGCTCATGGACGTTCCCCATGGATCTTGCTCCTGCGCTACGGAGCCGGCGGCTACTTCGATAGGATGCCTGCGCATTAATGCCGACAGCGCTCCCGGCGCCCGAGGTGCAACAGATGAGTAACGCCGCGAGCTATCACGCAGCACAGGTAGTTGGCGAGAAAAGGAGCTTCCCGCAATCCTGAGACGTGGTCAAAGACCATTATCTTCGTCCGTGTAGTCACCCGCGATAATGCGTGCAGCGTTGCGCCGCACGCGCGCGTCTAACTGGGGGTCGTTGAAGTCAAATACGTACCGATTGCGCAATATCTTCTGCACATCGGTCAGGAACCAAAAGACAAAGGTGGACATGGCCCCTCCTCACAAATTTCCTCGATTCCTTCCGTCGATGGCCATGGCCGACGTTCAAATCAATGCTAGTCGGCCGGGCGGCGAATACACCAAGCAATGGAGCGCGCTTACAGGTCCATCGAAAGGGAGAGGCTCCCGACAGGCTCCAAGTTACATACCAAACGCATACCGATTCGCCGCTCAGTGGCCGAAATAGAGCCGCTTCGGATCGGCGTTGGCTCGATGGATCATCGGCACACCAGATACCGACGACGGACTTCCGATTCCACCATAACCGCTGGTTGTCGCATGTTGAGCGGCAACACGCGCTTCGGCTGCCTGGATCGCCTCGGGATAGTTGGCGTCGTCGTCGCCCACTTGATATCCCGCGCGCTCGAGTTCAACAAGCTCGGCGCGGACATGGGCCCGCGAGACAGGAGCATTCAACTGCGCGTTGGAAACAACAGGAATGCTAAGCACTGTGACAACGAATGTGATATGAAACAGGTTTCTCATGACAATGACCTCCAGAAAAGGTGAAGTCTGGTGCTTCGTGTACACGCGATTTCACTGGGTGGTGCACCCGGCCCGTTTCCGCTTGCGACAGACGCGACATGGCTGTCCCCTTACCGTATCGACATTCGCGCTGCGCACGGTGTCATCGTCTCCGGCGCAACGGCGACTGCCACAATTCGACGCTACGCTTCGTCCGCCACGGCGAATCCATCAAACGATGGAAGGCGTCGCGTTCTTGTCGAGCCCACGCAGGGGCGCTTCTTGTTCGTCGCACTCGACGGCAGCCAGCTGCATCCGGTCCGGTCCAACCTCGTCTTTCGCTTGCGTGAGACCACCATAGCAAGTGGATGACTACCGTTCGATTACGGATCGCTGAAATAGTCGAGGGCTCGCTTAGAACTATGCCCATACGCCGGAATCCGGTGACTGATGAGCATTTCCCGGCCATGGCGGAGCTCCGAAGAGCAATTTGGGCGGGTTTGCGCCTGCAAGCCGGCATGGCGCACCCGGGTGGTTACCGATTGACTACCGATAGGCGCCTTACCGCCTACAGCGGGGCTTTGCCAGTCAGGCGAGCGGCACCGCCCGAGTCCCTCGCGGAAGTAGAGTTAGTTCCGGTTATTCCGCTTACCGACGCCCCATCCGTTCCATCGAACCGCACGAACCCGAGCTGGCTGATCGGAGTGTGATGACTCCCGGTCTAGGATAACTCAGCGCGGTTAGTCCTCGTCTGTACCGGGGGACGCCCCAAGGTTTGAGCCTATACGGCGGTCGTTTTGGTAAATGCCAGAAGGCCAATGAGAAGGTTTTCTGGGTCAGAGGATTCTTCGGTTCAACGGTAGGGCTCGACGAATGTTCTGGGCATACATCCGGAATCAAACGCAGGAAAAAAAATGGTGACACGCTCCGATGAAACTGATTGCCAGCAGCCTCGGGTGGCTTACGGGGTTATGGCGCCTTTGAGGCGCTCACCCAATAAATCCCGGCTTTGCCGGGGGCACTTAATTCCTGTCCCTGGCGCTGCGTCGGCAGCCTCCAGGTCTCTCAGGCTGAGCGCCGGGCGCGTCACGTTTTCCGGATAGCCGCGCCCCGGAAGATGCCCGCGCCGGTCAAACGGGGTGGTGAAGGCGGTACGCAGCGGGCAAGCAGGCGCGTTTGCCAACCAGGTTCTTCGAGGGCGCTCCGACGGTTTATCAGGGAAGACGAGGATCTGGACGCTGAGTCCTCATCCGGCGAATCAATAAAGGTACGCGAACCTGCGTAACTTGTGCAAGCGCTTGACCGATGGTTCGTGAGATCGGATCATGCAAACACGCTGGCAAGTGCGGGACACTGGAAAAGAGGGCGTCAGATGGCGAGCCTGGCAAAGCTCACGCGTCCAAGGCTGCACGAAGTAGTGCCGCGGGAGCGGCTATTCGCGCAACTCGATGCCGCGCGCTGCCGCTACCCGGTGATTTGGGTGACGGGCCCGCCCGGAGCTGGCAAGACGACGCTGGTGGCAAGCTATCTGGACACCAGAAAACTCGGAGGCACCTGGTATCAGATCGACGCCGGCGACAACGACATCTCGACCTTCTTTTACTATCTGAGCCGCACGATCGAAAGCCCAAGGGGTA
>Ga0255336_101959_pt1 | contig 11991 bp, 8 predicted proteins | sample MeOH1_35cm_T3_17_FD_189102 | JGI IMG/M metagenome (GOLD analysis project Ga0255336, IMG submission 189102) | Sandy soil microbial communities from University of British Columbia, Vancouver, Canada - MeOH1_35cm_T3_179 | ecosystem: Engineered > Artificial ecosystem > Sand microcosm > Unclassified ...
ACGCAGCAGCGAGCAACGCTCGCGCAGCAGTCGCATCGGTTGTCGACTCGACTTCGCAAGCTACGGCAACCGCAGCCTTGTCGACGACGATCGCCAACATCGGTACGGGCGCCGTTTCGCAGACAGTCACGCTCACTACGGGTGCGGACAATATCGTCGGCACGTCGGGCGTTGATGTCATCAATGGCTCGGTCGATTTTGGCGCCGGCACCACCCCCGCAAATACGTCGACGTTCACCGCTTCCGACGTGATCAATGGTGGCGCTGGTACTGACACCCTGAACTTGACCGTGGCAAACGCAAGCGGCGCAGTGACGCTGCCTGCTGCAACTTTGAGCAACGTTGAAAACGTCAACATCCGCAACGTTTCTGGTCAAACACTGACCGTTGATGCCTCGCTGATGAGCGGCGTGACTGCCCTCGTCGCGGATCGTTCCAACGCCGCCGTGGTGTTCAACAACGTCGCTTCGGGCGCCGCTGTTGGCGTCAACGGTGACGGTTCGGTTGTGAACGCAAACGTCACTGCCAATTTTGTTGATGCTGCGACTGCAGCGACGCTGAACGTAAGCGGCGGCACGAAGGCAGGTGCCGTCGATATTGAAGGTACCACCGCAGGCACAGCTACCTCGAAGCTCGCATCCGTTACGATCAATTCCACTGGCGCGGCTAACACGCTGGGCGGAATCACGCTGGGCGCAACGTCCGGCAAAGTAACCTCGCTGACGATCAACGCTACAACCGATCTGAAGACCGGCGGCATCACTGATACCAATCTGACGACCATCACGGTTACCGGCGCAGCTCCGAAGGGCGTGGATCTGGGCGCCCTGAATACAGCTGCCACGGCTGCGGTCACGACCATTGACGCGTCTGGTCTTACCGCTGGCGGCGTTACGGCCACTCTCGACGCTGCACTGACCTCCTTCAAGGGCGGCCAAGGTGCTGACACGATTACGGCCACTGCCACCCTCACGTCGGCTACGGCTGTCGTCGATGGCGGTGCAGGTACCGACACGCTGATCTTGGGTCAAACCATGACGGCAACTGAAGGCGCGAAGTACAAGAACTTCGAAGTCTTGCAAAATGCAGTCGCAGGCACTCAGGACGCATCGGTGGTTTCTGGCATTACCACGCTGCAAACGAACAACGCTACGGCCGGCTTCAGCAACATGACGGCTGGCCAGGCTGCCAACGTTCAAGTGTTGACGAAGGAAACGTCTGCAACCTTCTCGCTGAAGGACGCCAGCGGCACGACCGACGTGCTCGGCCTGACGCTGCAAAACGCATTGCCGGCAAACGCTGCAACGGTTATCAACGCTAAGGGTCTGACCGTTGACGGCTTTGAAACGTTGAATGTGGCAGCGAACAGCGGTATTCAATCGATTTACACCACGGGCACGACGTTGGGTGCTGCGGGTGTTGATTTCGACCAGGTAACGTTCACTTCCGCTTCGACGTTGAAAACGGTGAATGTGACTGGCGCGTACGCGGTTGATATCAACGCAGCGGGCGCCGCTAAGCTGACGCTCATCGACGCGTCCGCCGATACGGCTGGTGTGACCATCGAAACTGGCGGCCAGACTGGCGCGCTGGTCGTCAATGGCTCCGCCGCGGCAGACGTCATTACGCTCGGCACGATGGGCACGGCTGGCTCGCAAACCATCAATGCTGGTGCAGGCAACGACGTCATCAAGGGTCTGTATAGCGATGTCTTGGCTGCTACGTCGATTAACGGTGGTACGGGCACCAACACGCTCGAATTCACAGACATCGGCACGCTGTCGATTAGCGATAACGCCTTCAAGAGCGTTACCGGCGTTCAGAAGCTTGTCTATGACGCTGCTTCGGTGACCCATACGGTTGGCGGTTATGCTAATGCGCTGGCGACCACCAACGGTGGTGTTCTTGACATTAAGGCAGCAGGCCTGACTGACTTGAATGCATCGACGATTGATGCAAGCGGCCTTAGCTCGGGCAATTCGCTGAAGCTGTCGGCTACTCTCGCGCATGATGCGACACCGGGCAGCGCCGGTTTCACCGTCACCGGTTCGTCGGGCGCAGACAACATCACCATTTCGTCGGGTGCTGGTTACGCTGGCGCGATTACGGTCACCGATACGGCTGGAACGGCGTCGAAGACCATCGATTTGAGCGGCGTTACGGCTGCTGGTGCGGTCTCCGTTACAACGGGCGCTGGTGCTGACACGATTAAGGGTTCTGCTGTTGCTGAAACCATCACGGCCGGTGCTGGTGCTGATACTGTCACGCTGCTGGCGGGGGCGCACGGTGTGCAAACTCTCTCGTACGCAAATGGTGACTCGACGGCTTCGGCATACGACACGGTGACGAACTTCACCAAGGGCGGTGCTGCCGACAAGCTCGTTTTCACTGCACTGGGCGTTAGCGCTCCGACGCTGCTGGCTGATAACGCTGGTTTCAATGTAGCTCAGACCGGTGTTGCCAACCTGACTGCGACGGTGAATTCGACTAGTCACGAGCTCGTGTTTGGTGGCACTGCTGCTACGGGGCTGACCGCTGCTGCCGCCATTCAGGCTGTATCGAACATCCTCGCTGGCGCGGGTACCGTTGGCAATGTGGCTGCATTTGAAGTCGGCGGTCACACGTATGTTATGGAATACAACGCCACGTCACCGGTTGTGGTCGACCTGGTCGGTGTAACCGGCGGTACGCTGGCTGCGGCCGCAAACGGCGTCATCCACGTCTAATCTCCTTTACGGAGACCGACCTCGGCGGTTGCCCGAGGTTGGCAAATGCTTTAAACCCCATCCCTCACAAGGGGGTGGGGTTTTTTCCGATTGGCTCCTTGGATAACTAAGCAAAGTTTTCCGCAAACCAGTCTTCTATTCGCACTCCCCAGCCGATACCCGAATGGACACCCTGAATCAAAGGCAGGCGCAAGCCTATGAAGCACGCATCCATGCCTTATTTAAGGCGAACAAACTGCTCATGGAAACGCTGAAGGGCATTCAAGACAGCCTGTCACTGGATGACTCGCAGCAGCGGTCGATACACGCGCGTATCCAGATGGTACTGGACCAGCTGTCCAAATCCCTTTCATAACCAGGCCAGGAAACGCAGGAGTCTCCCGAGCTGTCGGGGAAATCCCGATGCCGCAAGTGCCTATGAAGACCTCGCCAAACGCAGAGAAATCGTTCAACTGGAAGCAGGTGGTTGAGTGCGAGATGCGCATGCGGGAGCTATGGAATGCGAACTGGATTCTCATCGACGCCCTGAAAGACATTCAGGGGAGTCTGTCATTGGACGACCCGCAGCAGCGGTCCATCTTCAATCGCATTGATATGACGCTCGGACAAATATGAATGACTCGCCACAAGCACCAGGCCGTGAGATTCGGGGGAACGCATGATGCCGCAGGTACTGATTCCAACAGGGCGCTGGAAGGTTGAGACCTCCCCTCTCACGGATACGGGTACAACAGCCTCCGCGTAAGCCCAGGACCAAGTGATGGAACGCGCCCGGGCGCTCGGAAGACTGAGTGATGTTTTCCCGCAATCTGTTTTTTTGCCAGTTTCACGATTTTTTACGTCTCTTCTCCCTTTGAATGGAACGAAGTCGATGAACACTCTGTCTTTGAATCTATCTGCCGGTGAGAATTCCATCTCGACCGTGCCGGACGCGGGTATCACGTCCCTGAACGTGACCACCGATGACGCAGGCACGTTAGAGGTCGCATTCACTGACGCGGCGCTGACGGCGGTGAACGTACCGGACACACGGACCATCACGCTGTCCCCTGCTCCGTCTTCGAGCACGGCAGTCAACGTCAGCGGTGGCGCAGATGTGGCAATGTGCTCAGGTACGGCGTCGACGTTGACGGCAGCCGACACAGGTACCGATGTCCTTTCGATGTCGGTCGCTACCAGCTGAGCAAAGTTTCCCGCAATCACACTTCACGAATCTCTGATCGCTAAATGACATGTCACACGTAGATCGCCTTCACACATGGGCGAACGAATAATGCCGCGAGTACTTATCCCCTCAGGGCGCTGGAAAGTTCACGCCGAATCCATGAATGAGCAGGCTGTCATTCGCCTGACTGGCCGTGCGTTCTCGGACGCAACCAACATGGGACAGAGCATGCAGACGGTCCTTCTGACGCGTGACCAAGCACAGGAACTGGTCTCCGGGCTGAATATGGCGCTACTCGAACTGGAATTGCAGCGGACTGCCGACCTGGCCCGGGCCGCCGAGGGCGCCGCCTGGCCGTGATCGCTCCCGGGACAACCATGTCCGAGGCAACGAACCCCACACCTGGAGCGGAGGACGTTCACTCTTCTTCGCTCGTGCCGGTAGACGTCTGGCAGATTGACTCGACGAGCCAGCATGTCACGATGCGCCTGCACGCTGGGGGGTCATCGGACGGTTCTATCGCCGCCGGCGACCACGGCTTCCGACTGCGACCGGAGCAGGCGCGCCAGATCATCCGTGACCTGAGCGCGGCGGTGCTCGCAATGGACCTCAGGATGCTCGCGGGAAGCGAGGACGCCAAAGATGGCGATGCCCGTCTTAGCAAGGAAGCGGAACCGGACGGGTTACGACGCAACCCTGCTCGCGTCATTGCCCGGCCGGCCGCACTACCCAGCAGGGCTGAGGAACCAGGCGTGACGCGTCCTGCTGACGCCTATCTGCGCCTCCTGGAGCTGACCAGGGCATTACCCGGCCAGCGATCGTCCCTGGTGGCGCTCGACCCGCCGGAAGAACGCATTCTGACGCTGGTGGCCCGCACCGCACAAAGCAATGAACGGCTGTCGGTCACGGACCTGATGGCGCAGAGCGAGCTCGGTTCGCCTGCGGCCCTGCACGGTCGCGTGAAATCGATGCGGAAAAAAGGCTGGATTCAGCTCGCGGATACCGAGGATCGCAGGCGCAAACAGATCGAGTTGACCGAGGCTGCGTGGCGGCATTTGGACCGGCTGTCGGCGTACGTGACGAAGGCGTTGGGCGGGTGATATTGGGGCCCCCCAGTAGCTGGCGACGACGACAGGTCTTACCCGCTTGCGACACGGCCACAGCGGAGACAAATCGGTACGCGTCACCAGCATTGCGGTATTCGCCCCCTCAGCTCATTTGGTAGAGCACTTGACTTGCAATCATGAGGTGGTCTGTTCGAATCAGACAGGGGGCACCAGATCGAAGCGACGGGTCACGCGATATTTGGTTGACCCGTTTTGCTATCCGGCTGTGTTCTCGCGTCGGAGCGTGAATCCCGCTGTGGTGACTGACACCAAATCGATCAGACTACATAGCCTCGGACAGCGCCGATCTCGCACGCCTGCGACCCGGCGACAATCCGGTATTGGTCTCCCAGTCGTCGAGCCACTCGGGTAGTGCAGGCAGTGAGGGCAGGCAAGCCAGACTAAGGCGGGCGGGGAGCGTGGCGTGGCCCTGATCAGAGGAGGCGCGCTCGTCCCGGTTTCGTGCCTTCCCTGCACTGGGTGCCCTCGCCTATAACACTTCTTTCGAAGCCGTTTGCCAGACTGATATTCATGCCGTACAATCCGCTCCTCGATCGGTCACCCGCTGGCCGATCCGCTCTTTAAAAACTCGCGTTCTTACATTACATTCCGGCCGATCACCCCTCTTACCTAGAGGTGCCTGATCGATCCGGGGCGCCTGCATCGGCGCTGGCAAATAGATCGCCCGGGTCTCGCTCTTCTCACGGAGAGAAACACGATCGACCTGGGGCGTCGGCATGGACGCTGACGACTACATAGGACGGGTATCTCTACCCACTCAACATCCACCAGCCCATGAGGGCTGAAGACCCTATGCTCGCCAAAAACTCAACCGCGTTGCTGGTTCGGATTTTGGCTGTCTTCCACGTCCCTCGCGCCCGCCATTGTATTTTTAGGAACCGAGTTTGGACGTTGGCTGCCTCATGAAAAATTTTCAGGGTGCTCCAATGTCATCTTCATCAAACCTCCCTCTCGCGTTCTGCCAGACCTATTTCAACGACGCAGAAAGCCGCCAGCAACCAATCTGCACTGAACACTTTGCCAGCGCCGCCGAATTCGGCGAATGCTGGCGCGGGAATGATTTTCCCGTGCACGTCCGGCGTCCCGAAGACGCCATGCAATTTTCCTTGTGTCGGATCAACGAGGGGCAGACTCACGACCGCGACCAGATCGTGCTTGTCACGGGCCTTGTCCTCAATATCCACTCCCTTCGCGCTACGGAAGATGATATCGATGAGGTCCTGGCCCGACTGCACTGCTCCCACGTGGCCTTCTCGTGCTTCGATTCGACGCCCGAAAAACCGCGCTTGTGTGTGGTCATCCCGATTGCTCGACCTGTTACGTTGTCGGTATTCGAGGCTCGACATTTGCCGGCCGCGCTGGCAAAGAGACTGAATGTCATCATCGACCGTAAGTGCCTGAAGGCGGATACGATCTATCCGGTACCTTGTTGTCCCGAAGGCGCTTTGGCAACGCCGAGTGGACAGCATTTCCGTCAGATCTTGGTGCGCGATGATCTGCCCATTTTGTCGCCAGCTGATCTCGGCACTGTGCGCGCAGAGGAAGTCGAATCCTACCTGTCTCCCGCACCGTGCCCGCCGAACACCACCGAGCCCCCCAATCGGGAAGTCCACGCGGTCTTCGCAGAAATGGATCGACACGTCGCGAGTCATTGGGGTGGCGTTCCGCCAATTTTTGCGGAGAACAAGTTTTATTTCTATCAGGGCAACGTCTGGAATGCGACGAGCACCCTGGCACTTCGCCAGCGTCTGGCAGTCGAAGTCTACAAGGAGCAACGCTCGCCCCAGCAAGTCACCCAGCTTGTACATGCGATGCAGCTGCGCTACCACCAAGATTCGTTTCCCGTAGCGCACAACAATAGTGGCGGCTACGATCACAGTCCCAGCTATCGCATCGCACTTGCAAACAGCACGATCGATCCGATCCTCGGCGCCCGGGTACCCAGTTCGCCAGACCACTACCTGCGCAGTCAGCTTGAGTTTGATTTCGATCCGCAAGCACCCTGCCCACGCTGGAAGCTCTTTCTGCAGGAAGTCTTCGCCAATGATCCGGACAGCGAGCAGAAGACCCGCTTTCTGCAGGAGATGATCGGCTACCTGCTGATCCCCTCTACGCATCATCAGGTGATGTTCTGGCTTTTTGGCGGCGGCGGCAACGGCAAAAGCGTCATCCTCAAGGTCATCACCTGGCTGCTTGGTCAAAAAAATGTCTCGACGGTGCCGATCACGAAGCTCGGCCATCGCTTCTATCTGGCACAGTTGGTTGGCAAGCTCGCCAATCTCTGCGATGAGATGGGCGCCGCGGCAGTCCTTGACGACGAAGTCCTCAAGCAATCGGTCAGCGGGGGCCGCCAGCAAGCCGAGCGCAAAGGCGAACAGCCCTTCGATTTCGAGCCCTATGCCCGCATCGTTGCCAGTACCAACACGCTGCCTCGTACGGTTGACAAGACCTTCGCTTTCTTCCGTCGCGTACGCATCATGCGGTTTACTCGCACCTTCGCGCCGCAGGAGCAGGACCGGCACCTGCCGCAGAAGCTTCGTCACGAGTTACCGGGCATCTTCAACTGGGCGCTTGAGGGTTTGCAGCGCTTGGAGCGACAAGGCAGTTTCACCGAGGTACCGAGCAATGTCCTGGTCCAGGAAGAGTATCGGGCGACTTCCGATCCAGTCGCCGCCTTCGTTAAGGATTGCACCCTGACCGGCCCGGCCGGCGACAACAACAAGCGGTTCAGGACGCCGACGTCTTTGCTGTTTCGTGCTTACCAAGCTTACTGCGAGGACCATCATTACCGGCCGCTCGACGGCTCCTACTTCGGTCGCGCGATGAAGGAGATCGGCTATGAAGTCCTGTGCTCCAACGGCAAGCGATATTACCCAGTCGCACTACGGGAGATGGACGACGAGCTTTGACGCCAAGGCTCGCCTGACGAGCGCCAGGGAGGGCAGGGAGGGCAGGCAGTCGCCCTCTCTCAGGGCGCTGCCCGCCGAACACCTGTTCTCGCAGATCTACCTATTGGAACCGGCTACCTGATCCTGATGTCAGCTGCCGATACCAAATCATTTATAAGTAATCCTACACACAAAGGAAATCAATCATTATGCTCAGCTTCATCACCACTGAACCGACGCGGCAAACCATTCGTGATTACTTCAATACTGAGTCGGACGGCGCCGTCACCGGGATCCTGAGCCGCGCAGGCAAGTCTCTTCGGTGCGGCGCAAACATCGATGCGCTCTTCGAGCAACATACTTTCACGCGTCAGAAAGACATCGACCCGGCAGAGGAGCTTGTCCGTGACTGGATCGCCGATCATCTCTACGGCGGGGGATATATCAATGTAGACCCGGCGTGGATGAGCAAACAACTGGACACAATCAATCCCAGTGCAGAAACGCCGGACCCCGACGTTCTTATCGCGATGTATTTGTGGGTATGGTGGAGAGAAGCCCACCTTCTCGCCCTCGTCAAGAACCAGAAACGCGGGTTGCCGTTGGGAACGGTCGAGCCGATTGTGGACAAGCGCACTGAAGTTACCGAGTACCGGCCGCTGCCGCTGCACATCGTAAGCGGGAAGGTCACCACGCGCTGCCCCGAAGAACTGTCCGGCAAGCTGCATACGCTGGTCGAGCGTGTGCATGCCAGCATCAGGGAACCCATCTGGGTACTTGCGGATGCTTCCGCCCTCCGGTCTGCTATCTCGTGCCATTACGCGACTTGGGCGGACTGGCTGGAGAGCGCAGGAATGACCATCGCGTTCAATCCCGATTCGATCCGCGAGGCCATGATGGAACTGGAGCAACCGATGGAGCCGCCGCGTGGATATGCAGGGCCATTGAACAAGTACGGCGTCAGCTTCCGGGCGGGCAGTTTCTTCATCGCCCAATCTTTGGCTCTGAATACCCAACATCAGCGACTCCTGTTCAGGAGCTTTGAGTCGAACGACAGGCCGCATTCGCCACGGCGACAACGGGCAGGCAAGGCACAGTAGCCAAACGTGATCCGTTCAGCGCGACCATCCCGTCTCGCTTACTGCCTGCCCTCCCTGCACTGCGCGCCCTACGCGTCGCCCGCTTTGCCTGATTCGCGCCTGAAATTTTCTGCCTGCCTCTGCCGTCAGCAAGACGGCCAGAGGACAGGCGGTCTGCTGATCTCGATACCGAGACGTATTGGTCGATTTGTCGGTCTAGCGTTGCCGTCGCGGTCGCCCTGCGCGTTTTCGAAACGGCGGCTGGAGCAGACTTCGCCTGTCGATGCGTGTTCTCGTTCGCCTTTTCCCCTTCATCGCAAGACCGTTTTCTCTAACCGTCCCTATCCCGGAATACCAGCATGCACTCCAAAACCCGAAAGCGCATTCAGAAAAAATTGGCCCAGCGCAATCCGCGTCATGACCAACAGCACCTGGACGTCGTCCGCAAGGCGCGCCTGTGCTACGACACCGTCAAGGAAATGCCGGCCGCATGGCGCTCGGTCTGCCGGTCGTTCGAGGCCTGGGAGCGGGCGGAGAACGGAGAATCGCCGATTCCCGTCAGGCTCGGGAACCAGCCCGAACCGATTCTCCACGCGCTGATGGCCGAAGGATGGGCCGCGCTGGCGTGTCCCGACGAACTGGAGACTCCGGGTATCCGGCGGGCCGCAAAGGCATTGCGCAAGCAACTGATGAGGCGACATCTGACCAGACTTGGTGGACCGGAATTCTACCGCTGGATCCGCGACGAAATCCTGCGCCTGCTTGGCGACCTCAGCGACCAGCATGCTTCCCCGCGGGCGTATTTCACCGCCAGTTATCTGGAATGGCTTTGCCGTGAACTGGAAAGCGCTACCATGCGGCGCCAGGTCAATGAGTATTGGCCGCTCCCATCTCCGGATCGCGACTGCACTTTGGTCGAAGCCATGACGTAGGTGAGCGGATACCGGGATATAGAGGGCGGTCGATAAGCCGCCCCGCCACGACGACGGTCAGGGAATGCGCCGAATTGGAGATGCGATTCCGGTTCAGCGGGGCACAGCGTGTCTCCGCTGCCTGACCTCCCTGCACTGCCTGCCCTCTGCGTCACTCGTGCCCACACGAACCGTGACGAAACAGCTTCCCGGCTGTTTCGTCATTCTCCATCTACGACTGCTCCGCCGTGGCTTCGTTCGCCTTGATCGCCTGACTGACGATCGCGGACACAGACTGCGCAGCGTCCCGAAGGTTGTCCGATACCTACCGTAACCCCCGATGCCGTAGCCATTCTCCTTGCCTACGGCATTTTTATTTGGAGAATGAGATGCACCACACTATGACCATGACGGCCGAAGACCCTTTGCCACGAATGGCCTTTCCAGATCAGGGGTATCACGATCGTTTCCCACGCCGAACCCCAGCTTCGCGGATTTATCGGGGAAACGCCCTCAGGAGCGCAAGCAAAAAATTATTTCTGGAGATCCGTGCGAATTCGAAGTACTATGGGCGCCCATAGCGGATAATCGATTGGGACCTCGCCTAAAAATAGACTTCGAGCAGAATCTTTGCCGGTGGCGCGTGATTCGACTCAATTCGCGGTCCCAGAAGCCCACGATCGCAAATGCTAAGCAAACCAGTCGCATATGGTGCAAAAAGTTCAACACGCGGAGCGAGGGTAGACGCACGATATGGGCAACCCAACGGAGGACGTCTACGTTCAAATACCTTGTTCGGCTCTGAACTCGGCCCGGGGAAGCCGATGAACCCGCGACCGTGACAATAAAGAGGCTTCGCGAGCGAGCAATAAGGCCGATCGTGAGGTACTCCGAGAACAGGATCAAGTTGGCAGCACGCTACAGCCAAGTCATCCCCCGGCGACCTTGACGACCTTGGCGACATCTCCACTGTCCGACGGGCTATGTAGTCTGATTGATTTGGTGTCAGTAGTGCCGGATATCTTGGGGCAGTCAGTATGACGCGTGCCGGGTCTGCGACGGCGGCGACATTGCGACCCCGGCGACAGATTTTTCGCCAGCATGTCGCCAGGTCGCCAAAGTCGCCCGTCCTACGGTGACTAACTCCTGCTCACACAAGGCCCCACGCGCAATGACGAAACAGCATTCGGGCTGTTTCGTCATTGGTCATCTACGTCATTCCCGCCGTCGCTTCAAGGCATGTCAGAGATCGTGGACCCTGATGCGCTTGATTCTGGCTTCGTCGGTCAGCGCATCGAGGCATTTGCGCGGGTCGCCATGTCGCCCTGAATCGGAACAAACCGGTTTTCCCGCATATATGATTTTTGTGGTCCCAGACCAGTACGCCGAAGCCGATTCCATCGGGTTCGGCGTTTTGCTTTCTGCCACGAGGAATCCACCATGCTGAATACCGTTTTGACCGACTACGTCACACCCGCTTTGCCCAGTCGTATCGACGTTGAATTCCATATCCGGATCACGCGCTGATCCTCCGATTACGCGGCACTGCCCGAACGGCCCTGTTTCCTGACGGAACGGGGCCGTTTTCTTTTGTGCTCGCCCTTTCTGACCAATATCATCATGACCGACAACACCACACCCTACCTCTCCCTGAAACTTGCAACTGCCCGCAAGACAGGGCAACGGGCAACCGGCAACATTACCTATCGCGTGCTGTGCGACGAAGCGCGACAGCAGCTGTTCGTCACGATCACCAGCAATGACGGCGGCGGCTACTTCTCCCGCGAGATTGTCCCGTTTGCGGGCATCGAGAAATGCGTCGCCCGCTTCGTCGACAACAAGCCGCTTCCCGCCAGAATGCTTCGTGATGCCTTCGTCGGCAAGTCCGTGAACAACGCGGGCTTTCTCGCGGCGATGCTTCGCGCCGAAGGTCTCCTCGCCCCGGTCCCTGATGCTGTCCACCAGCATCAGGTCGCCGGGGACTGGACCGACTGGAAAGAAACGATGCTTTGCCTGGACGGCGAAGTCTATGTTCCGCCGGGTAAGCCGGAGTCCACCAGCGCGACGAAGAAGGCGGAATGTGCGCCGAGCGAAG
>Ga0255336_101960_pt1 | contig 11989 bp, 13 predicted proteins | sample MeOH1_35cm_T3_17_FD_189102 | JGI IMG/M metagenome (GOLD analysis project Ga0255336, IMG submission 189102) | Sandy soil microbial communities from University of British Columbia, Vancouver, Canada - MeOH1_35cm_T3_179 | ecosystem: Engineered > Artificial ecosystem > Sand microcosm > Unclassified ...
CTTGGCCAAGTCCAGGCCCACTGTAGCAATCTTCTCCATGAAACGGCTCCCTCTGATATGTGGCAGTTTGCATAATCACGTTAGGCATCTTTGATGTCGGGCTCAAAGGGGCCGTTCCACCACATCATTCTTGGCAGTGTCGGCCTCATGGCGGCGTTTCCGCTCGCCTTTGCGATCATCATTCCCGCCGTCTATTTCCCGATCGCGATCATGCTGCTTGCGCTGGTGTTCCGGGGCGTGGCCTTCGAGTTTCGCTATCGGGACGCCGACCACAAGAGTTTCTGGGATCACGGGTTTTCATGGGGCTCGGTGATCGCGACCTTCGCTCAAGGCGTCATTCTTGGCGCTTTCATCCAGGGCTTCAAAGTCGACGGACGTCATTTCGTCGGCAGCAGCTTTGATTGCTTCACGCCGTTTTCGCTGTTGACGGGCCTGGCGCTCGTTTTGGGCTATGCCCTGCTTGGCGCCGGGTGGCTCGTGCTGAAGACCGATGGCGATATCCAGTCGAGGGCGCGTCGTCACGGCCGGATTGCTCTCATCGGCGTGCTCGTCGCTGTTGGCGTTGTCAGCATATGGACGCCACTCGCGGATCCGGACATTGCCCATCGCTGGTTTACCTGGCCGAACCTTATCTTCCTGGCGCCCGTTCCCATCGTCACGGCTGTGATCGCGTTCTTCGTCTGGCGTTCGCTAAACGGCCAAAGCGAGGCGGGCCCCTTCATAGGCGCGATCGGACTTTTTCTGATGTCCTACCTCGGCATCGCCATCAGTTTATGGCCGATGATTGTTCCGCATCACTACACCCTGCGCGAAGCCGCATCCTCCGAGAGCACCCAGGCCTTCTTGCTTGTCGGGACGCTGTTCTTGCTACCGATTATTCTCCTTTATACGGCCTGGTCGTATTGGGTGTTTCGTGGGAAAGTAAGGGCAGATATCGGGTACCACTAAGACTGCGCTTGGCCGGGCGCGGCAAAGGCACCTGCTGCCATCGACAAATCTCGATGTGGGTCTTTTAATTATTGTTGTCGTGTGAAGATGGATTTACGCACGAGAACAATGCAGCGGTGGTATAAACTGGGGCGCAGCAATTCGATGATGTGCGTCAGAGACCGCGCAGGAGCTTGAGATATCCCCGTTCGACCAAGGCAATCGAATCACGAATGAGACGGTTGGACTTGCGCCGGGCGTGCGAATCCTTCCATTCGACAGAGGGAAGCTGGGCGTGGTCGGAGGTGAGCACTTTCGCCGCTACGTCGCGGGGACCACCACCGGCGTCGTGAACGTCGAAGGCGTGAAGAAGCTGGATCAACCGCCGCTTCTGAAAGAATGTCAGCCGCAGGGCGGCCGGTAGAAGGCTAATGCGCTGGCCGTTGAGACGACGGACGAAGCGCAGCGCGACATCGAACCGAAGCTCGAACATGGTGTCGAGTGGTACAAGCACAGCGGGTCGTTGCGCGGCCTGATCGGCTTGCAAGCGGATGTGGAGCTCGCCCGATTCGTCGGCCATCACCAGTTCACGCCCGGCGGCGTCCACCCACTCGGTGAGCGTAGGATCAAAGGCGCCGGGATCCAAGGACGTGGCGGCATCGAACCCGGTCGGAGCCGGTTCCAGGATCAGCGTGGCCGGTGAGACTTCCGGCAGCCACATGACGGGTTCGAGCCCAACTGGAAACGCGGGGTTGTGGGCGAAACCGCAACCCCCATCGTCGGGCGAAATCCGCGCGAGCGGATTCCGCGTCGACGTGATCGCGCGCGATCTGGCGCTGAATTTGGGCGTAGTCACGCCGGTATTCGGCGTTGCGGCGCAGAAATTCGACGGCGAAGCCGGGGCGTTCGAGGCAATTCAAGTGATCGATCGTCTCCGGCGAGCGCCAATACTGTGTGGGCATGGCGTTTCCTCTCGTCTTGCTCCCCTATTCGGGGAGCTTCAAACCATCCGGAAACGCAGGCTTTGCGCTAGACCCTATGATTGCATCGCGCGCGACGACAACCCGTACAACGGATCTGCGGCGGCTTACTGAGCTCGTGGCTGAAGCAGGTGCCGATAGCCGGTTTCGGTCATCCAGCGGGCGCGGGCCAGGTGGCTTTCATGGACGATTTTGGCACGGCAGGGCTCCTGCGCCGGATCGAGGCCGAAGAGCATCAGCACGACCTCTCGCCAGTCGGCCCCTTCTTCCTCGGCCATCAGCAACCGTAGGTATATCGCCAGATGTTGCTCATCATAGGCGTTTACTCGGTCGGTAAGCGGCGGCCGGTCACAGAAGGGCGCCTCGGTCATTGCGATCTTTCCCCCGTCGAGATCAAAGCAATGGAGTAGGGATTCATTTACCGCAAATTTTGACGGACTTCGCGCCTGATTAAGCCGGTGTCGTGATGCTTATGGCGCATCACGTTGCTCAAATTGACGGTGCAGAGGCGCCCGAGACCAAGGATAGATAGCATAACCCCCGGACGAATCGGAATGATCGTTCCTGGAACGATGGTTCCGGCGTCGGCTCCATCATCGCCATGGATCTCAAGGAGGTCATGGCGATCAATCTGCGTCGGTTGCGTCATGCGAAAGGGATGACGCAAGAGGAGTTGGCCGAGCGGGCCGGGTTGAGCGCCCGGTATATCGGGGCGATCGAGCGCGCCGACGTGTCGGCGAGCGTCACCGTGCTGGGCCAGGTGGCCGAAGCGCTTGATGTAGAGGCTACCGAGCTGGTGCGAGCTCCTCATCGCAATGGCGACTCGGCGATTTCAGCCGAGCCTCAACAATAGCGCCTTCGCCCCGGGCGCCGCTGGGTTCGACCTCGGCCGACGGCGGCCCAGGAACTCTCGAAAAAGTCGATGCCCCGCCCGGACCGGCCGGACGGGGCATTGTAGGGAGGTCAGTCGCTCCGGCGGCCGTTGGGGCGGGACCAGATCAGGCTGTAGCCCTGGCCGTCCTCGTCATCGAACAGGTTGGCGAAGATCGGGGCGGTGAAGCTCGGATCGTCGAGCTTGAGGCCCAGATAGTCGCGGCCTTCGTTGGAGCGCTTGGCCCAGGCGGCGCCGATCTCGACCCGGCCGACATAGACGCGGTGGCTGGGGCTGTTCTCGCCGGAGCGGGTGGCTTCGGGGACGATCCGGACGTTCTTGGCCTGGACCGAGAGGGTGACGATTTCGCCGGTGAATTCGTTCGAGCCGGTCTTCTTGAAGGTGCCGATGGTCGCCATGGTAGTTCTCCTTGATCTCTGTTTCCGAGCCCGCACCATTGCGGCCTCGATGGTGATCGACGGGCCGGAGGCGATCGACGGCGCACCCCGAAGGGGCTCGACAGCAAAGGAGAAACTTTCTTGTTTCGCGAGGAATGGCGGCGCAGCCGGCAGGGGAAGAAAGTTGTGACGCCGCTGTTGCGCCATAGGCGGTCGAGGCTTTAGCCGGCCTTCGGCCAGATCAGTCCATCGAAGAGGCCGTTCGGTGCGCTCGGCCTGACAGAGCTGACATCAAGGAGAACGTGGCGATTATCGAGCCGCCGCAAGCTCCGGCCGGTGAAGGCGGCGGCGATCCGAGCCCTGTCCTGGCCGCCAACGGATTTTCCGTTTCGAAGCCCAAGCTCCGGCTGCACGCTCCATTTCACGTGCATCGTTGGCCGGGTCGCCCAGGCGTCGTCATCTTGTCCTTGCCGCTGTGACGACCGCCGTGACTCCGGCCACTCTGCGGTGGCGGCCCGAGATTCACCGCCGAAGCCGCTCTCTGGCTGCCTTCGATGACGGGGACCGTGGGGTCCAGATGCCTGATCTGACCCCGCCCCGCCGACGCGACGGTGTCAGCCCCGCACCAAGCCCTGTCCGGCCGGTCCGGGCGCGGCCATTCCGGTGAAGCGGACGAACGCCGTGACGCTGACGGCGATCGCGCCGATGACGGCGAAGATCGTCTGCCACGTAGGCGAAGGCATCGCCATCTGGGCGATTCCATGCGTGGCGCTGTAACCGGCGACGGCGGCGGGCGCGACGTAAAGGAGGATGATCAGGAGCCGAAGCCACGTCCACGGCACAAAGGCGAGCGCGAGTTGGCCGATACCAAAGGTTACGCCGCCGGCAACAAGACCCACGGCGATGCCGCCGAGCACGCCCGCTCCAGTGTGGAAGGCCCAGATGCCGATCGTCAGACCGGCGAAGAAGGGCAGCGCGAAGACAGCGAGGTTGAACAGCAGCCAGCAGAAGAAGCCGATGCCGACAATGACGAGCAGTGGTCCGAAGATGATCATGGCGGTGCGCTCCGTGAGATAAAGGTCTGACGGTCGCGCCTTCCACCACCACCACGGCGCGACCACGAATATAGCCGAAAACAGGCGCCGGCGGGAGCAGAAATCCCGCTGGCGCTCTGAGGTTCAGCTTTTGTGGTGGTTCGCCCCTTCATGGTTGGAAGGGGTCGAATTCGTGGATGACGGCAGCGGGATCGCCGTCATATTCGGCGGCCAGCATGACGCCGTAGTTGCCAGTGTCAGCATGGAAGACGACGACGCAGACCATGAGGGTGGTGGCGAGGTTCCAGCCGTTGGCGAATGCGAGGTCTTGAGACATTGATCCGGCTCCTGTGCTGAGGCGGGGTCATCCCCGCGCGACAGGCGCCCGATGTGTCCGGCCGAGGGCCGCAATCACCGCGAAGGCGAAGACAGAGCGGCGGCACGCTCCAGTGTAAGCCGACCCCTTGCGGGTTGATGGCGTCAGGCCCGCGGACGGACCAAGGACCAGCGCAAGGAAGCGGGGGATGATGCCTCGTCCCGGGAGCCGAAGATGATCTTCAGGCTTCCCTCGTCACTGAACGGCAGCAGCTTGCCAATGGTCGCGGATGGTCATGGAAGCGTTGGCGCCGGCTTGCGGACATTCTGGCAGGTATCGCCGCGTCCAACGGGAAGCGGACTGGCACGGAAACCGAATCTTGCGCCATCAGCCACGCCGGCTGATAGTACCAAGCTCTTCTGAGTGCTCTGACAAGGTGATGGTTTCTAAATGACGATCCCAGAGAAAATCACCAATCTAACGAGCGACATGGTTCTCGGCTATTTCGAGACCCTCAAATCATGTTTTTACGTGAAGATGGGAGTGCTCTACTGGTTTCAAAGCGGAGACATCGGGAAGCATCGGGATTTGTCGAGCGTGGCGTCGATCCTCGCGCAGGAATTCAATGATGATCTCGCGGCCAAGGTGCTCAACTCGATCACGTCGGAGGTAGTAGAGAACTTTAAGGAGGACGCTGTCACGGCGTTGATGCTTTCGGCGTGGACGGTCTTCGAGCAGGTTATCAAGGATCTTACGGTTCCAGACTACGCGACTCAGCCGAACCTTCTGCAAGCCGACTACCACAACGGGATTCTCGGTTTCACGCAGTTAGAAAGAAAAGAAATCAACCTCTTCTACCATATGCGCAATGCAATCGCGCACTATAACGGCGCGTACCACGCCTATCGGACCGTGGACACCACCTATAAAGGACAGCACTTCAAGTCCGATGGTCACATCGGAGAGAAGATCGTGATTTCTCCGAGGCTCGCGATGAACATCGCAAATGATCTTGAGAAATATGCCATGAAAGCTTGGTCCCACGTTGGGCGTTCTTGACGCGCGGCAACCGGAAAGGTTGCCAGTACGTGGCGGCGCTCACGCGCCGCCGAATTTCCATACCGGGATGCCGAGCTTCTTGGCCTTGTCGGCGAGGTTGTCCTGGATGCCGGTGCCGGGGAAGTGCATCACACCGATCGGCAGCACCTCCAGCAAGGCGTCGTTGCGCTTGAACGGCGCGGCCTTGGCGTGTTTCGTCCAGTCAGGTTTGAAGGCGATCTGCGGGACCTTGCGGTTGTCGGCCCATTTGGCGGCGATCAGCTCAGCGCCCTTCGGCGAGCCGCCGTGCAGCAGCACCATGTCCGGGTGCTTGGCGTGGACCTGATCGAGCTTGGCCCAGACCAGCCGGTAATCGTTGAAGTCGAGCCCGCCGGTCAGAGCCACCTTCGGCCCCGCGGGCAGAAGCACCTGGTTGTCGGCGCGCCTCTTCGCGGCCAGGAAGTCGCGGCTGTCGATCATCGCCGCGGTGAGGTTGCGATGGTTGACCTTCGAGCCGTTGCGCGGTCGCCAGGCTGAATGAGTGTGGTGCTCGAACTGGTCAGCGGCCTGGTCGCGCATCAGCTCGAAGGCGTTGCGGCGTTCGATGAGCGTTTGGCCTTCCGCCGTCAGGCGTTCCAGCTCGACGGACTTGACCTCGCTGCCGTCCTGTTCCCGTTGCGAACGCTGCTGCGCGAGCTCGTTGTCGTCGAGTTCGCGCTCGATCCGTTCGATGGCGCGGTGGAAGACGTTCACCGTCGACCAGAGCAGGTCCTCGAGGTCGGGTTCGAGGCGCGTGTCGGCCAGCGCCACCACGAGGGCGTCGAAGATGTCGGAGATGCTGCCCGCGAGGATGTTCGCTTCTGGAAGCGGCCTGGGATCGGGCTCGTCGTTGAAGGGACGGTAGCCATAGAGCTGGAGTTCGTGGAGGACCCGGTCGGTCGGGGATGAGCTGTGGTGCGGCTCGAATTCGTCGTCACGGTCGGTGGTCATCGCGGCTTTCCTTGTCGGATCGGCCGCGCCCATCGCGGCCTTCATGGCGACGAAGGCGGCGGGCGGAACGGACCTGCACCCGCAGCGCGAGCTGTGGGCCGAAGCCTCGGCGGAGGACCGAAGGGGGCCGACTATTTTGTCTCGCGATGTAAAGGCGGCTGATCCGGGGTCCCCACGCGGCCTGCCGCGTGGGGTGGTCTGGCCGCCGACGGAAAATAGTCGGCCCACAAGGTTGCCGGTCCGGGCCGTTTGCCGCCCGATCGCCCTCTCAGAAGGCCGTGGGCGTGGTCCTCTCCGACGCTGAGGGAAAGCATGACCGCCGACCCTGTGGCGACGCCGCCGCCGCGCCCCATCCCCGTTCCGGCTATGCCGCCAGATCCATGAAGCGGGCGACATCCTGCGCCGCGATCTGTACGCGGCTTGCGGCCCGAAGCGCGTCGATCCCGAGCAGCCGGAGATCCTCATTGAAGTCGCCAAGCCGTGGCGAGATCACGATCGCCTCGATCCCGACCTCCTGCGCCCGGTCGATCAATGTCACCATCGCGCCATCGCCGGCCGGATCGTCGTCGCCGGCGATGTAGAGCCGGCGCAATGTGTCCGGGAACAGGATGGCCGAGAGATGCGCCGCCGAGAGGGCTGCGACCATCGGCATGGCGGGCAGCACGCACCTGAGCGACAGCATCGTCTCAATGCCCTCGCCGGCCGCCATCACCTCGCCCGCCGCGCCAAATCGAACGGCATGACCGAGCAAGTCGCCCATCGCCCGCCTCGGGGTGTCGATCGGCGCCTTGCCAAGCGTCGCCTCGGAGAAGCCGCCCGGATCGAGCCAGGTGCGATGCGCCCCGGTGAGATGGCCCACGAGATCGGTGACGGAGGCGATCATCGCCGGCCACGTCTCGGTGGGGCTATGGTCGTCAGGCCGATAGTAGCAGCGCGGGTGGAAGCGCAGGCTTCCGGTTCCGTGCAAAGCCGTAGTGCCGCGATTGCGGAGATACGTTTCTACGAAAGTACGAGACAGCGGCAGCGACATGGCGAACAGTCGCAGCGCCGCTTCCGGCGATCCGGTCGGAGCAGTCGGCGTGCGCGATCGGGGATGTTCGGGCTCCGGTTGGGCGCGCGGCAGGCTGAGGAACGAACGCGCCTCATCGGCGACGTCCTTGAAGTCGACCAGGCCGCAGCTTTCGCGGATGACGTCGAGCAGGTCGCCATGCTCGCCGGTGGCGGCGTCCATCTTATGTTCAACTGCACATAAGACCGATTATGTTGCGTGGCGAGTTATGTTGCGGCCGTGTGCTGGGCGGCCGTTTTGCGCGGGCTCGGCAGCTTCTCCGCAACATAATCTCCGCCCGTCAGGGAGGGTCGCGTGATGCCCCGCGACGCTTCCGAGCTGGCGCGGCGCCTCGCCCGCGACGCCGAGGCGGTCTGCCGCCATTACCTGTCGAAAGGCCGACGCCAGGGCCGTTACTGGATGGTGGGCGACGTGCGCAACACGCCCGGCCGGTCGATGTTCGTACGGCTGAGCGGGCCGGACTCCGGCCCCGGCGCCGCCGGGCGCTGGACCGATGCCGCCTCGGCCGAGCACGGCGACCTGCTCGATGTCATCCGCGAGAGCTGCGGGCTCGTGGAGTTCCGCGAGGTCGCTGAGGAGGCGCGGCGCTTCCTCTCGCTGCCACGTGCCGAGCCGTTCCCAACCGCAAAGTCCGTTCTCACACCCGTTCCCGCCGGATCGCCGGAAGCGGCGCGACGGCTCTTCGCCATGTCGCGGCCGATCCGCCGGACACTCGTGGAGGCCTATCTGTTCAATCGCGGCATCAAGGCTCTCCACCATGCGGACGCGCTGCGGTTTCATCCGCGCTGCTATTATCGCGAGAACGACAGCTCGCCGACTGCGACCTGGCCGGCGATGATCGCTGCCGTCACCGATCTTTCCGGCGCCATCACCGGCGCGCATCGCACTTGGCTTACCCCGGACGGCTCGGGCAAGGCGCCGATCGACACGCCGCGACGCGCCATGGGCGGCCTTCTCGGCCATGCTGTCCGGTTCGGCGTGGCTGGTGACGTCCTCGCCGCCGGCGAAGGCATCGAGACGATGCTCTCGCTGCGATGTGCGCTACCCGCCATGCACATGGCCGCAGCGCTGTCAGCGAATCATCTTGCCGCCTTCCAGTTCCCGTCGACGCTCCGCCGTCTCTACATAGTCCGCGATGCTGACGTTGCGGGCGATACGGCGGTCGCGGTGCTCACCGAACGAGCCGAAGCCGCTGGCATCGAGGCGCTGGTTCTCTCCCCGCGCCTCGGCGACCTCAACGAGGATCTGCAGGCGTTCGGCTGTGAGACCGTGCGCGCAACGGTGCGCACCCAGCTCACCCGCGAGGACGCGGTTCGCTTCATGCGCCGGCGGAGGGTCGGGACGGGGTGACCGTAGCCGGTGCCCCGTCACCCACTCACAAGGCCTTCAGGAAGGCCACGAGGTCCTTATCCTCCTTCCATGACCGAGCCGGTCGCGGCTGCCCAACCTCGCAGAGCGCGACGGCGTTGGCCTTCAGCGTCAGGTCGATCTCGGCATAGATGTTGGTCGTGCTGATCGAGACGTGTCCGAGCCACGCGCGGATAGTGTTGATGTCTACGCCGGCGAGGACCAAGTGGCAGGCGGTAGTGTGCCGGATCACGTGCGGCGTTATCGTCCGATCGGCCAGTTCCGGGACCTGGGCTGCGCAACGCTCGATCAGGCGATAAACCCCGAAGCGTGTGAACGGTGTCCCGAGCCGACTGACGAACACGGCGTCTTCGCCCGCGCGACCGCTGATCTCCTCCGCCAGAACGCGCTCGGTTTCTGGCCACAATGGGCAGTGGCGTGTCCTGCCACCCTTGCCTTGCAGGATGGCGAGATCGTGCCCGCTCTTCCGCGATCCGATCTGCAGATCGCAGGCCCTCAGCTGGGTCGCTTCGGAGACTCTGGCGCCGGTGTTGTAGAGGAAGAGCAGAAGCGCGTACTCGCTCCGGCCGCGCCGCGTCTTGCGGTCGGGCGTCGCCAGCATCGCCTCCATCTCCGCCCTGGTCAGCCATCCGACCGGCGACGGCATCGATCTCTTCGACGCGATAGCCCGGATATGACCGCACCATTCGACATGGGCCGGGTCGCGGCTGCCGACGAAGCGCGCGAACGCGCGGATCGCAGCCAGTCGTTGATTGCGGGTCCGAACGGAGCAACCTCGATCCGTCTCGAGATGGGTGAGGAACTGCAGCACGCATCCGGACGTGATGTCCGATACTGCAAGCCGGTCCATGGGCTTGCGCAGTTTCCGGCTGACGAAGGGCAGCAACAGGGTGAAGGTGTCGCGGTAGCTCTTGCGGGTGTTCCGGGCCAGATTGCGTTCGGTCACGATGTGCTCGGTGAGGAATCGGCGGAGCCATGGGCCGAGAGCTGTGCGATCAGGCATTCCGACCTCCCGCCGCATACCCGGCGAACCGTAGCGATGCCTCTTCCAGCAGCTCCGGCGTCATCGACAGATAGACCTTCGTACCCTCCAGATCGGCGTGACCGAGATAGGTGGAGAGCACCGGCAGCAGCCGTTGCACATCAGCGCCCTGCCGGTACCAGCTCGTCAGGCGATGGACGGCGAAGCTATGCCGTAGATCGTGCAGTCGCGGGATAGTCCGCCCCACCGCTGCGCGGTGGACCCCGGCGATGCGTCTCAGCGTGTCGAACGCGGCCTGCACGGTGCTGCTGGCAAGCCGCGTCCCATCCCGGTTCGCCAGGAGCAACACCTCCCGGTCGTTCACGAGTCCGGCACGCTGGCGCAGGGACACGTGGCTGTCCAGCAGCGCTGCAAGCTGAGGGCCGAGCGGGACCAGGCGGCTTTTATAGAATTTGGTGGCTCGGATGGTCAGGACGGCGTCCGCCAGATCGACGTCGGTCAGAGCGAGGCGGGTCGCCTCGCCGAAGCGTAGCCCGGCCCCGTACAAGAGGAGAAGCAGCGTCCGGAACGTCACCGCATCGAGCTGGACCGCGCCGCGCCGGCTGGCCTCCACGGTTATGGGATTGAAGAGACGCGCAAGCTCATCGCGCGAGTAGATATAGGGCGGCGTCCGGACGGCCGATCTTGGCGCGTCGACCGGCATGGGCGAGCGGACCGCATGGCCGCGGCTGATCGCGTGACGCCAGAAGCCGGCAAGCGCATAGTGCCTATTCTCGCGGTGACGCGTCGGCCGTCCGTCGCCTGCCAGGTAGGCCAGGACCTGCCCCCTGGTCACCGCGTCGCAGGGCGCGTCGCCATCGGCATGGCCAAGGAAGCGGCGCAGGAGGTTCGCACCGGACGTGAACTTCGCCCCGTGAGCTCGTCGCCAGAGCACATAGCGTTCGATCGCTTCGCGCAGGATCATACCAGGCCCTCCAGGTCGAGAGCGGCCACTTCGCGAAGCGCGGTGAGGTCGACCTTGGCGTAGATGGTGGTGGAGGACGGATCGCGGTGGCCAAGGAAGTCGCCGATCACCTTCATCGACGTGCCTTGATCCAGCAGATGCTGAGCCGCGGCATGCCGCAGGGCGTGAGCCCCACGTCGTCCGGTGACGACGCCGATGCCGGCCAGCCGATCACGGACGATCTTGCCTAAGGCGTTTCGGTCGAGCGGTCGGACCGGCGCGCGCGTTGTAAAGAAGAGACTGCGCCCGAACCCGGACGGCCGCGCCTCCCTGATGTAGCGCAGGATGGCATGGCCCACGCCCTGCGATAGCGGCCACAGATGAGTTCGTCCCGGTTTCGGGCAGCGGACCCGGAGCATCGAGTTCTCCCAGTCCAGATCATCGAGCCGCAGCCCGCCGACCTCTCCCGTCCGAAGCCCATATGCGATGAACAGCATCAGGATCGCCCGGTCGCGCTTGTCGACAGGGCGGTCGCCCCCAACCGACGCCAGCAGCCGCACTACATCCTCGCGCGGCAGCCCTTTGGGCACGGTCTGGTCAGCCATGAAGCGGGGCGCCACGATGCCCGCAGCGAGGCCCGCTCGGCACCAGCCGCGCATCTCGGCGTACAGGAAGAACGCCCTCAGACGCTGCGCATAATCATGTCTCGTCCGGCGGCTCCAAGCTCCCCGCTCGTGCTCAGCCGCTACGGCATCGTCGATATCGGTCATGCCGACGGCGTTCAGCCGGACGCCTTTGGTGGCCAACTGACGGAAGAAGTGGTCGGCCGCCTTACGATAGCTCTGCACGGTCGCATCGGAGAGTCCGCGCTCCTCGCTCAGCCATCGTGCGAAGGCGTGGACCTCGGCGTCATGCGGGTGGCGACCGTCATCAGGCTCGTCGAGCCAACCTAGGAGCCTGTCTGAGTAACTGGGCGCGAGTTGGCGATCGGTAGATTTCTGGGCGTCATGTCTGTGTTTTCTGTTGGCGTGGGCGGTGAGAGCGGTCGGTTACGCCGCCGCGGTGGCGAGTTT
>Ga0255336_101961_pt1 | contig 11983 bp, 17 predicted proteins | sample MeOH1_35cm_T3_17_FD_189102 | JGI IMG/M metagenome (GOLD analysis project Ga0255336, IMG submission 189102) | Sandy soil microbial communities from University of British Columbia, Vancouver, Canada - MeOH1_35cm_T3_179 | ecosystem: Engineered > Artificial ecosystem > Sand microcosm > Unclassified ...
CTTTCGACGACGATTACCCGCTTCGCCTTGTCGAGCCGCCGCGCGTCGGCTGTCCAGCCGTAGCCGGACTTGTCGCCTTGCGTCTGCGTCTTGACGCCGCCGTTGATCGTCGGATCGAGATACCGCATGTCGACGGCGACGACGTGACCCGGATTCAGTGTGCGGACGATGAATGCGGCGGCTGGCCCGCCGTGGCCGACTTCGCCGGGCTGCGCCTTGGAGCTAGTCCAGTCGTTAAAGCCAAGCGTTCTGGCAGCGATCGCGGCGTCGATCGCAGCGTCCGAGATACCGCGGCCGGTCAGGTAGTCGCGCACGCGGACGCGTTCGGCGAGGCATCGATCGGCGATGAATTCCACCGTCGATTTCTCGCGGCGATCCGCCGGCGTGGCCGGCCGGTCGAACGGGATACCGTAGGCTTCATGCAGAAACCGGATCGCGTCGGAGACGGTGCCGCCGCGCACGAAGATCACCAGATCGATGCAGGAGCCGCCCTGGTCGGCGCTATGGTCGCGCCAACCGGTGCCGTGCTTCGGGTGATTCTGGTAAATCGACAGAGACGGGCTTTTGTCCTCGTGCTGGGGCGAGTGATAGAGCGCCTTGTCGCCGCCGCGCCCGCGCTTGAGTCCGAGGCGGTCGGCAAGGTCGTGAAGATCGACGCGTTGCTTGAGTTCTTCAATCGAGGCCATGGTTATACGCGTTGCTGAGACTTGGGAATAGACGTTTCGACCGGGTTGCTGTCCGTGGCCGGACTGAATACGACGGCCTTCAGAGCGTCCGACGAGTGCGGGAACGCGAGGGCAAGTCGGTCGCTCAATGCGGCGACAAAGAGGCCAATGGTGCATTGACGCTCCAGACTGCCGGGCCGGCTATCGAAACGCAGCACGCCAGCCGCCCGAACGATTGCCGCCATGAGCGCAGCATCGTGAGGCATGGTCGTATCCTGGTGGGCATTCTTGGGACTCATACAGCCTCCCGTGCTGGAACCGACCACGCGAGCGCGGCGATGAGGACGATCAACGACGCGAAGCCGATCGCTATGGCTGCGAGCGGGCCGAATCGATCGGACGTGCGGCGCAGCGTGAGCGCGGCTGTCCACGTCATGCCCGCGAGCGAGAAAGACAGCATCAGCAAGATGCCGAGGCCGAAGACGTAAGTTTTCATGGCGGTTTCCTTGTGGTGGCGCCGGCGGTCGGCGCGGGAGTCGGGTTATTCGTCGCGATCGTTTGCGGCTCGACGCTTCGCGTCATAGCGACGGCGGTCGTGTTCGCGTGCCTGCATGGCGCGTGCGGCGCTTTCCACCACGCGGTGCACAGCCCGGTGACGCATCGACGAGTCGAAGTCGCCGACCATCCGCAGGCGCTGCCAGGCGGCACGCAGCTCGGCTTCGGTGATGGGCGCGCGCATCGCAATCAGTGCAGCGTGGTCAATGTCGGCGCGAGCGTGGGCATGCCTGCCTCGCAATCCCAGCGGCAGCCGAGGACGTAGCCGAGGCGGTGGGCCATGCCGACGAACACGAACGGATCGATGTCGGCATTCCAGAGGACGCGCAGATAGGCACGGCGCTCGTGCATCGACAGCGACGCGGGATCAAACGGCAGAACGAGCGGAGTGGAAGCGAGGGTTGCCATACAGTTCTCCTTTCTTCGGGCAAAAAGGTCCCTCGCGCCGGACAGGCACGATGCGAGGGAAACGGGGATTGGGAAGGAACGCTAGACGGGCAGTTCTAGCTGCTCGGCCAGCCGCTCACGAACGTGGGGTGATAGCGGCAGATTGAGCGACAGGTTCGGCATCGCCGACGGCGACAGCGTGCGCGCGAACTCCATATTCACGACATACGTGTGACCGCATTCGGGGTTATTGCACATGAATGTCACTTCGCGGAATGTGAGCGACATATCCCGGCTACTGCGCGCCGTGGCGCGCGTCCGGCAGTGGGGGCAGCGGTTCAGGATGCGCATGAATGGCTCCGGGTCAGTGTTTGCCGCATTCGCCGTAGCCTTGGCGTGCGCATTCACAGTGGACGCCGACCTCGCCGAGCGTGGCGACAGCGTCGAGGTACTTGCGTGTGACGAGCACGAAGCCGACGGCCGCGACGAGCGTGTCGATCTTGTCGATCACGACACCTTGCCCGCCGCTCAGGAAGCGGCTGACCTGCGAGTCGTCCCAACCGATCGTCTGTTGTACGTCGTGGCGCCTGGGGCCGTTCAGCGCCTGGCGCAGGGCGGGTTCGATACGAGCCGGGGTTCTCATGGCTCAATGACCCGCAACAGTATTTGCGTGCAGTTGAGCGGTAGAGCCGATAACCTTGGCCCGGTATTGCTCAACGCCTTCGAGATAGATCAGGCGCGCGACGCTGGATGTCGAGCGGTTTTGGACCCCAGCGAGTTGCTCGAGCATGTGACGTTCGTCGGGCATCAGGCGCATATAGACGGGCTTGCTGGACAACACGCCGCGCGGCGAACGTGTTGTAGGCGCTTTCTTCAGAGGCATGGCGGTATACTCCCTGTCATTAACCTTGCACAAGCATCATGCTAGTGGGCAAACGCCCACATGTCAACAATTTAGGTGGGCGATTGACTTACTTTTTCGAGAGGCTAAAAGAGGAGCGTCGGCGTCTCCAGTTGAATCAAAAGGACTTCGCTGCTCTTGGCGGAGTAACAAAGGACACTCAACTCAATTACGAAAACGGGTCGCGGCGGCCGGACTCTTCATATCTAGAGGCGATTGCAGCCCAAGGAGTCGATGTCCTTTATGTGCTGACCGGCCAGCGGGATACGTCGGCGCTGTCGCCAGATGAAGCGGACTTGGTGCGTCGATACCGCGAAGCGCCTAGTGCGGTTCGGGCGGCTGCATTGGCCGCTTTGACGGCCGGCGCGGCGCCTGCGAAGTACCAGCAGCACTTCGAGGGTGCAAATATCGGGCAGCAGGTGAGCGGCGATGTGGGTGCGCCGTTCACGATCAACATGGGGAACACGCGGAAAAAGCGCGGGAGCGAACAGAAAGATTGAGTTGTTGGAAGCAGGGCGGCGGGACCAGCCGCGTTGGAGAATAAGAAAGCAATGGAACAGAAATTTACGGGAGACATCGGGCAAGTGGCAGGCCGCGATGTCAAGTCGAATAGCGCGCAGTCAAGCGTGAATGTCCATATTCACAACGGACCGAAAACGAAATACATCAGTGATCGCCAGCGCCGCGCGATTGCGCACAAGGTTTACCAGATCGAAGCCAAGACGGGCACGGATAAGCTGATGGTGTATCGGCGCCTGATGGCCGTGTTCAAGTTTTCGAGCATGGATGAGATGCCGCATGACTTATATGAGCGTGCTACATCCTACCTCGACGCATGGTTGCGGAATGGCTCGACAGATCAGCCGCCAGTAAAGGCGAAAACACCGAGACCGGCGCAGTCAACTGAAACGCGGACGCATGATGTTACGGAAAACGTGACCGCCGTTACTGCATCTGACCGCTCGAGCTTGTCGCACCAACCCGAGTCCCTTGGGCCGGTGCTAACGGGCACGGTGGCGCCCGCAAAACCGGCGACGCTCTGGCGAGCGGTTGTTGTAGCGTGTGGGGTGATCGCAGCGGTCGCAGCAGTGACATACATCGTCGTGGAGCGATCGACAGCATCCGCGCGGTCGTCTGCTGTGCCGGCTGCGGCGCAATGCGAATACGGCGGCAATCACTACTCGATCGGCAGTGTCGTGTTGCAAGCTGGCTTGCGACAGCAATGCGTTACCACGGACGAAAACGCCGCCACCTGGGAAAAAGTCAGCGCGGGCCGTCGCGTCGCCAGCAAATAACGAGAACCGCAGCATCTGGCCGATTCGAAGGGGGCGTCTGTCGTTGTCACTCCAAATTCAATCGAAAGAAGGGGGCGCTGTGCACCCCCGTCAGACTGATCGGTTCGTTTAAGGCTTTTCGAGTTCGGCCAGGCAGGCCTTTTTAACGTCCTGCAACGATGGGTCGCGGACCTTGGTTAAGGCCACTTTGGCGCGCCTGACGTACGCGGGAATGTCTTTCACGGTGTCTTCGATGAACGGCACAGAGCAAACACGACTGACGCCAATTACTGGCCCATTGTCACGATCGATGGCAGATAGAACAGCTTTGGCATTCTTTGGGAGCGCGTAGGCCAATCCGATCCCAAGATCCTCTGAATTTCCGCCGTCCGTCCCTTCCGCGAGCTTGGGTACAAGGGCAATCCATGCAGCACTGCCGGAGTCGATATGGGTAAGGACGTTGTCCCACTCTGACTCCGACATTGCGCTGACTGTTGCCTTTGCGCCGTGGTCGTCGATCTGTTTAGCTAGTACAGAGGGACGCATTTGCGCGCTTGCATTTGCTGTCGAGCAAGCCATCGCCAGTACAAGTATGAAAACAGATGCACGTTTCATTGAACAACCTCTAACCGACGATCGCCGCTCGCCCATATGCGATGGCGAGTTTGAACGCCCATGATGATGCAGCCTTCAGACGCTGTGCCCGGACGGCGCAGGCTATCGCCGTGAATCCTGAAAGCGCTTCGCCCAAATGTATTGGTACCCGCAGCGGGGGTTAGATTCAGTGTGTAGGTTCCGGTGTGATGGGAGGTGTGGGGTTCGCCGATTTGATAATTCCCGCGTGGAATCGGCCCGATGTTTGGAACCGTCTGCATAGCTGGATTATTTTTACCTGTTGCAGCCCCGGAGTAACCGCGTTCAACGAGTTCGCCGTTAAACGAAAGGTCCCCCGTGCTTTGCTGATATGACCATGGCATAAGCGTTCCTTGTTTCAACTGTAAAAGCCGTTCTCTCATTCAAAGGAGCAACGCGGCGTGAACATTATCAGATAAACCGGCTGGCCCAAGAGCGCGCAGAAGCAGGTTATGCCGTATGAATTTGTCAACCGACAACCATAGGAGAAAAGCTGACACATGAAACAAATACAACGGGCCTTGGCAGTGGGTTACCGCCGCACTGTATCTTTGCGCACTCAACGCCAATGCGGGCGAGTTGCCCGCAGAGCCTGAAGCCGTTCGCGATCGTCTCGGCGACGATCGATGATGGGGTGCTGAAAATCAGCATACGCAAACCAGTTGTGAAGCGCGAGGACGTATATCAGTTTCTCGTAAAGATGGGCGCGTGCTATCCGCTATGGCTCGACGCGAAGAAGGGCTGGGGCTCGGCCTCGATCACGAGTATCGAGGTGCGCAACGATATCGGCGCGCAGGGCTATTCGTTTCAGGGCGGCCGGAAGGAGTGCGGCGAGCTTGGAAAGAGCGCGAACATGGATGCAGAGAAGCAATATATCGAGGCGCATACATGGGTATGCGTAGCAGGCAATCCGTGCCGGCCCCGCCGCCCGGGTGAAGTGACTTCCGGCGACCTGTAAAGCGAAAGGGCCACGGCTTGAAACCGTGGCCTTTTTTTTATTGCCCGCCCTTTCGGAAGTGTGACCGGTGCCGGTCGCTCGTCGGATCGTCGCGCGTCTCGAGTTCGAGGTCGGACGTATAGCCGCCGTTGTCGTCTATCTCGTGCCGCACCTTTTTCACAAGCCATGATTCGGCATCGATATCAGGCTTGAATCCATTCAGATAAACGGGCACCTCGGGATAGAGGTCGGGCCGGCCAAGCGCGAGGGTATAGGTCATCGTCGCTTGGCTGCGCTGCGTGCGGTTCAGCTCGGCCGTTGCCGCCGCGCGTGCCTCGGCTTCGGTCGGGTAGGTCTCTGGCAACACTTTCATGTTGTGCTCGTTCTCGCCGCCGACGACAACCGACTTGCGTTTCGCGCGACCGGTCGCGTGATAGAACGCCCGCACGCCCGCATAGTTTTCGCGCTCCGATACGTGATAGCGATGCCGGTCGCCTTCCTTGCGCGTCAGCTCGATCGCCGTGAGCGCCTTGCCGCTTACGCTTGTGCCATGTCCGATTGGCACGAAAAGCAGGTGCGTGTCTTTCACGTTCATCACGGCGTCGTAACGCTTCGCGAGGCGCGTGAGAAACGACATATCCGACTCGTGCGTTTGATCGATGTGCGCGATCACGATTTTCGCGAGCGCGTCGGCGATCGCCGGCTTGAGTCCGTGAGTGCCGGCAATCTTGCGCACGATCGCGCCGATCGTTTCGCCGTGCCAGCTCTTTTCCTTTCGCTCGCCGAGGCCTTTTGTCATTGAGGCCGATCGCGCCTGAATGGTCAGCATATCCGGGGAGCCGGCGTGTTCGATTTCGTTGATCGTGAAAGAACCCTTGTCGACGAGGCCAGTATCGGACCATCCGAACGCCACGCGCACGACTTCGCCGCGCTTGGGTAGCGCGAGCTTTCCATCGGCATCGTCGAGCGAGAGCATCAGCGTATCGGCTTCGTCCGATCGCGACTCGTCGAGCGACAGGTGACTCAGGCGCGGCGATATCCTGCTCGTGAGGTCTTTGCCGTTGAGTGTGATCTGATAGATCGGCGTCGGTTGCTTCATTGCGCCTTGTCCTTCGCCGGCTCGGTTTTGGTTTTCACGAGGCCGTCGTCGACGCGCGTGAGGTTGATCGTGAATTCGATGCGCCTCGGCGTGCCGTCCTTCTGGTGAAGTGATTGCCCTTCGTCGACGCCTTCGATCACGAAAGCGCCGTACACCGAGCCCGTGCCGTCGACGAGCGCATACGCGTCGCCTTCGTCGCCCATCGTGCGCAGCTCGGTAAGCGACGAGAGCTTGCCGATACCCTGATCGGGCGCAAACCAGCCCGTCAGCGTGATCGTGTCATCGCCGGCGCCGGTGAATTGCCGGGCGTTGCGCCCGCCGACGCGCGACGTGCTCGCATGCTTCCAGCTCGTGCGCCGTTGCAGCTCCTGATACGCCAGTGTCGACAGACTGAAAACGAACTGACCGAGCGACATCATCATCGTTTCTTTCTCCGTTAATCGGACAGGCGCGAGCTAACGCGCGAGGCCTTCTTGCGTTCAATGTCGGCGAGCACCTTGCGAATGCGGGTTTCGATTTCGTCAGCGCCGCCGCCGGAAATCTGAAAGATGTAGGTGTCGCCGCCGGCCGCCGATGCGCCGCCGGCCGATTTTCCGGCCGCTGGCGGGGCTTGCAGGGCAGGGCGGGTATCGATTGCCACGCCGGGGCCGCCGGCGGGCGTGCCGGCCGCCTGTACGCCGTGCGCCGCGAACGAGGTCGCGGCGAGCGTCGCGAGACCGACCGCGGCTTTCGCGATGCGGCCTTGCTCGCCTTCCATGCCGATCGCCGCGCCTTGCGTGATGAATCCGCCCAGCTCGCCGAACACGCGCGACGGGCTATGAATGCCGAGCTTTTCCTTGAACCATCCGACCGTGCTTGTCGCGACGTTGGTGATCGCCGCCTGTACCGCGCCGAGGCCGCTAGTGATGCCGTTGACGAGGCCGGCGATCAGGTTGCCGCCGAATTCCGAAAACTTCGCCGGCATGTCGATGCCGAACCATGACAGCACGCCCGCGAACGCCTGATAGAACAGGCCGAGCGGGGACCAATTGACGATGAGTGCGCCGATGCCTGAAATGCCGCCGGCGAACGCCTGTTGAATCTGCGCCCATAGGCCGCCGAAAAATGCTTTGATCGGCTCCCAATAGACATAGATTGCGAGCGCCGCCGCTGCGATCGCGGTGATCGCAAGGCCGATCGGGTTCATCAGCATCGCGCGGCCGGCGAACATCGCGGCCGATGCGAATACGCGCCATGCGGTCGCGCCGAGGCCGAGCACGCGCGCGAGAATGCCGCCTTGCATGCCGAGCGCCGTCATGCTGAATTTGACGACAGCGAGCGGGCCGAGCACGCCGGCGAGCATCACGACGAGAGCGCCGCCGGCCGTGAGCAGCAGCGCGACGCCGGCCGCGACTTTCATTAGGCCGTTAGCGAGCCTCGGATTGTCGCGCGCCCATTCGCCCAGGCCTTGCGCCATGTCGCCGAGCCATCTGACAACGCCTTTCATTTCAGGCGCGATCGATGCGCCGAACGCGACGAGGGCATTCGTGAAGGTGCCGGTCGCCGCGTCCCACAGGTTTTTAAGCGTGCCGAGCTGCTTGTTCACGCGCTCCTGCATCGACGCCTGTGCGACCATCTTTGCCTGTACTTCGTCGTAGCCGGCCTTGCCCTTGTTAATCATCAGTGAAACGGCCGAAAGCGTTTCGGCGTCGTCGCCGAAGATCTCCTTCTGTATGGCGAGCTGCTTTTGCGTGTCGAGTCGCTTGAGCTTCGCCAGCTGCGCGAACATATTATCGAGGCCGCCGAATTCGCCCTTGCCGTTCGTGAATTCGAGGCGTTGAGCGGGCGCAAGCATCTTGTTAGCCTTCGCGACCTTCTTCCCGTCCATGCCGAGCTGGAACACCTTGCGGAATGCGTTGCCGGCCGAGCCACCGATCAAGCCCTGTTGATCAGCCATCACCAGCAGGGGCGCGAGCGCTTTTGCGCCGTCCAGACCCTTCTGTTTGATGGTGTCCATCGCGGGGCCGAGCTTGGAAAACGCTTCGAGCATGTTGTTATCGTCGACGCCAAGCATGAACGTTTTCTGGATAACGTCAGTCAGCGACAGCATGTCTTTCTCGGTCGTGCGCGTGGCGTCTTGCAGCTTCGCCGTGAATTCGGCCGCCGCCTCGGGCGTTTTCTTGAGCTGCACGGCGAGATAGGCGGTCGCCTCGCCCATGCCGCCCAGAATCGTTTCCGGCTGGATGCCCTGGCGCACGAGCATCGTCATCATGTTCTGGAAATCGGCGGTCGTGCCGGGCAGCCGGTCGCCGAGTTTCATCGCGAGCGTATTGATCTTTTCGAATTCCGGGGGGACTACGCCGCCCGCGCGCATCATCGCGCTTGATAGCTGCGTCGCCGCTTCCTCGGCCTGTGCATAGGCCGCGATCGGAAGGAGCGTTGCAGCGCCGACCACAGCGCCGCCGGCCATCATCTTCGCGCCAGTGCCCGCCATCGAGCCGGCGAGTTCCTTTGTGCTGTTCATCTTCTCGCGCGCCTCTGCGAGCCGCTTCGTGCGAGTGGTCAGGTCGGCGAGCTTGCTTTGCTGCGTCGTCATCACGCCGATAGTTGCGGCCATGCTCGAACGCAAGTCGCGCTCGTGCTGCGACAGATTGCGCGTATCGATGCCGGCGCCCGCGAGGCGATCGCGCAGCGCGCGCACCTTGTCGGCCTGTTTCTCGTGCTCGGCGGTGAGCTGCGCGGCAGTGCGCTTCGCGCGCTCAAACTCGGCGACCATCTGTTTCGTCGGCGAGTCCGTCGAGCCGATCGTGCGGGCCAGCTCGGCGACGCGCGATTGCGCGCTCTGCATGTCGCGCGCCGTGCTGTTCAGGCCGACACGCATTTCGCGAAACGCGGCCACGTCCTTTTGCGTGCGTTGCAGCTTGCCGAGTTCTTCACGCGACTCTTTGAGCGACTTCGCAAGGCCCTTGTTCCCGTTGAGGATGTTTCGCAGGGGCTTCGTTGCGCCGTCGACCATGTCGAACAGCACGCGCAATTTGAGGTCGTTACCGTTTGCCATCGTTATTCGCTTCCATACGGCGAGCGCACGCGCGCACGCTCGCGCCAGTCGGCCAGCTCGGCCAGTGTCAGGCCTTCCATATCGCGCGGTGTCCAGTGAAACACCGTCGCGATATCGGCCATCGCTTCTTCAACGCGGTCGGGAATGCCGTTTTCTAGCTCGCCCGCTTCGGCAGCAAAAAAGATGCGAACGCCACCCCCAATTGCACGAGGTCGGCGGGGTCGAGCTGCTGCACGTCAAACTCGGTGAGCGTCGGCGACGAGATGCGCGGCAACACCTTGCCGAGCGCGTCGACGTCCAGATTCACGAGCGCATTGAGCGACGTGCCGCGCAGCTCGCCAGCGGCCGGCTTGCGCAACGTGATTTCGTTGATTACCTGTTCGCCGCGCGTGATCGGCGCATCGAGCGTGACAGTGTTCGGCTTGGGTTGCACCGCCGCCGGCGTGAAGCCGTGCGAATGGCCGGGATCGGAGATGCCGTGCGAATGGCCGGCGTCGGCGATGTGGTGTGCGTGCGTGGCTTGTTCGGTCATTTCTTTCTCTGTTCAGATTGGGTCGTTGATGCCCGCCCGGTGCTTGACCAGGCGGGGAAGGGGACACGTCCGCGTTACAGGCCGATTGCCTTGCGCAGATCGGCCAACAGGTCTTCGCCGTTGACGTTTTCGACCATGTTGATGAGGTCAATTTCGATAACGGTTTCGCCGTTGATCGTCAGCTTGTAATAGCTGCAAGTCGTCGAAACTTTGAAAGCGGTGTCGTCGCCCGGCTTTCCGTTGCCGAAATCGAGTTCCTTGTGACGGCCGCGCACGACGATCTCGATAGAGTCGTGCTTCGTCGAATCCTCGGCGCGGTATCCGCCGGCAAAGCGCAGTTGCACGCCGTCATGCTTGGTGATGCCGTATTGCGCGCATACCGATCGCATGAAGCCGCCGGCCGTCCATTCGAGCACGATGCCCTCTTGCCCCTGGTCGATATCGATAGGGCCGTTCATGCCGCCCCCGCGATATGCCTCCATCTTTCGCGACAGCTTCGGGGGCGTGATTTCCGTAACCTGTCCCGCGAAGTTCTCGCCGTTCTGGAACAGGTTGAAATTCTTTAGTTTCTTCGGCAATGCCATGTTTAATTGCTCCTAGTTAGGCCGTGATGCGTGAGGCGAAGTCCATCAGATAGCGGTCGGTGATGCGTTGGCGCAGCATCAGATTTTCAAGCGGAGGAACCGGCGTGTAGTCGTAATCGATCGAGAGCTTGCCGGCCTTGAGCGTGTCCTCGTCGTTCACGCTATCGTCGTACCAAGCCGAGCCGCCGATGAGATAGCCATTCGAAACCAGCTCGCGGAATTTCGCGTTGATGCTTTCGATAATGTCGCGCACGATTGACGGATGCAGATCCACGTCGACGAACGACATTTGAGCCTCGGCCATCGTGTCGGCGAGCACTTGCGCGGTGCGCGTGTAGTTCTCGAATTCGAACAGCGGATCATCCGAGCAGGTACGCGAACCCCAGAAGCGATAACCGTTCGAGTTAATCAGCGTCGTCACGTCCTGTTCGTTCAGATAGCCGGCATCGGTCGCGGGGTCTTGCAAATCCCAGAATACATCGCGGCTAATGCCCGTGACGCCGTTGATGCCGACATTCGAAATCGTCTTTTGCCAGCCCCTTTGCTCGTCGAGCTTGGCGCGCAGTCCGAGCGCAATCGCCGTCGCATCGATCGAGGTCGCCGCGTTCGCGGTCGTGTCCCATCCGAGGAAATCCGGCCACAACACCATCAGCTCGCGCTGGCTGAACTGCTTGCGATACGTGGTCGCCGCTTCCTTCGTTTCTGCACCATTCGCCGAGATATAGCCAAAGCCGCGCAGCTTTTGCGCAAGCGTGCCGAGGGCCATCGCGACAGGTTGCGTATCGAGGCCCGGTGCGCCGAGAATCCGCGGCTTGATGCCGAGTTTCGATTGCGCCGCGAGTAGCGCCTGCATGCCGGTATAACCGCCGCCGACCGCAGTCGTGCCGATCACGTTGCTCGTCGTCGCGGCATCGTCGACGCCATCAGCAACGCGCACGACGACAGTGACGGGCTTCGCCTGTGCCGACATGGCTTGAAGCGTGCGCGCGAGCGTGCCCTTGTCGCCGGCCTTGCCGATCGCCGCCTGAATGTTCGTCAGCAGCACGGGCGTATCGAGCGGGAACATTGCCGCGTCAGCATCGAGGCCGGTCGCGACGAACCCGACAACGGCCGTCGATACGGTGCGAATCGGGCGCGTGCCTTCGTTGATTTCGAGAACGCGTACGCCGTGGTGATAGTCAGTTGCCATATGAATTCCTGTTTAAAGAGGGCAGTGAAAGGGCGGGTTGCAGCTCGCGACGCTTTCGGCGTTACGCGGGGGTGGCCGGGGTTTCCGGCGCGGGTTCGGTGCCTGGCTGCGTAGCAATCGGCGGGATTGCCGGCGGGGGCGTGAATGGGGCAGGTTCGGCGGGCCATGCAACGGCGGCCGGGAACGTCTC
>Ga0255336_101962_pt1 | contig 11978 bp, 10 predicted proteins | sample MeOH1_35cm_T3_17_FD_189102 | JGI IMG/M metagenome (GOLD analysis project Ga0255336, IMG submission 189102) | Sandy soil microbial communities from University of British Columbia, Vancouver, Canada - MeOH1_35cm_T3_179 | ecosystem: Engineered > Artificial ecosystem > Sand microcosm > Unclassified ...
GAAGCACGCAAAGTATCACTGGCGGCGTTTCGTCACTTGGACGAAGGAAACCATTGATGCCGAGATCGCTCAACTTCTCGCTGATTTTGGCTCGAAATTTCAAATTGATTTTTCGTGAACACTTATGAGCATTGAGGTATTCGAGTCGGATAGCGTTTGTGAATTGAAGCGCCGGGCCGTCTCCTGCAGCGTTGTTCCGACCAGAAGATGAGTTCTTTATCACTCACGACACATGCGCTTACGCTAACGCGTCACTTGCTGACGGCAGATTCATGGAGAAATTGAATGACCATTCCAGGGCGGTAGCTTCTGACATCCGAATTGGCGAGGCTCGCAAGTATCCATGCACTGCGACGGTGAGATGTACCGGGTTAGCGTTCGGTTCATGTCGATACGGTTGGGTACATGCCGCGCTTAACGAAGGTCGCAGACCACGATGCATTCGAGTTCACTCCCTCGGGTCGTAAATTGCTGTTGACCCGGCAACCTACGAAACAACCCAACGTCGACAGGCATCGGGGCAGGCCTTTTATTCTTCGGAGAGAGCTATGGAACCTGCGGAGTCGGAAGACATCAAGGCCTTCATCGACGCCCGAAAGGTGTCGGCGTATCAATGGCTCGTGTTGGTCCTGTGCTTCTGGATCGTTATGATGGATGGCCTCGATACAGCTGTCATGGGCTTCGTCGCACCCGTCATCATGCACGACTGGGGCGTGGGCCGCGCGGCGTTCGGCACGGTGATGAGCGCGGCTATGGTCGGCCTCGCTATCGGCGCGCTCGCGGCCGGGCCGGCAGCGGACCGTTTCGGCCGCAAGATGGTGGTAATCGGTTCGGTGTTCTGTTTCGGCGTATTCACCGTATTCGGCTCGCTCGCCGATACTCCGACGCAGCTCGTCGTGCTACGCTTTCTGACGGGGCTTGGCCTCGGCGCGGCGATGCCGACTTCGACGACGCTGCTGTCCGAGTACGTTCCGTCGCGAAGCCGCTCGCTGCTGCTCACGATAGCGGTCACCGGCTTCAATTTCGGCTCGGGAGCAGGCGGCTTCGTCGCGGCGTCGCTAATTCCGCGTTTCGGCTGGCACGCGGTTTTCCTGTTCTGCGGCATCCTACCCATCGCCAGCGTGCCTCTGCTCCTATGGCTGTTGCCGGAATCGGCGCAGCACATGCTCGTGCGTAGGACGCCAAGCAATCGGATCGCGACCACCCTCGGGCGAGTGTGCGGCCACGCGTTCGATGCGGGCGCGCAATTCACGTCGCCCGAGCCTGCGGTGACGGCCCGCGCCTCCGTGCGGATGCTCTTCGTCGACGGCTACGCGTTCAGCACAGTCATGCTGTGGGTCACATACTTCATGGGCCTTCTCATTGTCTATCTTCTGACGGGCTGGCTGCCGACGCTCATCAAGGACGCGGGCCTGCCGGTCGAACGCGCAGCGGCGATCACGGGGACGTTCCAGCTCGGCGGGACGATGGGCGCGGTCGTCGTCGGCTTCGCGATGGATCGGTTGGACCGGAACGCGGTGATTGGCGCGGCGTATCTGCTCGGCGGAGTGTTCATCTTTGCGCTCGGCACGATCACGCTCGAGGCGTCGCTGCTCCCGATTTTCGTCGCTAGCGCGGGATTCTGCATTAGCGGCGCGCAAACGGGTCTTAACGCGCTCGCGCCGAGCTGTTATCCGACGCGAGCACGGGCGACCGGGGTGAGTTGGATGCTGGGCATCGGGCGGCTCGGTGGCATCTTGGGCTCGCTGTTCGGCGGCGCGCTGCTTTCGCTCGGCTTCTCGGTCGCCACGGTATTCTCGGTGCTCGCCGTGCCGGCCGTGATCGCTGCTCTCGCGATAGTCACAAACCGCATAGCGGTGCGCTACATCACCGCGTCCGTTGCTGGCAACACCTGATCGACTGCGACGCAACGCTGATCCGCCGGCCGCGTTAGCCGGCTCCGTCGCCAGCGCGGTCGAGCTGGCCACTTCACAGAGGCCATGTGCAGATGGACAATAATATTTCGCAACGCGTGGGATTACGAAGCGACGTTCGTCGCACTGTTGCGCTCGATCGTCGTGTGGATCGTGGTGCACGTAGGGATCGTTGCGGTCTCACCGGCGCCGCCGCCGCATTACGACGGGACGACCGTGATCGGCGGGTTCACATTTGCACTTTTTGGTCACGCTGCCGCTCATTCACCGTGAAGCGGTCGACGGCGCGATTCAGACCTATCAGAAGGCCGCAGTGCAAGTGGCATTAATGGCTTATCTAACTGAGTTGAAGACCACGAGAAGGAGACCCGAAGCATGGAGAAGCGCAATAGGTTCCGACATACCTTCCCTTGCGCCACTGCGGCCGGCGCGACGCCTGCATTCGCTCAAAGCAGCGTCACGCTCTACGGGGATCGTCGACAATGCGATCGGCTACCAAAGCAGCCGAACGTCGCTCGGCTCAACGACCGGCGGCAAGTCCGCAGTGAAGACGAAGGCCAGCGTCTGGGCGGGCAGCCGCTTCGGGCTGAGGGGCAACGAAGATCTCGGTGGCAGCACGAAGGCGATTTTCCAGCTCGGGTCGGGCTTCAACTCTGCTACGGGTGCTGCCCAATACAGCGGCGCGCTGTTCGGTCGCAGGCGTGGGTTGGCGTGACGAATCCGGCGTACGGCACGTTGACGACCGGACCACGATACACGTCATGCTACCAGACGCTGTCGCCGGATAGCCCTACGACGTGGCTCACTGGCTTTTGGCTTCTATGGGCCGCACCCTGGCAACATCGACGGGCACAACCTCGGCAATCGGGGAAACAACACGATCGAATACACGTCGCCGGCGATCAGCGGCTTAACGGTGAGCGGCTCGTACTCGCTCGACGGCGTCGCAGGCAGCGTGACCGGAGGCGCGACATTGGCGGCGATCATTCAATACGCGGCGGGGCCGCTCGGCTTCGTGGTCGCGTTCTCGCAGATCAACAACTCGAAGGTAGCGGGCGGCACGTGGGGCTCCAGCTCGACAACCTCCAACAACGGCGCGCAGATCGGCGCGTCGGCGCTGAGAACGGCTACCAGACGGCGCGCGCAGCAGCGCTTCGCGGCCGGTTTACAGCTACACGCGCGCTACGCGGACCGCCGAGACCAGCGACAGCGCGCAGTATCCTCAGTTCAACCTTTCGGAGTACTGCGCGTTGTCGAACCGCACCGGACTCTGCGCGCTCAAGGCGTACCAGCGCGCGAGGGGCAAGACGGTCTGCGCCGTTTCAACACGACGCCGTGTTGGTCGGGCTGCCTGTTCGTGTTCGGGATGGGGACTATTCACCGGTTTTAACGCCGCGCCGGGCCTTGCCGAGCGACGGAGGGGGCCCTCAGGCCGACGTGGCCACAAGCGCGCTGCTCGCGTGCTCGGCCAACATATCGCTTCGACTCGAAGTCGATGAGAGGGCAAAGAGTGAGTCCCCAAGTGGCGGCCGGCTCGGCTGGACAAGAGACGGAGGATCGGCGCACACCGGCCCGATCCTCGCGCTAAAGACAGCAGCGCGGATGTCGATTCACTACGATGCGGTGCGTGATCCACCCGGTGTCGATCCTAAGGAGGAGGTTAGATGCAAGTTCTTACAAGACGACGATTTTGCCAAGTCGTCGGCTCACTAGCGGCTGGGCCTGTGCTGGCTTCAGGAAAGTTTCCTGGGTGCGAGGCGGCGATGGAGTCGTCCATAACCGTTTTGCAACTGCTGGTCGAGGCATCGATCGTGTCGTTTGCCGAACGGCGGATTTTCGAGCACGCGGCCAGGCGCTCGGCGGCTGGCCTGTCATGGGTGACGCTGGATGACCCGATGCGCCTGGGAGATACCTTCGCGCATCTCGATGAGGTGCGGCAGCAGGCAGCGGCGCACGGAATGGCTGTGGCAGTGATTGCGCGTCCGGCCATGGCGTTCGCGCTGCGTACGCATATGGAGCCGCAATGGCGGGTGCTGCTGTCGGCGAACATACGTGCTTCCGATGGCGCAGCTTTGCATCGTTTCGTTGGTACCAGGGAAGCGGTAAATGAACTGCGGGACGGTGCTGCGAAATGGAAAGGCGTACCCGGTTTCGCTTCGGGTTTGCTGGGGGCTGTCGCTCTTTCCCAAGGCGCTTCGGGCAACACGGAAAAAATTGAGGCTGATACGCATAGCAGAAGCTGGCAAGCTTCAGACCTTGACGCATGGCTCGCCGCTAGCCCGAGGAACGTCTGATGCAAAAAGTTCTACCGAGCGGTTTTTTGCCCGAAAAGTTCGCCGCCGTCCTCGCGGATTTGCGGAGGGCGGTCGGAAAAGAATACGTATTCACTGACCCGCAATGGGATCTGCCGTCCTATAACGACGCCTATCTGACCACGCCTGCTGAATTGCATCAGCCGTCGGCTGCTGTGGCGCCGGCAAACATCGAGGAAGTCCTCAAAGTGCTTGCCGTGGCGAGCCGGTATGGGGTGCCGCTGTGGACCATCGGCACCGGCAAGAATTTTGCGTATGGTGGTCCGGCGCCACGCAAGGCCGGCTTCGTCGTCCTCGACATGAAGCGGATGAAGCGTATTCTCGAAGTCAATGAGAAACACGGTTACGCTGTGGTTGAGCCCGGCGTCAGTTATATCGATCTCTATCGACACCTGAAGAAAATCGGCTCCAGGCTGTGGATCGATTGCGCAGCGCCCGCCTGGGGCGGCGTAATGCCCAACACGCTTGAACACGGCGTCGGCTACACGCCCTATGGCGACCACTTGATGATGCAGTGCGGCATGGAGGTGGTTCTGGCTGACGGCAGCGTCGTGAATACGGGCATGGGGGCCTTGCCCAACAGCCAAACTGCCCACCTGTACAAATACGGTTTCGGCCCCAGTATGGATGGCTTGTTTACCCAGTCCAATTATGGCGTAGTGACCAAGATGGGTGTTTGGCTGATGCGCGAGCCTCAAGGCTATCGGCCCTACATGTTTACGTTCGAGCGCGAGGAGGATCTGGAAGCGGTCACGGAAGCCTTGCGTCCGCTCAAGGTCAATATGCTGATTCCCGCCGTGGCGGTGACGGCTGGGCTGATTTGGGATGCAGCCGTGCAGGTGCGCCGCAGCGACTATTACACAGGTAGGGGTCCCTTGCCGCCGAGCGCGCGCCAAAAAATGAAGCGGGATCTACGTATTGGGGAATGGAATTTCTATGGCGCCCTCTACGGTCCGGAACAAATCATGGACAACACCTGGGAAGTTATTCGCGACATTTTCATGGGAATACCAGGCGCCAAGGTTTACCTGGATGCGGATCGCAAGGGCGAGGCGGCGTGGGAGTACCGCAAAAAGCTTGGCATGGGCGTGCCGAACATGACCGAATACAACCTGATGAACTGGATTCCCAATGGCGCGCACATTGATTTCTCCCCCATCTCGCCGGTTACCGGGCCCGATGCCATGCGGCAATATGCCCTGATTCGCGACCGCTGCGATGCCGCCGGATTCGATTACTGCGGCGAATTCGCCGTTGGCTGGCGCGACATGCATCATATCTTCTGCCTGACCTTCGAGCGTGATAACGAGGACTCGAAGGCGCGGGCAAACAAACTTTTTGGCGAACTGGTCCGGGCGGCGTCAGAGGCCGGTTATGGTGAATATCGCACGCACATCGATTTCATGGACCAGATTGCCGCTACATACAACTGGAACGACCGATCGCTCTGGCGGCAGCACGAAAAGTTGAAGGACGCCCTCGATCCGCAAGGCATTCTATCGCCCGGCAAGATGGGGATATGGCCGAAAACTATGCGCAAGGAGGTCAAGGCATGAAGCGCGTGTCATCGGTTTTGCTGAACAATATGCTCGCGGCGCTGCTGCTTGGCGGCATGGGCCTGCGCGCAGCTCAGGCCGCAGGGCCTTTCGACGCCGACATCATGGCGAAGGGGCAGGCGGTTTACACGCATTACTGCGCCGTGTGCCACGCCCTTGGGGTGGAAAATCCCGGCACGTTCGCACTGGCCAAGTATTACGGCATGGATAAGGCGGCGCTGGTCCAGCGCGACAATCTCACTGTCGATTTCGTCAGGTATCTCGTACGCAATGGACGCGGCTTGATGCCCGCCTTCCGTCCCGCCGAGATCAGTAACCAGGAGCTTGATGCGCTGTCGCGTTATCTCGCGGCGGGACCGCATGTCGGCTTGCCGGCAAAAAACAAAAATTGATGGAGACAAAAATGGCAATTGTCAAGACGCAGCTCTGGATCGATGGCCAGTTTCGTGACGCTAAGAGCGGCGCTACTTTCCAGGATCTGAACCCGGAAAACGATCGGCCTTACGCCGAAGCGAGCCGCGGCGCCCCAGAGGATGTAGAGTTGGCCGTTCAGGCCGCGCACGCGGCGTTTGCAAGTTATCGCGAAACCGCACCGGCGCAGCGCGAAAACTGGCTGATCAAGGCCGCCGAATTGCTGGAGCAGCGCGCGGAGGTCTTCATTGAGGTGTTGATTGACGAGATCGGTTCGCCGCTCATCAAGGCGCAGTTCGAGCTCAAGTACGCGCTGGCCCATTTGCGCGCCGCCGCCGGCATTCCCCGGCGCATCAGCGGACTGACGCTGCCTTCGGATACGCCGGGACGGTTGTCACTGGCTGTGCGCGAGCCGCTGGGCGTATTTGCCTGCATCACCCCGTTCAATGTGCCCCTGATCAAGGCGATGAAGCAATGCACCGGGCCGTTGGCCACTGGCAACACTGTCGTGTTGCTAGCGTCCGAACATGCGCCGGTGCTTGCCGTGCGGGTCGCGGAGCTGTTCCGCGACGCGGGCCTTCCTGCCGGCAGCTTCAACGTCATCACCGGTTTCGGCGAAGAGATCGGTGACTGCCTCGTGGCGCATCCCTTGAATCGGGGCCTCAACTTTACCGGCTCCACGCGGGTGGGGCGCCATCTTTCCGAACTGTGTGGCCGACACTTCAAGCGCTCCCTGCTCGAGCTGGGTGGCAAAAGCCCCCTTGTTGTCCTCAAGGATGCGGATCTCGACGCCGCCGTACAGGGCGCAGTAATGGGGATGTTCCTCTACCAGGGGCAGGTATGCATGGGCTCGAGCCGGATTCTGGTCGAGAGCGCCGTGCATGACGAGTTCCTTGGGCGTTTCGCGGAGGCTGCCGAGGCCATCGGCCATGGTGACCTGCGCGATCCCGGCACCTGGACCGGACCCATTATCTCGGTGCGCCAGCGTGAGCGCATCCAGCGTCACATCGACAATGCCGTGACGCAAGGTGCCCTGGTCGTGACCGGCAACAAATGGGCAGGTAACCGATGTCTGCCGACGATACTCACGGGCGTCAAGCCGGAGATGGAGTGTTACTACGAGGAGACCTTCGGCCCGGTAACATCCGTTTATCCCGTGCAGTCGCCCCAAGCGGCGCTGAGTCTTGCCAATGACACCGTTTACGGTCTCTCGGCGGCCATTTACACCCAGAATCTGACCGAGGCGATTCGTCTGGCTAGCGGCATTCGCTCGGGCATGGTACATATCAACGCCCCGTCGTTGTACGACGAACCGCATGTGCCTTTTGGCGGCGTCGGCGAATCGGGAATGGGGCGTGAAGGCACGGTGACGGACATCGATCACTGTACCGAATGGAAGTGGGTGACGATTCAAACGCCCGGAGCCAGCCATGGTCACTGACAAAGGCGTGGCGCTGTCTGCCATGGCGCACCAGGTTGCGAAGCGGGTGCGGTGCCTGCGCGACTTTCTCGATCTGTTGTCCGAGCATGCGCAGTACGTGCAGTGGCCGGATGCCGTGCTGCCCGAGCCCGATATCCGTCATATCGCCGTGGCCGCTGGCAACGATCCCGGCGGCGGTCCTGCGATCCTTTTCGATCGGATTCGCGGTTATCCGGGCAAGCGCCTCGCGGTCAATGTTCACGGCAGCTTCGCCAATCTGGCGATCTTGATGGGGCAACCCAAGACTGCCACCGTGCGCGAACTGTTTTTCGATCTGATCAAGCGCTGGGGATCTGATCAACCGCTGCTCGAATGGGTGGCAACGGATCAGGCGCCGATATTCGAGAACGTCCGGGAAAAAGACTTCAACCTCTACGAACTATTGCCGTTGCATCGTATCAACGCCAGCGATGGGGGTTTCTACATTGGCAAGGCGTGCGTGGTGAGCCGCGACCCGCTTGATCCGGACGAGTTCGGCAAGCAGAATGTTGGAATTTACCGCATCCAGCCCATGGGGGGCGACACTTTTACCCTGCTATCGATCCCCTCGCACGACATGGGGCGGCACATCATGGCTGCCGAGCAGAACGGCAAGCCGTTGCATATTTCCGTAATGCTGGGCAACCATCCAGCGATGGTGCTGTTCGCCGCGACGCCGGTCGGTTACGAGGAATCCGAGTACGCCTACGCTTCGCAGATGATGGGAGCGCCGCTACGCCTTACAAAAGCCGCCAACGGCACTGATATCCTGGCCGATAGCGAAATCCTGATCGAGGCGGAATTGTTGCTCAACCATCGCGAGACCGAGGGGCCGTTCGGCGAGTTTCCGGGCAGCTACAGCGGGGTGCGCAAAGTCCCGCTGTTCCGCATTACGCGCATCGCGCACCGTACGGACCCGATTTTCGAAAGCATTTATATCGGCAAGGGATGGACCGAACACGACACCTTGATCGGCCTCAATACCTCGGCGCCCGTTTACGCACAACTCAAGAAGGATTTCCCGGAGGTCGAAGCGGTTAATGCCATGTATCAGCACGGCATGACGGCGGTGATCTCGGTGCGCAACCGTTATGGCGGTTTCGCCAAGTCGGTGGCAATGCGCGCGCTGGGGACACCGCACGGGCTGATGTATCTCAAGAACATCATCCTGGTCGATGAAACGGTGGACCCGTTCAATCTGAACGATGTGATGTGGGCGCTTTCGACGCGGACCCGCGCCACAGATATTATCGTGCTGCCCAATATGGCCATGGTGCCGATCGATCCGTCTGCCGAAGTGCCTGGCAAGGGCCACCATCTTATCATCGACGCGACCAGTTTCGTCGCCCCGGATAATCTCGGTGCCGATCCGCATCTGGTGGAACGTCCGCATAGTGCGGAAATCGATGCGCTGGCGCAGCGCCTGCGTGAATTGCAGCAAGGAGGTGTCACATGAATGCGATCCAGGAAAAGAATCCCCCTTGCCCGCGCTGTGAGTCGCAGGCAGCGGCCCTGATGCATCAGGGGATCGACAATGGCGAGAGGGTATGGTCGATCTGGCACTGCACCCAGTGTGCCTTCACCTGGCGGGACAGCGAACCGCCCGCGTCCATCGATCCCCGAAAGCGCGCTGCGTGGTCGCAACTGAAGGGCGTTGATCTGACGCAGTTGCGCCAGGTGATTTTGCCGTCCGACACGCCGAGATAAGCGGTCGATGAGCTAGCTATGATTAAAGTTGCCGAGCAATAACGAGGGAAATGATGAAGAATTTTTCGGAGCTGCTGCAAAAATCTGGGATCGCGCTCGATCCTGTCCGTACCGCTGCAATGGCCTTGCGCGGCGCGGTTGGCATGGTGACGCCAAAGTTCGCCGTGCGCCCGGCAACGGTTGAGCAGGTGCAGACGATCCAGAAAGCGGCAAAGGCCGATGGCGTGACGCTCTGGGTTACGCCGAATCACAGCGGTAATGGCCTGCAGGCGCCCGCAGCCGGTTCCGAGCGGTCGGTGCTGGTCGATCTGTCGCGCATGAACCGTATTCTCAAGGTAGATACGGATTCGGCGTATGTGCTGGTCGAGCCAGGCGTGAGTTATGGCGAGTTGCGCCGATGGCTCAAGGACAAGGGTTTCTCCATGTGGGTCGACGCGGGGCGGGATGACGATGCGTCGATAATGGGCGGCATTCTGGATCGGGCCTTCGGTTATACGGCCTATGGCGACCATGCGATGATGCAGTGCGGCCTGGAATTGGTGATGCGCGATGGCACCCTAGTGCGTACAGGGATGGGGGCGTTTGGCACGGACGATGGGCGTGCCTGGCAACTGTTCAAGTATGGATTCGGGCCTTACACCGATGGCTTGTATCAACAAGGCGACTGGGCCGTGCCCACCAAGGTTGGTTTCTGGATTTCACCCCAGCCCCCGGCATATCGGCCTTTTGCCTTGCGCATGGATGATGAAAAGGCCTTCGTCGCGGCGACCGAGGCGGCGCGCGATTTGCGCATCAATATGGTAGTGCCCAATAACATGGTCCTGATCGACAAGGCGAGCGACGAAGCGCTATATGGGCCGGGGGCATCGCCCTGGAACCTGTATGGCGCCGTGTATGGACTGCCCAAGAATTTGGATTTTTTGTGGACGACGCTGCACGGCTTGGCCGGGAAGCTCGGCGGGCGTCTCGAAGACCTCGGTCAGGTTTCTAGCGGCCCGGGTGGCGCGCATGCGGCCCTGATGCGCGGCGAGGCGAGCGCCGCGTGGCGCGCGTTTCACGAACGTCACCAGGGGCGTTACCTGCGGCTGGTGTTTGCCCTGCCGATCGAAGGCGACAAGGCGCTGCGTTTTGTCGCGCGCAGCCGCGAGTTGGCTAGGGAAAGCGGCTGCGATCTCGTGATCGAGCAAGGCACTTCGTGGCGTGCCCTGCTGGCCGAGATCCTGCTCGTCGCCCCCGACGGCGACAATAGGAAGCAGCGGGATTGTGCCGAGCGGCTGATCCAGGCCTGGGCGCTGGAAGGCATCGGCGTGGTTCGAGCCGATCCCGCGCTGCGGGCAGCTGCGCTAGGAACCTATGCTGACGCCGGCTTTGTCAAGCTGCGTGGCAAGGTCGCGGCAGCGCTCACCGACGGCGTGGCCGCATGATGACACGGATGCGGAGGAGCCTTCCATGAGTACAAGCGCGAGGCGGCTTATCGTCGGCGTGACTGGCGCATCGGGTTCGGCGATCGCATTGCGGCTGCTGCAGTTGCTGCAGCAAGCGGATGGCTGGGAGGTTCACCTGGTTCTCTCGCCCGCCGCGATCCTTAACGCGCAGATTGAGTTGAATCTGGGACGGGAGGCATTTGAGCCTCTGGCCCACCGAGTCTATGCGCACAAGGACATCAGCGCGTCCATCGCGTCGGGGTCGTTTCGCACCGAGGGGATGGTGATTGTCCCTTGCTCGATGAACACCCTTTCGGCGGTGGCGCACGGCGCCAGCAGCAACCTGATCGCGCGGGCGGCGGACGTAGTTCTCAAAGAGCGGCGCAAGCTGGTCCTGGTGGCGCGCGAGGCGCCCTTGAATCTGATTCAGCTACGCAACATGACCGCCGCCACCGAGGCTGGCGCGGTCGTCTTTCCGCCGGTGCCGTCGTTTTATCTTGGCGAGATCAGTTTTCAGCAGATGGTGACGCAGATCGCCGGACGCGTGCTGGATCAATTCGGGATTGACAACCCCGATGTATTTCGCTGGAACGGCATCAAGAGTCGGGCTTAAACAAATCGGGGAGCCTTGCTGAATGGGGGTATCTGCCGAAACCGGTGGTGTGAGAATTGAGGTCGGTCGGAATCCGTGGACGCCAACGGGTTAAGCAGTGAGGTCGGTCGTCAATAGTGGAGAGCAATGGGTTAAGCCGCGAGTCGCGTTTTATAAAATCGCTGCACGAAGGCAGCAGGCGACAGATAGTCAAGACGGGCAGACGGGCCTGCTTGCGTTGCCGGTTGTAGAAGATCTCGATGTATTCGGTGATGGCCTGCCGGGCCTCGGCGCGTGTCGTGAGCCGGCGGTGATGCACAAGTTCGTTTTTGAGCGACCCCCAGAACCGATCTTGCTCCGCCGCACAGAAATCCACTCCTGGCGCGACGCGCAGGTAAATTCAATGACCTGGAAAAACTAGAGAATGAAATAGGACTTACGCAAAAAGCCGCGCGTGAACGCGGACACGAATTGTTGCAAAACGACGTAAACCCGGAGCGGCGCGGAGTTTCGTAATGTTGAGGGCATGACGAAACATCTGAGCCGCCTGGGCTACTGCCAGTACCTGCTGACGAGCCCGACCAACTGCACGCTGACCAACTTT
>Ga0255336_101963_pt1 | contig 11976 bp, 11 predicted proteins | sample MeOH1_35cm_T3_17_FD_189102 | JGI IMG/M metagenome (GOLD analysis project Ga0255336, IMG submission 189102) | Sandy soil microbial communities from University of British Columbia, Vancouver, Canada - MeOH1_35cm_T3_179 | ecosystem: Engineered > Artificial ecosystem > Sand microcosm > Unclassified ...
GTCGGTGTGGCTCATACGCGGCTCCTGGATGTCTTGTGGCTAACCATTGTGAATCAAGCACGAAAGTGAATCAAAGCGCGGGACGCTACCCGACCCGTATCGGGGCAAGTGCGTGTATGCGTTACTTCATCAACTTTCGTCCACCTGAATCCTGCGCGAAAACACCGGCTCCGGATAGCTGGCCGAACGGCCTATGCGCCCGAAAACGCGTCTGCCCAGACGTCCTATGCCTTTTGGTCTACTGGAAAGCGTCACGCTGGGCGACTACTATCGTTCGAACTGCCCGAGAATCAACTGAGCACCAGTTTCACGCCGACAATCACGAGCGTTGCGGCCAGTACGTTGCGCAGCAGCACTTCCGGCGCCCGGGTGGAGAGCAGGCTGCCCAGCACGATACCCGGCAGCGAACCCACGAGCAGGGACAGCAGCAGGTCCCAATTGACCGAACCGAGCAGCCAATGGCCGGTCCCTGCAATCAGCGTAAGCGGAACGGCGTGCGCAATATCGGAGCCGACTATCCGCGCGGTCGGCAAACGCGGGTAGAGCAGCAAGAGCACGGTCACGCCAATGGCGCCCGCGCCGACCGAGGTGATGGACACCAGCACGCCCAGAATGGCGCCGGTGAGCATCGTCCAGGCCGCCGTGCGCGTCTCGCGGCTCGCCGCGCCTGGTTTTCCGCTTGCCTCGCGGGCCATGCCGGTCTTGTACGCAACGCGGGCGAGCTGCGGCCGGAACACGAGCGAGACGGCGGTGACGAGCAGCGCGGAACCCAACACGAGCTGGATCACGCGGGCCGCGGCGGGCGTGTTCAAACCGTACCGGTTGAGCAAGACCAAGGTGATTGCCGCCGCCGGGATGCTTCCGGCCGCGAGCCGGCCGGTGATGCGCCAGTCCACGGAACCCTTGATGCCGTGGACCAGCGTGCCGGTCGCCTTGGTCGCGGCCGCGTAGAGCAAGTCCGTGCCGACCGCGGTGGCGGGGTGGATGCCGAACAGGAGCACGAGCAACGGCGTCATCAGCGAGCCGCCGCCCACGCCGGTCAGGCCCACGAGGAAGCCGACGGCCAGGCCGGATGCTGAATAAAGTAAGTCGATGTGTGGAAAAGGCATACGGCGCGGAGAACCGGTTGAATGAGCGTCGGTCGAAAAACGGTCGATGATAGCGGGTCCACGGTGCGCTTGCTTCCGGTTCGTGCAAATTGATTCGCAGGCTCCGGCCGTACAATCGGCCGGGTGTCCAGGCAACTCTTTCAGGAAGGTGTAATGGAAACGAAGGAACAACAGCAAGCGAAGCAGGCGCTCAGGGACCGAGAGGACCGTGATATCGCTCGCGAAGCTGCCCACGGCCCCGCTCATGACGACATGCCCGATCCGATCCGCAGCACGGCCGGCGTTCGCGAGGTTCCTCCGTCGACGCCCGACGCAGTCACGGACGGCGCGTTTATCGCAACCGAGCATACGAACTACGCGAACGAGCGCCAATTCGTGCTCAAGGCGGGCAATACCTTCGTCGTCAACGACGCAAACGGCGACATCCGCGGCAATGACGACGGCCTTTTCGTCAACGACACACGTGTGTTGTCACAGTTGCGCCTGACGTTCGGCGGACGCTCGCCATCGCTCCTGTCCGGCAGTGTGTCGAGCGACAACGCCGTCTTTACCGCGCATCTGACCAACCGGCCGCTGCCGCCTATCGGCGGCGCGACCACGCCCGAAGGGGTGATCCACGTCGAGCGTCGGCGGGTGTTGTCGCGGCACGTGCTGCACGAAGCGATCGTGCTGACCAACTACGGCACGGAACCGGCCACTGTGCCGCTTTCCATCAACTTCGCCGCCGACTTCCACGACATGTTCGAAGTGCGTGGATCCACCCGTCCGAAACGCGGGGAGATGCGTGAGCCGTGTATCGAAGATGGCGAGGTGGTGTTGCGCTATACGGGTCTCGATGAAGTGGAGCGGACCGCGCGCATCCAGTTTTCGCCGGCGCCGCATTCGCTCTCGGTCAATCGCGCGGATTACGTGCTGCGGATTCAGTCGGAAACCGCCATGTCGATCTACTTGTCGATCACGGCGGTCGCACATGCATTGAGCGACGCCAGCGCGGAGAGCAAGAAGATTGCCGAGGAAGGCGCCGAATGCGCACCGGAGTCGGGCCGGCCGGCCATTCGTGAAGCGCTCGTCGACGCCCATCGGCGCATGCGTGAGCGGCGGCGGTCCGTGGCGCGAGTGCGGTCCAGCAATCCGTTGTTTAGCGAATGGATCGATCGTTCGCTCGCCGACCTTGGTTTGTTGACTACGGATCTCGAAACGGGACCGTATCCGTACGCGGGAATCCCGTGGTTTTCAACGGCTTTTGGCCGGGATGCCATCATTACGTCCTTGCAGATGTTGTGGATCGATCCGTCGCTTGCCCGCGGCGTGCTGCGTTTTCTCGCGGCGCATCAGGCTCGCGAGGACTCGGCGTTTCGCGACGCGGAAGTCGGCAAGATCATGCACGAGACGCGCAATAGCGAAATGGCCGCAACGGGCGAAGTGCCGTTCGCGATGTACTACGGCGGTGTCGACAGCACCCCGCTGTTCGTCGCGCTGGCCGGCGCGTACGCGCAGCGTACGGGCGACTCCGCGCTGATCGACGAATTGTGGCCCGCGCTGCAACTGGCCGGCCAATGGATTGCTCGTCATTGCGATAAAAACGAATTCGGCTTGCTGAGCTACCAGCGCGCAACCGAAGCGGGCTTGGCCAACCAGGGCTGGAAAGACAGCGGCGACTCCGTGTTTCACGCAGACGGTAGTTTCCCGGTCGGGCCGATCTCGCTGGTCGAAGTCCAGGCGTATGCATCGACCGCGTTCTCCACCATGGCCCGCTTTGCCAGACAACGCAAAGCACCCGAGCAAGCGCTGGCTTTCGAGCTGCGCGCGCAAAACATCCGCGAGTGCGTGGAGACGATGTTCTGGATGCCCGAGTCGGAGTTCTACGGCATCGCACTCGACGGCAAGGGCGAGTTGTGCAAGGTGTTGGCGTCGAATGCGGGACACTTGCTGGCCTTCGATCTGGTCGAGCGCAGCCGCGGCGAAGCGGTCGCGCGGCAACTCGAATCGACCTTGTTCAACACCGGCTGGGGCGTGCGGACGTTGGCAGCAGGCCAGCCACGCTTCAATCCGATGTCATACCACAACGGCTCCGTGTGGCCGCACGACAGCGCCATGTGCGCTCGCGGACTCGCGCGTTATGGCGATCGCAGCGGTGCAGTGCGTTTGTTGCAGGCACTGTTCGAAGCGGCCGTCACCTTCGATATGCGCCTGCCCGAGTTGTTCTGCGGCTTCACCCGCCAACGTGGCGAGCGGCCGATCGGCTATCCGGTCGCGTGTTTGCCGCAAGCGTGGGCGGCCGGATCGCCGTTCATGATCCTGGAGGCCTGTCTCGGGATCACAATCGATGCCGAGCACGAGGAAGTGCGGATCGACCGGCCGCAGTTGCCGGATGGTATCGACTGGCTCGAAATCGGTGATCTGCGGGTGGGCGACAAGACCGTGTCCATTACCTTCCGGCGCGTGGGCGGGCAGGTCGTGCCGTCCATCGAAGGCGATATCCGGGTGGTGGCGGTGCTTTGAGCGCACCCGACATCGCTTCCACCACCGCTTAAACCGCGACGCTGCCGACGTAGTTCTCGGCCAGCGCCGTGGCGGCAGCGCGCGAGGTGGTCACGTGTTCGAGTTCGGCCACTTGCAGGCGTTGTTCGAACGGCGAGGTGTCGTCGAGTTTGTGCAGCATCCGGGTCATCCACCACGAGAAATGCTCGGCGCGCCAGACGCGCTTCAAGGCGGTTTCCGTGTAGCGGTCCAGCTTGTCGCTCGCGCCTTCTTCATAGAACGCTTGCAGCGCCGCGGTCAGTACACGGACGTCCGATACCGCCAGGTTCATGCCCTTTGCGCCGGTGGGCGGGACAATATGCGCGGCGTCGCCGGCGAGGAACAGCTTGCCGGCTTGCATCGGCGTGGAGACGAAGCTGCGCATGCCGACAATGTTCTTCTGGAAAATCCGGCCTTCGGTGATCTGCCAGCCGTCGAGCGTGTCCACGCGTGCGTGGAGTTCGGACCAGATGCGGTCGTCGGACCAGGCATCGACCGAGTCCTTCGGGTCGCACTGGAAGTACATGCGCTGTACGTTCGGCGAGCGCGTGCTGATGAGCGCAAAGCCGCGATCGTGGCGAGCGTAAATGAGTTCGTGCGCCGAAGGCGGCGCTTCGACCAGAATCCCGAACCAGCCAAACGGATAGATGCGCTGGTAGTCGTGTCTCACCTCTTGGGGCATCGACCCGCGTGCGACCCCTTGCGACCCATCGCAACCGATGATGAAGTCGCACTCCAGTTCGTGCTCGAAGCCTTCGTGCCTATACCGGATGCTTGGCCGGGTAGAGCCGGGGGCATCGTCGAAATTGTGCAGCGACACGTCGGTGACGCCGAATTTCAGCGCGCCGTCGGCCGCTACACGTGCGGCGACCAGATCCTTGATGACTTCGTGCTGTGCGTAGACGGTGATCGAATGGCCGGTGAGTTCGGTCAGCGCGATGCGCCGGCGTTGTCCTTCGAAGGCGAGTTCGAAACCGTGATGCACCGCGCCTTCGGCCTGCATCCGTGCACCGAGTCCGGCTTCGTTAAGCAGGTCCATGGTGCCTTGTTCGAGAACGCCGGCACGGATGGTGGATTCGATTTCGCCGCGGCTGCGTGCCTCGAGCACGACCGATCCGATACCGCGAAGATGGAGCAGATGAGAGAGCAGGAGGCCCGCAGGGCCCGCACCGATAATGCCGACTTGTGTACGCATGAATGTCTCCGGAATGCGTGTTGATTTTGTGGACACAGTCTTGCGCATGGATGGGGTATCGCGCAACGCGATACCGTGGATAGGCCGTATTGTGAATACCGATAAAGGTAGTGGCGTGGCGCCGGGGTTTGGAAGCTTGGTTGGTACGGGCCGTCCGGCTTGGAGCAGGCGCGTCGTGCATGCGAAACTGGCGTTTTCACGCCACCGAGCACCAGCACCGCGCTGCTCAAAGTTCCAATGCCCACGCCCACGCCTTTCACCATCCGCCGTCTCACCCCCGCCGATGCTTCCGCGTATCGCGACATCAGGCTCGAAGGTCTCGCCCGGCACCCTGATGGCTTCGGTTCGGCGTGGGAAGATGAGGTCGAACAACCACTCGCACGGTTTGAGCAACGGATCGCAAACGCCGCCGTGTTCGGCGGTTTTCTAAGCGATGAAAGCGACCTGGCGGGCGTGGCGGGCCTAGTCGTGCCGCAAGGCGCGAAACTCAGGCACAAGGGTGTGTTGGTAGGAATGTATGTCCGGCCGAGCGCTCGTGGAACGGGCATGGCGGCGGCCATATTGCAAGCTGTTATACGCCACGCACGCACCATCGTGGAGGAAATCCAGCTGACGGTCGCGCCGCACAACGAGGCAGCGCAGAAGCTGTATCGCGCAGCGGGCTTCGTCGAATATGCGCGTGAACCGCGCTCGCTGAAAATCGACGGCAAGTATCATGACTCGCTGCTCATGACCTTGCCGTTCGACCCTGCCGCTAAAACTGACTAAGTAGCCAAGTTAAGCGACTAACCGCCGCTCGATTCCCGCAGTTGATTCGCCCGGTACTCGCCCTGGCGCGCGAACATCCAGCCCGGATATTCGCTGGCGAGCTGACTGACTTCATCGAGTGCGGCGAGTTCGTCGTCGTTCAGCTTCACTTGCGTCGCGGCGATGTTGTCATCGAGTTGCTCGACGCGTTTCGCCCCGATAATCACGCTCGTCACCACCTTCTGATGCAGCAGCCATGCGAGCGCGATCTGCGCCACGGTCACGCCTTTGGCTTCGGCCATCTTCGTCATGGCATCGATACAGTCATATGCGCGATCCATGTTCACCGGCGGGAACTGGAAGTTCGTGCGGCGGCCTTGCTCGCTCGAACTGCCGTCGCGCTTGTATTTGCCGCTGAGCAAACCGCCTGCGAGCGGACTCCACACCATCAGGCCGACGTTTTCGCTCTTCAGCATCGGCACGATTTCACGTTCGAGATCGCGCCCGGCGATTGTGTAATACGCCTGTAGCGACTCGAAACGCGCGAGGCCGAGGCGCTCTGAAATGCCGAGCGCCTTGGCGATCTGCCACGCCGCCCAGTTCGACACGCCGATATACCGGACATGGCCGTGCCGCACGAGCGTGTCGAGCGCGCGCAGCGCTTCTTCGATCGGCGTGGCTTGATCGAAGCCATGCAACTGATACAAATCGATGTGATCGAGTTGCAGGCGTTTCAAACTCGCCTTCACGCCGTCGATGATGTGATACCGCGACGCCCCGCGCGAGTTGATGCCCTTCGTGCCGGTTTCGCCGTGGATCTTGGTCGCGACCACCACGTTTTCGCGCGGTACTTTCAGGTTCTTGAGCGCCTGGCCGGTCATGATCTCCGAGCTGCCGTCGGCGTAGACGTCGGCGGTATCGATGAAGTTGATGCCTGCATCCAGCGCCCGGCCGACGAGCTTGTCCGCGTCCGCCTGTTGCAGCCCGCCAATATTGGTCCAGATGCCGCCTTCGCCGAAGGTCATCGTGCCGAGGCAGAGTTCCGAGACGAACAAGCCGGTATTGCCGAATTTTCTGTTACGCATGCTGGGTTCCTTAGAATTCGTGCCTTAAATTTGCACATAGTCAGCGGTTTGCCCGATCGAAGCAATCCGGGAGCAAACCGCTGCGCGGCGGGACTATCGAACGCCCGTTCGATGTTTCAGCGACACCGCGATCAAGCAGTATCTGCCTACGCCGCTCCGCCCGGCTAGCCTGATCCTGTCGGATCATTGCCCGATTCTGCAAAGGCCGCGTGTGTCTATGGGCGAAAATACTCGCGCGCGAGTAAGCTAAGTGGAATTCGCCGACAGCACGCGGTTAGTCTGGCTGACGGCAACCCTTCTCCATCCTTGCAAGGCTGCGGCCGGTTCATCGGGCGGCAGACGCGCAAACACACTGACTGCGAATCATGGCCCTGAATGAGACGGCGGATTCCGCCATCGATCCTTCGAACCACGCTATCAACGGCGCCGCTTCAACGCAGCTCGATCCCGGCCTCGACCATGCCCGGCTCGATCTCGTCGCGCTGCTGGATCGCTTTACCGCGGATACCACGGGCACGTCCGGGACGGCGGTGCACGGTTTGTTCGTGCACCGGATCGTGCATTGCGGCGGCCCGAGCCACGGTATCCAGACGCCGGCGCTTGGCGTGATCGCGCAAGGGTCGAAGCGGATCATGGTCGGCGACGAACTGTATGTCTACGATCCCATGCATTATCTGGTTTCATCGGTGGACTTGCCGGTGATGGGGCAGGTGACCGGCGCGACCGAGGACAAGCCGTATCTCGGCATGCGGCTCGACCTCGATGTGGAGGAAATCACCAAGTTAATTCGCGACGAAAGCCTGCCGCCGTCGACTCCTGCCGATGCATCACGCGGCCTGTATGTCAACCGGCTGGGCACGTCGTTGCTCGATGCCGTGTTGCGGCTGCTGCGCCTGCTCGATACACCCGAGGACATTCCGATTCTCGCGCCGCTGGTCAAGCGCGAGATTTTGTATCGGCTGCTGATGAACGGTCCGGGTGCGCGCTTGCGTCAGATCGCGCTGCAGGACAGCCAGACGCAGCGCATCGCGAAGGCGATCATGCTGTTGCGCCAGCACTTCGATCAGCCGTTGCGCGTGGAGTCGATCGCACGCGACGTGCATATGAGCGTGTCATCGCTGCATCATCATTTCAAGGCGGTCACGGCGATGAGCCCGCTGCAATACCAGAAGCAGTTGCGGCTTCAGGAAGCGCGCCGACTGATGCTGATCGACATGACCGATGCAGCGACGGCGGCGCATCGCGTGGGCTATGAGAGCGCGTCGCAATTCAGCCGCGAGTACAGCCGGTTGTTCGGCGCGCCGCCATTGCGCGATACCCGCAAATGGCGCGAGTCAGCGAGCGCGTGATGAAGGTTTAAAGCGCAAGGTTTAAAACCAGCAAGAACGAAAAAGCCAGGGACGTCCCTGGCTTTTTCGTTTTTTAACGCCTGTGCAACCGATCAGGAACGGTCAATAGTCCCGGTGCGGCGGCCCGTCATAGCGTGGCGCGTGATGGCGTTCCCACTCGCGCCGTTCCCAGTAGCGATGTCCGTCGTAGTACCGGTCGCCGTGCCAGCCGCGGCTCTCTGCGTGAACGTAGCCGGGGCGGTAATGGTCGTCGGCGGATGCGGTATTCGTGAAGCCCAGACTCATCGCTGCCGCAGCCGCAAGCGATGCGGCCGTCAACACTTTCCTGACTGTCAACATGATGGTTTCCTTCGCGTTTGTTTTGTCGGTTTGCCGCCTGATCGGTTACGGATCATCGGCTGTCGATCACGGTGTTATTTGTGCGCTTAATAGCGGCCGTAATAGTCGTGGTGGTGGTACCCGCCGCCGTCCGGCACGATGATGCAACCGCCGAGGGCGCTGCCGAGCAGTAGTGCGAGCGCGGCGAGAATCGCTAATCGTTTCATCGGTTTCTCCAAGTGAAATCCGTGAAATCAATGTAGCGATTAGGTAAATGACAAGCCGTTTGCGTTTGTAAGGAAACGTGTGTGCCGAAATATTCGGTAAAGGCAGCGAAGGCCTATGCGCCGCACGCTGTTACCGAACGATCTTCGGCCTTACATTTGGCGTGAGCGAGACCCCGACAACGCGGCCATCGCGCACACCGCAGCGGCTGTCCACGCGGGTCCATTGCGACTCGCCGCGAGCTTTGGCGAAGGCGCGCATGATGATCACTTCGTCCACCGCAATGGGATTGCCGGCGCTGAAGATGGTGGTGTCGTCATCGACTTTTGCGCTCAGCACGCGCCGGTCGGGCACGATGAAGGTGTCGTACTTCGGCGTGAGCGCGACCCAGCGGTCGAACGCGGCGACGCAGCGGATCACCGGGTCCGGCACATGCATGCGCTTGAGGTAGGCGTAGTCTTCCTGCGACGGGTCTGGGGTTTCCTGCGCGTGGCCCAACTGGTAAAACGATGCGGCAAGCAGTAGAGCAAGTAGCGCGGCAGGGGTCGAACTGAGTTTTTTCATGCGGACGATTTTCAATTCACGGGAGAGAGTGGCCTGCGAGCGGGGCCGCAGGCGGGGAAAGTATACCGTGGGGCCACGTGAAATCCTCATCCCCTCATAATATCGGTCATCGCTACTTCGCCGGATCGTTCCCGAATGACTGAACCCACGCTGAATTCGAACCCGTCGCCACGTTTGACGAGCCTTTCTCACGGGGGCGGCTGCGGCTGCAAGATCGCCCCGGGCATCCTCGCGGACTTGCTGAAGCGCAACGTTCCCTTACCCCTGTTCCCCGATCTGCTGGTCGGCAACGACACCGCGGACGACGCGGCGGTGTATCGCCTGAACGACGAGCAGGCGATTGTCGCGACCACGGACTTCTTCATGCCGATCGTTGACGACCCGTTCGACTTCGGCCGCATTGCCGCGACCAATGCGCTGTCCGACGTCTACGCAATGGGCGGCAAGCCCATCCTCGCGCTCGCGCTGGTCGGCATGCCGATCAACGTGCTGCCACACGAGGTGATCGCGGCCGTGCTGAAAGGCGGCGAGTCGATCTGCGCCGAGGCGGGCATCCCGGTTGCGGGCGGCCATTCCATCGATTCAGTTGAGCCTATCTACGGCCTCGCGGCGCTCGGCATCGTGCATCCGCTACGCGTGAAACGTAATGCAGCCGCGCGTCCGGGCGACGTGCTGATCCTCGGCAAACCGCTGGGCGTGGGCGTGTTGTCGGCGGCGCTGAAGAAGGATCAACTCGATGCCGCCGGCTACGCCGCGATGATCGCCGCTACCACGAAGCTCAACCGGCCCGGCACGGACCTCGCCGCGCTCGACGCCGTGCACGCCCTCACCGACGTGACCGGATTCGGCCTACTCGGCCATACGCTGGAACTCAGCCGCGGTGCCAAGCTGACCGCACGCCTTCGATACGCCGACTTACCATGGCTGCCCGGCGTCCAGGACTTTGCCAAGGCGGGCGTGTTCACGGGCGCCTCCGGTCGCAACTGGACGGCATACGGGCACGACATCATGCTGGCCTCGTCGTTGCACGACGTGGCACGAACGCTGCTCACCGATCCCCAGACTTCGGGCGGCCTGCTGGTTTCCTGCGCGCCCGAAGCGGTCGATGAAGTGCTCGCCATCTTCCGCGCGGACGGCTTCGATGACGCGGCCGTGATCGGTGAAATGATCGATGGCGAGAGCCGCGTCGAAGTCGTTTAGCGCGTCTGTTTGTTGAGAGCGTCCCTGACTCATTCCTGCCAGGAGCACGATGAAAGAAGAATCGCCGAAGGCCATTTTCTACGCGCTTGCAGCCAATTTCGGCATCGCCGTCTGCAAGTTTGGAGCGGCTGCGTTGACGGGTTCCGGCTCCATGTTTGCCGAAGCGATCCACTCCAGCGCCGACTGCGGCAATCAACTCTTGCTGCTGTTCGGCCTCAAGCGTTCACAGGCCCCCGCCGACGTTTTGCATCCGCTCGGCTCGGGCCGGGAGATCTACTTCTATTCCATGCTCGTCGCGTTGCTGCTGTTCTTTGTCGGCGGCGCGTTTTCGGTCTATGAAGGCGTGCATCGGCTCGCCCGGCATGAGGAGGTCAGCAATCCGATCGTCGCGCTGGTGGTGCTCGGGGTGTCGGTCGTGCTCGAAGCGTTTTCCCTTGCCGGTGCGTTGCGCGAGATTCGCAAGACGTCGGGGAACAAGTCGCTGTGGCGCTGGTTTCGTGAGACACGGGAGTCCGAACTGATTGTGGTGACAGGCGAAGATGTCGCTGCGCTGGCTGGTCTCGCTATCGCGTTCTGCGCTGTGCTCATGACCATGATCACGGGCAATCCCGCCTACGATGCAGCGGGTTCGATCGGCGTCGGTGTGCTGCTGATGGTGATCGCTTATCTCGTCGCACGCGAAGTGAAGTCGATGATCGTCGGGGAATCGGCGAGTCCGGAGATCCGTCGGGCTATCGACGCTCACTTGCGCGCACGCCCGGAAATTATTCGCGTGATCAACCTGATTACGCTGCAGTGGGGCAAGCAGATCGTCGTGGCTGTGCAGGCCGAAATGGTGGAGTACGACAGCGGCCGCGCGATGGTCGATGCAATCAACGTGATCGAAGCCGATCTGCAGCGCGCGTTCCCCGAAGCGTGCTGGGTATTCTTCGAGCCGGATATTCCCCGCGTGGCCGAGGCGCGCGCTTAGCCACGGATACGCGTTCCACTAAACTGCACGACATCGCGTTGATTCGATTCCGGTGTCGTAATGTGGACGTGCATGCCCATGTTCGGTTGTTTTGATCAGACGTTTGACGCACGAACCATTCCAGCTTGTCCAGCTTGAGAGTGATCACCGCAGGTTCATCGCGCTGTGGCTTGAGCGCATCCGTTGCGGAATCCCTAACCGAGTTCCTCATCCCCGCCCATGCGCAAAATTGTTCTCATCCTCTTTCTTTTTGTCCTGAGCGTCCTGATCAGCACGCTTTCGTTTGCTGCTAGCGCCGCCTCCGGGGCAGCCAGTCCGGTCACTAACCCATCATCCGTGACGCTGACCCCTGAACAGGCGCGCGCCGCGCTGGCCGTCCTCAACGACCCCGCGAGCCTCAGCCAGATTGAGGACACGCTGCGCGCCGTCGCGGCCGCTGGAGCACTCGCCACGCCCGTGCAGGCGGCATCGGGCAGCGCGGCATCGACTGCCTCGGCTGCGAGCGGCGCATCGGGTGCGGCGAGCGTGCTGGCGAAGTCGCTGACGAGCAACGGCCTCGCGTCGCAGGTCTCGCATGAGGCGAGTTACTGGCTTGTGGAGATGAGCGGCGGCTTGCGCCGCTCCGTCGCCGCGCTGCTCGATTACGGCTCGGTCGTGCAGTGGTGGCGCCAGCGCACTGCAACTGCCAGCGGTC
>Ga0255336_101964_pt1 | contig 11939 bp, 9 predicted proteins | sample MeOH1_35cm_T3_17_FD_189102 | JGI IMG/M metagenome (GOLD analysis project Ga0255336, IMG submission 189102) | Sandy soil microbial communities from University of British Columbia, Vancouver, Canada - MeOH1_35cm_T3_179 | ecosystem: Engineered > Artificial ecosystem > Sand microcosm > Unclassified ...
TGAGCCCGCAAGATCCGGGCAACCGTTTTCCAGCACCATCCACCGTGCCAGGCGCCGTGAACGAGAACGTAGGTCGCGCCTTCACGGTTAGTGGTCGCATCGATCCGATTGTCAGGGGTAGTCAATTTCGTCTCCGTCGGTAAGGTGCGTAGATGTACGAGTTACACGTGCGTGCGGTTAAATACTGCGCTCGATGTGCATCAATCGCAACGGCCACTAAGCCTCGCCATGTCCTTCCAGCGAGCGCTGACCTTCCGCCGTTCGCAACGAAACGATAGCCGCAAACCCGCCGCCTTCACGCTGCCGAAGCTGAAGTTCGCCGCCATGCAACTTCGCGATCCTTTCGACGATAGCCAGGCCCAAGCCCGTTCCCCCCGGATGCGCGCCCGTCGAACGGCCCCGCTTGAACGGCGCTTTCAACGCGTCGAGATCGCCGGCATTTACGCCTTTACCGCGATCGGCGACCTCGACATACGCGGTGTGAATAACATCGTCGGCCCAGGTCCGCACCGACAGGCCCACGCGACCGTACAACACCGCGTTCTGCATCAGGTTCATCAGCACGCGCATGACGCTGATTGGCCGGAACGCGAACGGCTTCAGGTCGCCAAGCATCAACTCGAACACATGACCGAGTCCCGCAAAGTCAGCCGCAAGATTGCTCACCAGCGCGTTCAGGTCACCAACCTCGGCCACCTCACGCGTGCCGCTGCCGGCGTAGTCCATGAACTGCTGGAGAATGGCGTCGATCTGATCGAGATAATGATCCGTCGATACTGCCAGCGCATCATGCTCGTCCGATGGAGTCGTCATTGCCACAGCGAGGCGCAGCTTGGTCAACGGCGTGCGGATATCGTGGGAGATGCCGGCGAGCATCAATGAACGCGTCGCGTCGGCCTCCTGCAATGCGTGGATCATCTGGTTGAACGCAACACTGACTTGCGCGATCTCGGTCGGACCATCGACACGCAGCACCTGCGGTGCGGCTCCTGTGCTCAAGCCGCACGCTGCATCGGCGAGATCGCGCAACGGCCGGTTGATGTGGCGCTGGATCAGGTAGGCAGTGACGATGGCAAGCGCGCCAAGTCCAATCGATAGCGCGATCGTGAAAAGCATGCCGTCGTTGTGCGCGGCTTCGGGCACAGGCAGTGCGATCCAGTAGGGTTCGTGACCGAGATGCGCGCGAATCCACAGCCGTTGCTCGCCTCCCGTCTGCCATTGAACGGGCATGCTCGCGGGCAGATGCTCGCGCAAGGTATCGATAAAAACATCGCGCTGATAGGTACGATAGAAATTACGCCATGTCACCGAAGGCTCGGAGGCGGCGCCGGCCGGGAATTGCCGGGTGGCTTCGAAGCGGACCGCGAGACCGTTTTGCGCATCGGGTGCAGCAGTCTTCAACAGGTCGTCGAGCGTTTGCACGTAGATCGCGAAGGTCTCCGCGGCGCGCTCGATCCGCGGTCTCTGAACGAAGTGCATTAATACGCTTAACGAACCAATCTGGCTGACAATGACCAGCGCCACGAGCAGCGCGATATTGCGCGCGAACAACGAGCGCGGTAGCGTGAAACGGCTCATGATTCGACTTCTGCGACCAGCATGTAGCCTATACCCCAGACCGTCTTGATGAAGCGCGGTTTCGACGGATCGGCTTCCACGATCTGCCGCAACCGCAGCACCTGCACATCGATACTGCGATCGAGCGCGTCGTGATCGCGTCCGCGCGAGCGTGCGATCAGATTGTCGCGGCTGACGGGCCGGTTCGGCGAGGCACCCAGCGCGTTCAGCAGCAGCATCTGGGTAGAGTGAATCTCGAATGGCTCGCCGGACTTATACAGGCGCTGCTTGCCGAGATCCAGGCAGAAGTCGCCAAAACGCACGGTCTGCGACCGGAGCACAGGTTCGCCCGCGGCGATCTTCTGGCGTCTGAGCAGTGCACGAACGCGTGCAACGAGTTCGCGCGGCAGGAACGGCTTGGCGAGGTAGTCGTCGGCGCCGGTTTCAAGACCAATGACCTTGTCGACCGGATCGCCCTTCGCGGTGAGAATGAGAATGGGCAACGTCTGGCCTTCGGTGCGCAGACGCCGGCAGACCGACAGGCCGTCCTCCTGGTCCATCATCAGGTCGAGGATCAGCAAGTCGAAGGGCTCGCGTTGCAGATAGCGGTCGAGCCGCTTGCTGTCGGCAACCACCCGCACTTCGAACCCGTGACTGCTCAGGAATCGCTGCAACATGTTGCGCAATTCGGCTTCATCGTCAAGAACGATGATCTTCGGCAGACTTTCCATTCATGTCTCCTTCGATGCGTCGGGCGTACGCGCTTCGTGACGTTCGGCAAGCCGCTGCAGCAGTACGTAGAAAGACGGGATGAACAGCACGGCCACACAGGTCGAGGCGAGCATCCCCGAGAACACGGCGATGCCGAGCGAACGCCGCGCGCTGGCGCTTGCTCCGGTCGCGATCACGAGCGGCACGACACCAAGAATAAACGCGAACGAAGTCATCATGATCGGCCTGAAGCGCAGGCGTGCCGCTTCGACGGCGGCATCGACGATGTCCCTGCCTTGCGCGCGCAAATGCCGCGCGAACTCGACGATCAGGATCGCATTCTTCGCTGACAACGCAATCAGCAATACCAGTCCGATCTGCGTATACAAGTTGTTGGCTGCGCCGAGGGCGGCGAGCGTGCCCGCCGTGCCGAGCAACGCGAGCGGCACTGCAAGGACGACGGCAAGCGGCAACAACCAGCTTTCATATTGCGCAGCTAGCACGCAGAAGACAAGCAGCACGCCGACCGCGAAGATCCAGTACGCGGAATTGCCGACCAGCTTCTCCTGATAGGACATTGCCGTCCATTCATAACTCATGCCCGCCGGCAGCACGCGCGCGGCCTCTTGTTCAAGCGCGGCGATTGCATCGCCGGAACTGTAGCCATCGGCGGGATTGCCGTTCACGGCCGCTGCGGGCGTGAGGTTGTAAAGCGACGCGACAGCGGGCCCCTCGCTCGTGCGGATATCGAGGAAGGTGCCGAGTTCGACCATGTTGCCCGTCGCGCTGCGGATCTGGATGCGGCGGATGTCGTCGGCTTCGCGGCGGTACGCACCGTCGGCCTGAACGAAGACCGGGAAGGTGTGATTGAACCGCGTGAACTGGTTCACATAGCTCGAACCGACATAGTCCTGCAGCAGGTCGAGCACGTTGCCCACCGGCACCTGCAATGACTCCGCCTTCGATCGGTCGATAACAAGATCGACCGCAGGCGCCGAGGCGCGAAAGGGCGTGAACACGCGCTGTAGTTCGGGACGTTGCGATGCACTTGCGACCAGCGCATCGGTAGCTTGCTGCAGGCGTCGATAGTTCTGGCTGCCGTCGGTCAGGCGCACTTGCATCTGTACGCCGCCACTGTTACCGAGTCCCTGGATGGGCGGCGGTACGATCACCAGCGTGCGTACGTCGGGCAGCTTGGCGAGTTCGCTGTTGAAACGCATGTACAGCGAGCGCAGGTCTTCGTTCTTGCCGCGCTTTGCCCAGTCGTCGAGGGTGACATAGACAAGCGCCGCGTTGGACAGCGACGCGTTGTTATCGAGCGGAGAGATTCCACCGATGGACACAACATGATTCACGCCCGGAATTGCCTTGATCCGCCGTTCGATCTCGGCGGTGGCTTCGCGGGTACGCGCGAGCGCGGCGGCGTCGGAGAGTTGTACAGCGATCACCATGTATCCCTGGTCTTCGAGCGGAATGAAACTGGTCGGCACACGCGTGATCAACACTGCGGACGCCGCCGTCAGCGCGAGCGCGATCAGAAGCGCAAGCAGCGTGCGGTGAACCAGCCACGTTACGATCCGGAGATAGAAACGCTCGACCCGCTGGTACGCGGCATCGAAACCGCGATAAATGAAGTTCGGTCTCTCCGGCCGCTTGTGGCGCAGCCACTTCACGCTTTGCACGGGTTTGAGCGTCACGGCATTGACCGCACTGATGAGCGTGGTAGCGACCACAACGAGCGCAAATTGCCGGTACATCTGGCCCGTCACGCCGCCGAGAAACGCGGACGGCAGGAACACGGAAACCAGCACTAGTGTAATGCCGATAATAGGCCCGAGCAGTTCATGCATTGCATCGATAGCGGCCTGCTTCGGCGTTTTGCCACGCTCGATATGCTCGGTGATGCCTTCGACTACGACGATGGCGTCGTCGACCACGATCCCGATCGCCAGCACGATCGCGAACAGCGTCAGCAGGTTGATCGAGAAGCCGAGCATGTAGATTACGCCGAACGTGCCGATGATCGTCACGGGGATGGTCGTGGCGGGGACCAGCATCGCGCGCCAGTTCTGCAGGAACAGCAGGATTACAGCAAGCACGAGCAGGGCGGCTTCGAAGAGGGTCAGATAGACGTCGTCGACAGATTGGCGTACGAACGTCGTGGTGTCGAACGGCAGCGAATAGCTGATGCCTTTGGGCATCGCGGCGCCGAGTTGAGCCATCGCAGCACGCACGGCGTTACCCACTTCCAGTGCATTTGCTTCGGGTAACTGATAGATTGCAATTCCCGCCGCGGATTTGCCGTCAAGTTTGAAAAACTGGCCATAACTCGATGACCCGAGTTCCGTGCGGCCAACGTCCCGGACGCGTACAAAGCGGCCACCGCCGCTGGGGTCGGCCTTAACGATGATGTCGTCGAATTCATGCGGGTCGGAGAGCGCGCCACGCACGGTGACAGTCAACTGGAATGCTTGCCCACCCGCATTGGGCTCGGAGCCGAGCTGCCCGGCACTGACCTCCTTGTTCTGGCTTTGGATCGCCTGCATCACATCGGCGGCGGTGAGATCGCGCTGGCTCAACTGGCGCGGATCGAGCCATACCCGCATGCTGTATTGACCGGTGCCGAACACGCTGACATCGCCCACGCCGGGAATGCGTGCGAGCGTATCGCGCAGGGAAATGGTTGCGTAGTTGCCGAGGAAGAGCGAGTCGTACCTTGGGTCGGGCGATTGCAGCGTGTAGAGCTGCAGGATCGCGGTCGAGCGTTTCCTGACTGTCACACCCTGCTGCTGAACCGCTTGCGGCAGCAGGGCGGTCGCAGCCGATACGCGGTTCTGCACCAGCACCTGCGCCTTGTCGACATCGGTGCCTACCGCGAAGGTTACCGTGAGCGTATAGGTGCCGTCGTTGGTGCTGGTCGACTGCATGTAGATCGCGTCTTCCACGCCGTTCACCTGCGTCTCGATCGGCAAGGCCACGCGATCGATCACCGTTGCCGCGCTCGCGCCGGGGAAGCGCGCAACGACCTGCACGGTCGGCGGCGTGATCGGCGGATACTGCGCTATCGGCAAATTGATCAGTGCGACGCCACCGAGCAACATCACAATCAGCGCGATGACATTGGCCAGCACCGGCCGCTCGACGAAGAAGCGGATCATGGCTGTCCTTGCGCGCTTGCGGTCTGTACCTTGCGTCCGGGAGCGACCGACAAAGCACCGCCGGTGACGACCTGATCGGACGGCACGATGCCCGAGGTCACCGCACGCAGCGGCCCATACAGTCCGGCCGTTTCGATCAGGCGTTTCTCGAGCGTGCTGTTCGCGTTGACCACCATCACCGACGTGCCGGCCTGATCGCGCGCGATCGACGTTTCCGGTACAAGTAACACGTCCTGCGGCGCGCCCGCGGGAATCTGCACGGTGACGGACATGCCGGGAATCAGATGAGCATCTTCGTTACTGACGGTGGCCCGGAGCTTGAGCGCACCACTTGCCGAGTCGACGTGGGTATCGACGAAATCTAGCGGGATGTCGTCACCTGTTTTGTCGCCGGGCAGGGACACGTGTACGGTGCGTTTGCCGGGCTTGAACAGCCCGATTCGGTTCGCATCGCGTTCGTTGAGCGTGAACTCGACGTAAGCGGGCTGGATGCGATCGAGCGTTGCAAGCTTCGACGAGTCCGAAGTTCCCACAATGTTGCCGACATCAACCGTACGCGCACCGATGCGCCCCGCAAACGGTGCGCGAATCTCGGTATAACCAAGGTTGATGCGCGACATGTCGCGCTTGGCGGTCGCCTGATCGCGGGTCGCCTGCGCCTTTTGCAGATTCGATTGAGAGGTCGCGTTGTCGCCGGTCAGCTCCTTCTGGCGCGTGAGTTCCTGGTTGGCGTTATCGAGCGTCGCCTGATCGTAGGCAAGCTGCGCGCGGTACACATCCGGTTCGATCTGGAACAGCAACTGGCCCTTCTTTACGCGTGAGCCGTCAACGAAGCCGATCGATGTCAGCACCCCTGTCACGCGTGCAACCAGCGTGACCGTAGCTGACGGCGCGACTGAGCCCGGCACTTCTTCTTGTTCGGTCACATGACGCGGCACCGGCCGCATGACGGTGACCGTCGGCGGCGGTTGCGCCGCGGCAGTCTCTCCCCGATCGTGACATCCGGCGAGCGGCAGCATGGCCACAAGCGCAAGGATCGCGTTATTTTTTAGTTTCATCGGCGTCTTCCACTTTGCGTGCGAGCGGCGAGTAGTCCGGTGGCGCGATCAGCCGCCCCCAGTTCGTGCGCTTTTCCATCTCCGCGATTGCTCCATCGTTCACGACTTGCCGGCCTTCGGCGATCTGCCAGCCGCCGCCGAGCGCGCGATACAGCGATACCGCAGCGAGCGCCAACTGCCCCTGGTTCTGTGCGAGCGCGTCGCGGTCATGCAGCATCGAACGCGATGCGTTGAGCACGGAATCGAACCCCACGGAGCCGGCGCGGTACTGCGCATTGGCAAGCTGCACCGCCCGTTGCGACGCATCGGCGGCACGTTGAGCCGAGCCAAGCGACGCGCTGGTCGTGCGCATCGTCGCGATCGCATCTTCCACTTCACGCTGCGCCTGCAGCACGGTGTTCTGGTAATCGAATAACGCTTCCTGGAAGGTCGCGTCCTGGATCCGCACGGCGTTCTGCAATTGCCCGCGATCGAGAATCGGCAACGTCACGCCGGCGGAAAACAACGTGACGGTCTTGCTGCCCCATTCGAGCGGTCCAAGCGAATGCTGGTCACCGGACGACATCCCGAACAGCCCGGTCAGTGAAAACGATGGATACAGCTTGGACTTGGCGACACCGATCAGCGCGGACTGTGAAGCGGCCGTCAGCGCAGCTTGCCTGACATCGGGGCGGCGACGCAGCAGGTCCCGGGGAATACCGGTGTCGATACCGGAAGGCGCAGCAGGAATCGGAGATGCCGGGCCGAGCAGGGCATCGACGGAATCGGGCGTTTGTGCGAGCAGGACCGCGAGCGTGTCGCGGTCCTGCGCGCGCGCTTTTTCGAGCGGCGGAACCTGACCTTCCGTTTCGGCCAGCAGCGCCTGTGCCTGTTCCACATCGAGCATGCTGGAAGCGCCGCGCTTGTATTGGGATTGGGTAATGCCGAGCGTCTGCTGCACCGCGGCAAGGTTCTGCTTGGCGACGTGCGTTCGCAATTCGACCGCACGCAAGTCGATATACGCATTCGCGACATCGGCGAACAGGGAGACGAGCGCGTTGTCGTATGCAGCTTCAGAGACCCTCAGCCGCGCATGATCCGATTCGATCTGGCGACGATATTTCCCCCAGAAATCCAGCTCCCAACTTGCCGTTGCGCGGAAGTGTTCGGTCCAGATGTGTTCTGGCGGAAATGGGCCGACGCCAGTGTTGTCGAGTCGCGCCGCACCCGCGGATAAGCTGCCTTGTTGCAGGACCAGATTGCGCGCGCTGATCGCGAGTTGCGCGCGGGCCTCGAAGATATGCAGGCCGGCCACTTGCAGGGACAGGTTACGTTCGTAAGCACGTTGTTCGAGCGCGGCGAGGACCGGGTCGTCGAAGGTTTTCCACCACGCCGCTTGCGCATCCGGCGAGGACTGCGCCCGCGACGGCAGACTTTCGAGCCATTGGTTCTCCACGCTCGCTTCGGGCTGGTGAAAGTCGGGGCCGACCGTCACACAACCGGCGAGCATCAGGATGAGCGCCACGCTGGCTGCAACAGAAAGGCAAAGCGGGCGATCCGCGGTCGTTTTCATCGCGCCTCTTTAGCGGGGCAAAGCAGTCTTCAGTTCAACAGACAATAACGATCGTATGCACAGGTCAAGAAGTTTCCATTGGAAACTGCGCAACCGTCAGTGCGATGTCGCGCGCTGCTGCATGAATTGCTCGATCTGGGGCAAGGTGATGTAACCCGCTTTCTGCGTATCGATCTGATCGAAATTCTGCGCGACCATCGGCATGCCTTGCGCGGCCTGCGCTTTGGTCAGCTTGCCGTCGTGTGTTGTGTTGGCGGCGGCAAAGCGCGCCTGCAGTTGCTGCATGGCGCGCTCCATGCGTTGCGAGCCGGCCATGGGTTGCGGTGTGGTTTGCGCCATGGCGGCAGTGCTGCCGAGGGAGACGGCGATAGACAGGACGAGGATGGAAAGGACTTTTTTCATGGGGTTCTCCAGAGAGTGGTGGGTTCGTTTGCCATCGGTCGCCGGTGCTTGGCGTTTGCCGTTTGATGACGACCCGACCGATGGCAGACCGAAGCTTATCGGCCGGCACCGGAAAAAGGATGACAAACGGACTACGAATAATGTCGCCGTATGTCATGTGTCCGGGTCACGAATGAAGCATCTGCCCCATACAAAAATGGTGTGCTCCGGTGCCTGGAAACCGACGATCCGTGACATCGAATGAAATATGTTTTGACGTGGCTTTCAGGCGCACTTTGCGTATCTTTCGGTGGTCGGCGCCACGAGCGCTTCAACGGATTCGCAAGGCTCTCACGCAATGCGAACCACACGGCGGAACGGCTTCCAAAGCGAAGACGACACCTGCCGATAGCATCGAAGGGAATCCAAATGAACATTCGTCTTATCAGTGCATCTGCTGCCGCCGCTCTCGGCCTCGCGCTCTCCACCGGCGCCGAAGCAAGAACAATTGTTGTCTACGCCGTACCCGCCGTGGTTTATGCACCGCCCCCGCGGCCTGTCTATTACACGGTCCCGGTCCAGCCGACCTATGTCGCGGTGGTGCGTCCGGCTCCGGTCGTTGTGGCACCCGCACCGACTGTGTATGTGCCCGCGCCGAAGCCGGCGCCCGTGGTCTACGTGCCCATGCAGGGCAGCTACGCTGCTGTGCCTGCCGCGAACGTCAGCTACGCACAACCTGTCGTCGCGGTTCCCGTTGCCGGGATGCCCTGAGCTAGCGTTGTTCGCGTATCGCGGTGAAGGCCGCGCGCAAGCGCTCGGCTTTCTTGTCGAGCAGCGCAGGCACCTGATCCAGACGCACCGGCTCTGTTCCTGCGTCACCGGGAGGAGGCGGATTGTTGATGGCAAAGAGCGCGATATCACTGTCAGGAGCAACGCCCATGGCCTGCACGGTCAACGTAGTGAGCGATATCTTGCTGACGCCGGCCACGCGTTTCGCTCCGTTGATCGCAGCGCCGATTGGCGTGAGGTCGCGCAAACGCAGCGACCGCTTGGTCAGTCTGACATCGGTTAATGCGAGTTGCAGGATCATGGAATCGGGCTGCGGCGTGTCGACCACGTTGGCGCTTTTCAGCACGTTCTCGCGCAACGCATTGCTGAAGGCGTTGGTCAGTTCGGCCATCTGACCGGGCTCGATGCCCTTGTACGGAGAGTCCGGTGCGAGAAAGATTTCGATCGGCGCGATATACACGCTATGCAGCATGGCGCGCCGCGCATCATAGTCCGGAGCGATGTAGCCAGTGGTGCCAGGGAATTGCATGATCGGTGTGAGCGGCACGCTTGCGGGTATGAGGTTCTCGGCGTTGGCGATGCTGCAGACAAGGCTAGTTGCAACGCTGATCCACAGTAGCAACGATCTGGATCGTCCATTCATGATGCGCCCCTTCTTCGGACCGGCTTAAGGAAGCAACGCGGCGCGTGGCTTCTTGACGACTGATTGATCGACTGAATGCTCGACGAGCTAGCTGCCGGGACCGGCAAGCCATATATATGCGGAGCGTGGGAGCAAGGGCAGGGTGACGCTGCCGTCGGCTGTGACAACGAGATCGGAACCTGCCGTGCCAACCGCAAACTTGTTCTTCAATACCGATGCGGGCGCGAGGCCAGTGGCGAAGTTCGCCGACATCGTGACGGTATCCGAAGTATTAATGACCATGATCGCCGTTGAGCCAGTATAGGACATTTTGTAGGCCAGAATTCCGGGCGTCGACATGTTCTGCTGCAGGATGGTAGGGGCACCGTGGGTGAAGACTTTGTTCTGCGTGCGCAGCGCGGCAAGCTGGGCAATGAAGCCATAGAGCGGCGCGGCGGTGTTGAAATGATCGGTGCCTCCGGAGCGGAAGCCGGCCGCAAACATTGATCCACGTGCTTCCGTGAAGCCCTGCTCGGTGCCGTAGTAAATCACCGGAATGCCGGGCAACGTCATGATCAGGACCAGGCCTTGTTGTAGACCGGCCATCGTTCCCGTCGCGAGAAAACGCCCGACGTCGTGATTGTCGAGGAAAGTCGGCATCAGGTAGGGACGCTTGAAGACCTGCATCATGTCTTGAATACGATAAGCGAGCTCGCCGGTCGGATGCCCTGATATCAGTACATCCTGCAGCGTGCCCCAAAGCGGATAGTTGAGCATGGCCGGCAGGATGTCGTTCCCGCTGACATCGCTCATATACGTCTCGATCTGTTTCGATTCCGTGTCCTCATACGCATTGTCGGTCACATAACCTTCGCCGAAAGCATGGAACGCTTGCCGTCCAGTGGACTGTGCGACTTGCAGGATGCCCGGCGCCTGCGGATCGGTCGAATACATGAAGTCGCTGAAGAACGCCTGCGGCACATAAAACGCTGTGTCGATGCGAAACGCATCCACGCCCACGGTCTTGATCCAGTAGCCATAGCTGCTGCGCAGTGCGCTACGCACGACTGTGTTTTCGGTGTTCAGGTCATCGAGACCGTAGAGCTGATAGTTGAGCAGTTGTTTGGAATCGTGGTAGTTGCTGATGTCGGGCGTCCAGTGATAGATCGCCGCCGCACGTTGTACCGGATCGGTCGGATCGTCTTCGTTGAATGGCGCTTGAGACGGAGCGGTCACCGGCACCGATCCGGTATTGCGAGTCCAGTAGCGGGCGGGATCGTTCGGATCCCAGCCCCCGACATACGCGAAAAAGTCGCCGGTGTGATTCACGACAATGTCCTGGATCAGGTACATGCCGGAGGTATGCAGGTCGCTCGACATGGACTGGTAGTCCGCGAGCGAACCCATATGACGATCGACCTGGACGAAGTTTTCGGCCCAGTAGCCGTGATACCCGCCGTAGTTGACCAGCGGGTCCCACCACTGGTTAGCCACGGGCGGCGTAAGCCACACTGAAGTTGCACCAAGTCCCTTGATATAGGCGATTTTCTGATCGATGCCGCGGATGTCGCCACCACTGTATTTGGTGTTGTTGGTGGGATCGAACTCGCCGGCGTGCTGATCGTCGTTGCTTGGGTCGCCGTCGTTGAAGCGGTCCGTCAACACGAAATACACAATCTGTTCCTGCCAGTTCGGCGAGGGGACGTTAAGGACCAGAGGCGGATGCGAGTTGTCGTCTGAGGAATTGCAGCTCGCCAATAGGAGCGCGAAGACGAATGCTAATGCAACGCAACGTCTTGATCCCCTTGAGAGACTCTTCATGGTGCGCTCCGTTAACGAATTCGTATGATGCGAACTGTTGTTTCGACGTTTCCTCCAGCTCCTAAGTTATAGACCACGCTGTTGATGTCGCAGTGGTGATGGGAGCGTTGTGAGGCGAAGGATACGTTCATTCAAGCGTGGTTGCCGCACTATCGAAGAGGCTTGGCTGGTTTGCATCTGCATCAGGCGAATGGTGTGGGCGTTTGTCCCTTTGGAGTCGATCCATGTGTGTTGATCCGATGTGTTCCTTGTCACGGCGGCGCGTGTTGTTCGCCGGTTTAGCGTCTGCG
>Ga0255336_101965_pt1 | contig 11918 bp, 11 predicted proteins | sample MeOH1_35cm_T3_17_FD_189102 | JGI IMG/M metagenome (GOLD analysis project Ga0255336, IMG submission 189102) | Sandy soil microbial communities from University of British Columbia, Vancouver, Canada - MeOH1_35cm_T3_179 | ecosystem: Engineered > Artificial ecosystem > Sand microcosm > Unclassified ...
GATCAAGACCGAACTGAGCGGTACGCCCTTCAACGCCAGGTCCCCCGAGGGCGGAATGTTCTATTGGGCGGATCTTCCATTTGTGGACACAACGGCGATGCTGCGCAACGCGATAGAGGAGCACGGCGTGGCTTACGTCCCCGGAGCAGCGTTTTACGTTGGGCAACCGGAGCGCACGCGTCTACGGTTGTCGTTTGCGAGTGCATCGGTCGAGCAGATCGGTGAGGGCATCCGGCGTCTCGCACGTTGTATCCGGTGGGAGCGCGTTGAGGCATCGAATCAGATTACGCGTGCGGAGCAATTGCCATGACAAATTCGTCATTGTTGCAGGGATCAATCGTGGCGTTGCTCACGCCAATGACCCACGATGAGAAGATCGATTTCCCTGCACTCGAACGGCTCGTCGACCTCCATGTGGATGCCGGAACGCGCGCGATTGTGGTTGCGTCGACAACGGGGGAGGGACCAACGCTCTCGCTCAAAGAACATGTGCTTCTGTATCGCGCCGCTGTCCTGTGTGCCGAGGGCCGGATTCCGGTGATCGGCGGCGTGGGGTCACCCTCCACGCATGTCGCCTGTGAGCTCGCGAGAGAGGCCGCGAACGAGCAGGTCGATGCCATCCTCTGCGTGACGCCGTACTACAACCGGCCAAATTCTTTGGGTTTGCGGCGTCATTTCATGGCAGTGGCTGAAGCGACCGATACCCCGGTCATCCTCTATGACGTACCGCACCGCACGGGTGTGGCGCTTCCGGAGGATCTGATCGTGGAGCTGAGCGCTCATCCGAATATCATCGGCCTGAAGGACGCTACGAGGGATCTGCATCGGGCAGAGCGGCTGCTGTGTGCTGTCGGCGCTGAGTTCCAGATTCTCAGCGGCGATGATTCGACGGCCTTCGCCTTGATGGCTGCCGGTGGTGCCGGCGTGATTTCCGTGGCGGCGAACGTCGCGCCCTCCGCGGTTCGTGCCATGTGCGATGCAGTCCGGCGAGCCGATATGAGAGACGCAGCACGGATCGACGAGACGCTCAGGCCGCTCTATGACCTCCTCTCGGCTGACACCAATCCCGTTCCTGCAAAGTGGCTCGCTCATCGGATCGGATGGATGAATGCGACGCTGCGCTCGCCGCTCGTTATCCCACCAGAACTGTCTCGCTGTCTCTCAGAAAGCGTTGCGCTCAATGCCTGCGAGACGTTACTTGGCCATTAGCGTCGGCATTAACGGCGACGGATACCCGAGGCCCGCGTCTGGTTGCGGGGCACGGACGATTGAATTGCTTACTTTGGCTCAGGAATAAAAATGAGTGATGTCACCTCCGACCCTGTTATCGAACACCACGATATTCCCGTCGGCTGGCGTCGATGGTTACTGGCGACGAATCACAAGGACATTGGCACGCTATATCTCCTGTTCTCGATCACTAACCTGATGATCGGTGGCGTGATGGCGCTGATGATTCGGGCGGAATTGTTCGAGCCAGGACTTCAGATCATGAGGCCGGAATTCTTCAACCAGTTGTCGACCGAGCATGGGCTCATCATGATCTTCGGGGCGGTCATGCCCGCTTTCGTCGGTCTCGCCAACTGGATGATTCCGCTGCAGATCGGGGCATCCGACATGGCGTTCGCCCGGATGAACAATTTGAGCTTCTGGCTCCTGCCTGTGTCCAGCGTGTTATTGATCGGCTCGTTCTGGGTACCCGGCGGCGCGCCGGCTGCAGGGTGGACGATGTATGCGCCACTTTCCACGCAGATGGGACCCGGGATGGACCTGTCGATCTTCGCGATTCATCTGGCCGGCGCGTCCTCGATCATGGGAGCGATCAATATCATCGTAACGATCCTCAACATGCGTGCGCCCGGCATGACGCTGATGAAAATGCCGATGTTCGCGTGGACATGGCTCATTACCGCATTTTTGCTGATCGCCATCATGCCCGTGCTGGCCGGCGCGGTGACGATGCTGCTGTTTGATCGGCACTTCGGCACGTCGTTTTTCAACGCGGCGGGGGGCGGCGATCCGGTCTTGTACCAGCACATTTTCTGGTTCTTCGGGCACCCCGAGGTCTACGTCATGATCCTGCCGGGCTTCGGGATGGTATCTCAAGTGATTCCAGCGTTTTCCCGCAAGCCGTTGTTCGGCTATGCCTCCATGGTGTATGCCACATCATCCATTGGCATCCTCTCGTTCATGGTCTGGGCGCATCACATGTTTGTTACAGGCATGCCTGTGACCGGACAACTGTTTTTCATGTACGCGACGATGACGATCGCCGTGCCGACCGGCGTGAAGGTGTTCAACTGGATCGCGACGATGTGGCGGGGTTCGCTCACCTTCGAAACGCCCATGCTCTTTGCGATGGGGTTTATCTTTGTGTTTGTCGTAGGGGGACTGACCGGCGTGACGCTCGCCATGGCGCCGTTGAACGTTGCATTGCATGGCACCTACTACATCATTGCGCACTTTCACTATGTGATGGTGGCGGGTTCGCTCTTTAGTATCTTTGCAGGCTGGTACTACTGGGTGCCGAAATGGGCTGGCTATATGTATAACGAACTGCGCGGGAAGATCCATTTCTGGGGATCGATGATCTTCTTCAACGTCACGTTTTTCCCCATGCATTTCCTGGGACTCGCCGGCTTGCCTCGGCGCTATGCAGACTACCCCGCGCAGTTCACAGACTTTAACCAGATCGCGACGATTGGAGCATTCGGCTTCGGTCTCTTGCAGGTCTACTTTCTGTTTTGGGTAGCGTTGCCGACCTACCGCGGGACGGGGCAAGTACGGGCCGACGCGAAACCGTGGGACGGTGCCGAGGGTTTGGAGTGGACGTTGTCTAGTCCCGTGTCCTTTCATTCGTTTGAAACACCTCCTCACGTCGAATAGCGCCGGCAAAGAGGAGCGGGGGTCGAATGCCTGGACGTGCCGCAGGGTGAAGAACACAGCCGTTGCGACCCTCCGGGTCGAGACATGCTTCGTGCTCATCGGCGACACCGGAGCAGCCTTGATCGCCGATACCTCATTAAAGTGTCCATGGTGGCCGTGGATTGAACGCGGCGACAAGGAAGTCGATCATGACCCGGACCTTCGCCGGGGGTGCGCGATCCGGCGAGCGAACCAAGTGTATGCCTCCCAGATCCGCAGTGCTGGCGTCGAGTGCGACCCTCTCCAGTTCGCCTCGCCGGATTGCGTCGGCAACGATGAACTCGGGTTCGTAGAGGACCCCGAGACCGGCGACGGCAACTGCGACGAGAGCGTCGCCGTTATTGGCCAGCATGGTTCCCTTTACGGCAACGCGCTTGTCGCCTTCCTTGCCGAACCGCCATTCCTCGGGTCGCGAGATGTTGGAAAAACAGACGCTCAGGCAATTGTGATTTCGCAAATCGGACCAGAGCCGGGGACGTCCGTGCTGTGCCCAGTAGCCGGGAGCTGCACAGACGATCATGGCGCTTTCGGTCAGCTTGCGGGAGACAAGACGGCTATCCTTCAGGTGTCCTACCCGGATCGTCAGATCCCAGCCCTCTTCCATGAGGTCGACCACACGATCATTCAATCCGAGATCGATGGTGACCTTGGGATGTTGCTTGCTAAAGGCCGGAATGAGCGGCGCCACGTAGCGAACACCGAACGAAAGAGGGGAGTTCAGCCGGAGCAGTCCGGTCGCTTCCACGCGTTGTGACGCGATCATTGCCTCCGCTTCCTCCAGGTCGGGAAGGAGCCGCGTGCACGCTTCCAGGTACTGTTGGCCCGCCTCGGTGAGGGTGAGCTTGCGCGTGCTTCGATGAAACAGGCGCACGCCCAACCGCTGTTCCACCGCATCCAGATGCTTTGTCGCCATTGCTGGAGACAAGCCGAGTTGCCGGGCGGCGGCTGAGAGGCTTCCCGCGTTAGCGGCACGAGAAAACACCTGCATTCCTGTAATGCGATCAAGCATTGCAATTTCTCACTTGCGGTAAAAACTGAATCGCCTAGTCGGGGGATTATCGCTTATTCGGTGAAACTGTAAATTCCACGCTTGGCATCCGTGCCGCTGAGCCGCGTGCCCATAACGCCATCGCGCCTGCAACAAAGAGAGTCGATGAGATCGGGCTGCTTGTTCGAGCAGTCTGCCGGGAAATCTTCAGGAAAAAATGATGAAGGCTTATCAAATCCAGGCCGGCACCGGAATTGCCGGGCTTAAACGGGTCGAGTGCGTCAGCCGTGCGCTCGAAGCTGATGAGATTCGAGTGCGTGTCAGCGCCGCAGCACTCAACTATCGCGATCTCAGTTTTGCGAAGGGACAGTTCTACAATCCGCCCGGCTATCCGCTCGTGCCGCTCGTGGACGGATGTGGGGACGTCGTCGCCGTAGGCTCGGCGGTCTCGCGTTTCAAGGAAGGCGATCGCGTCATCACGAGCTACTACCCGCGATGGATCGATGGTGCATTCTCGTCCGCCAAGACGGCCGTCTCTTTTGGTGCCCAGATTGACGGCACGCTTACGGAAGAACTCGTCGCGAACGAGGATGCTTTCGTTCTGGCGCCGAACAGCCTCGATGCAATCGCTGCTGCGACGCTCCCATGCGCTGGCGTGACGGCGTGGAATGCCCTGTTCGTTGCCGGCGCGGTCAAGCCGGGCGCAAGCGTGCTTCTCCTGGGCACCGGCGGGGTATCGCTCTGGGCACTGCAGCTTGCCAAAGCCGCTGGCCTTTTCACGATCGTAACGTCATCGCAAGACGAAAAGCTCGAGCGAGTGCGCTCACTCGGGGCTGACGCGACGATCAATTACCGGACGACGCCGGAATGGCCGGACGAAGTGTTGCGGCTCACCGGTGGGGTCGATGTCGTGGTCGAAGTCGGTGGCGAAGGCACATTGGCGCGATCACTGAAGGCTGCGGGCGCGGGCGGGACTATCGTCGTGATCGGCCGGGTCAGCGGCGGGGGCGGTGTGTCGATCGAGCCGGGCGCGCTTATCGGCGGAGCCAAGCGTTTGGTCGGCATTACAGCCGGTAGCCGCGCGATGCTCGAGCAGCTCGTCCGCTTCGTCGACGTCAATAAGATCACCCCTACCGTCGACCGAGTCTTCTCGTTCGACGAAGCTCCGTCCGCCTATGAGTATCTCGAGGGAGGGCGGCATTTCGGCAAGGTGGCAGTCGACGTGCGCGCATAGCGCGATGTGCTTTTTCCGTTCCGGTAAACGGATCGCCTTCCCGGGCGTAGTTCGGCTGTGATTGTCACTGAGGCCACCAGCAAAGGAGTCGTGCATGAGATTGATGTCAGCGTTGTTGGCGCTCGGATGTGCCATTACTGTTAATTCAGCCTTCGCCGCGGATCCCGTTCGGATCGGCGTCACAACCATCCTGAGCGGCCCAAATGCCGATCGTGGACAGAGCGAGCAGTACGGCGTCGAATTGGCGTTGCAGCGCATCAACGAGTCCGGTGGCGTGCTCGGCAGGCCCGTCGAGGCGTTTTACGCCGATAACGCCGCCGACCCGGCAACAGGCATTGCGGCGGCGAAGCAACTGATTGAGCAGCAGCGTGTTTCCGTGTTGCTAGGTGCGCTGGCGACTCCTGTGACGCGGGCGGTGATGCCGGTAGCAAATGCGGCGAAGGCGCCGCTTGTGATCGACATCTCGGCCGGCCAGGAGTTCGTCGACGCCGCCGGCTCCGGCGGCTACGACTACGTGTTCAAAACCAGTCCCTCCGATGGCGACGTTGCGACTGCGATGATGCAGTGGCTGAAGACCAGGAACGTACAGCGCATAGTTATCCTTACCGATGACAACGACTTCAACCGCGCCAACGCGACGGCGATGCAAGCAGCCGCGACGGCCGCGAATATAAGGACGTTGTCCAGCGAGATAGTTGCAAACGGAACGACGAATCTTGCGCCGGTTCTTGAGCGATTGACGGCCCCGCATCCAGATCGCATCGTTACTCTTCTCAGCGTGTCCAGTGCGGCGTTTTTCCGTGCTTATGAGCAAAGCGGCGAGGGCATCCCTCTTGCCGGACGCGTTGATTTCGCGGCGGCCGTTGCGAACTTGTCTCCCCAGTTCATGGCGGCCGGCGGGCTCGATCAAGCAACGGGGATTTCAGTGTTTACGCCCTCGACTCCTACACCCGCCGTGCAAGCGTTTGTGACGTCTTATCGGGCGAAATACGGACTCGCTCCGACCCAGCGTTCGATCTTCGCGTTCGAGGCGACACAGCTGGTAGTCGACGCGATTCGCCGCGCGAAGTCGGACGATCCTGCCGCAGTACAGCAGGCGCTGCGATCGACGCAGATGCCCTCCATGCTTGGCGGAACTTTTGCCATGGATGAGCACAATCACTCCCACACCGCAATGCAGATCGTCGGAATACGGGGCAGCAAGCTCGCGGTTCTCGACCAAGTCGGGAGGTAGGCCTTATATGCCCGATTGGGACTGCGCCGCTTATTGGGTTGCCACATCGGACTGCTGTGAAAAAAACTGACCGCGCGTGGCGTCTTCCAGGCTAACAATCGATTGAGCAATAGCTTCGGTTGTGGCGAGCGTGGTGATCACGCCCGTTCGTAACGCACCTAGAACGGCAGTCGTTTTCGTATTTTCGCTGGCTACGGCAATGACGTTCGGAATGTGCTTCAGATCTTCCAGGCTGAGACCGATGACCCGATCGCGTACGGGAGTGATAACTGGACGGCCTGCCATGTCGATGAAGTGGTAACCCATCAGGTCTCCGACTGCCCCGCACTGCCGCAGCTCGGCGATCTCGTCTGTCGAAAACCAGCCGGTGCGGACCATATTGCTGTCTTCGTTGATGTCGCCGATACCGACGAGCGCGACGTGCGCTCTGCGTGCCTTATCAAGCGTGGGTTTGACGGCGTCATTGTGGAGCAATCCCTTGCGGACCTCCGGGTCGCCGACCAGCGCAGGCGCATAAAGCGTCTCGCTGTCGCCCCCAAAACGCGCCGCGAGCCGTCGACTGATGTGATCGGCATTCATGATCTCGCCGCCACGATAGAAGCCGCCGATTGCGCAGACGAACGTAGAAGAGCGCTGCGTCGACGAGATCGCGTGCTCCGAGATCGCGTTGATGTTGCGCCCCATGCCGACAGCGACAATCATGTCGTTGGCGAGAATGCGGTCGAGATGACTTGCGACGAGACCAGCGAGAAGTTCGCGCTGCTTGTCCTGATCCTTGTGATTGATCGACACGATCGCTTTCTCGATGCCGAATCGTGCGATCAATTCACGCTCGAGGTCGCGCGTATCGCGTGGATGGTGCTTCACGCGAATCTCGACGATACCTTCCTCCTGCGCACGTTTCAGGAGACGGCCTATCTTGGCGCGCGAAAGCGAGAACTGTTTGGACAGATCTTCCTGTGTGAGTCCGTCGACATAGTAGAGCGTCGCCAGACGAGTCAGTTCGTCAGTGGTCATATGGTTTATCTCATTCCCATGCGGCTAAATGCAACGTGGCCTGCCACGTGCCGGTGTCCTGATGGGCCGATGAGCTGACCGACCCGGTTACACCGTTTCGTCGCCGCGCGGTAATTGATGACTATCCTCGTATTCCTTGATGCGGTTTACCTTCGGGACAGAGCGCCCTCCGTCAAAGCGTGCTCCAAGCCAGGTGTCGACAATCGCTTTTGCCAGCTCGGGGCCCACGACGCGAGCGCCGATTGTAATGATTTGCGCGTCATTGCTCTTGCTTGCCCGCTCCGCCGAATACGTATCGTGGCATTGGGCGGCGCGAATTCCGTGCACCTTGTTGGCTGCGATCGCCATCCCAATCCCGGTCCCGCACAGCAGAACGGCTCGTTCGAATTCACCTCGCGCGACGCTTTCAGCCACCGCGAACGCGATGTTTGGATAGTTCACAGGCTCCGTGCCGTGCGTGCCGAAGTCGGCGACATCCACGCCCTTGTCGACCAAATATCGCTTGATCAACTCCTTCAGGTCAAGCGCCGCTTCATCACTTCCGATCGCCAATTTCATATTTCACTCCGATTTTCCAGTTTCATCTGACAGGACACTAACAAATGTTCATCAATGATCAAATTCTCATTTCAGTTTGTCCGAATGTCAAGGTCGCAATGAGCGCGGTTTTCGCAAAAATCCGCGCAAAACCGATCCTGATTAACTGCCTGAAAGGCTCTGTGGTATTGCGTGTTTGGTGCATACGGGTTAACCACGTGACCACGGAGATTGACACGCATTTGGTCCCAACCTACGATGTCATCTAACTGCTCAAATGTTCAATGATGAGCAAATGTTAGGAGACAAAGTGAGCGATCTTCTTGTTGAAGCCACGGGTGTGCAGAAGGCATTTAATGGCGTTCGGGCAATAGATGACGGCCGTCTGAGGTTGCGGCGCGGCAGCGTTCATGCGCTATGTGGCGGGAACGGCGCAGGCAAATCGACCTTCCTTGGCATCGTCATGGGTATTACCCAGCGCGACGCCGGAGAAATCCTCTTCAAGGGGCGGAGTGTCAATTTCCAGTCGCCCGCTGAAGCGCTGGCTAACCGTATCGCGATCATTACCCAGGAGCTGTCGCCGATTCCCGGCATGACTGTCGCCGAAAACCTTTATCTTGGCCGTGAGCCCCGCAAGGCTCGCGTTCTGGTCAGGTATGCAGCGCTCTTCAAGCAAGCGCAGGATCTGCTGGACCGGCTCGGCTTTCCAGTCGACGCTCGCGTGAGAATGTCGTCGTTGAGCCTGGCGCAGATTCAACTCGTCGAGATCGCCAAGGCGTTTAGCCACGACTGCGACGTGATGATCATGGACGAGCCGACCTCTGCCATCGGCGAGCGCGAGACCGAGGTGCTGTTCAGTGCGATTCGCAACCTGACGGCGCATGGGGCCGGGATCATCTACGTTTCCCATCGTCTCTCCGAAATATTCCAGATCGCCGATGACTACACGGTCTTTCGCGACGGACGATATGTCGACAGCGGGCGCATCGCCGACATCGACCGCTCCTACCTGGTGAGCACGATCGTTGGACGCAAGCTCAATTCAGCCGAAAAAACCCGCAGGCCTGTCGGCAAGCCCGTACTTGAGTCGACGAGGCTCTCGCGGGAGTCGGAATTCAACAATATTTCGCTCACTGTTCACCAAGGGGAAGTCCTCGGCATATACGGACTCATGGGTGCAGGCCGGAGCGAATATCTCAACTGCGTGTATGGGCTGACCCGCCCCGACAGCGGTCAAGTCAGGCTCAATGACCGCGCATTGCCGGTTGGGCATCCGCGCAAGGCAATTCAGGCGGGACTGTCGCTGGTGACCGAGGACCGCAAGGAGACTGGCCTTGTGCTGTCCGCTTCCGTACGGGACAACATCGCGCTTTCCGCCTACAAACGACTGTCTCGCCTGTCCTTCATCAACCGGCGAAAGGTGAAAGCCCTCGTCGAGTCGATGGTCGAGCGCATGCGGATCAAGACCAGTTCTGTATCGCTGCCGGTATCGTCGATGAGCGGGGGGAACCAGCAGAAGGTCGTGCTCGCGCGTTGTCTTTCAACCGAGCCGACGTGTCTATTGTGCGACGAACCAACCCGAGGCATCGACGAGGGTGCCAAGCGCGAGGTGTACAAGCTTCTCGACGACTTCGTCTCGAAAGGGGGCGCCGCCATTGTGGTGTCTTCGGAGGCTCAGGAAATTCTGGATGTCAGCGACCGAGTCGCTATCTTCAAGTCGGGGCTGTTGGTCACCGTGATCGACGGCCATACCACCACTCAGGAAGATCTTCTTCACCTCGCATCATGAATACTGAAACTACTTCCCTGAAAGTCCCCGTGGTTCAAAGCCGCGCGGCGCATATGCGCGACGTCTATCGTCGCTACGGTATTGTCGCGGTGCTCATCGTCTTGTGCATCGTTCTGTCTTTTGCGAACCAGTACTTTTTGACGGTCGGCAACATCGCGGACATCCTTCGACAGACTTCGATCAACGGCATCCTTGCTGTTGGAATGACCTACATCGTCCTCACGGCCGGCATTGACCTGTCTGTCGGCTCGACGCTCGCGCTTGCGGGCATCGTCAGCGCGAGTCTGGTTACCGGCGCGCATCCGCACAGCGTGATGTTCGGGCTGGCGGCGGGTCTCGTCGTCGGAGTGGCAGTTGGTGCAATCAACGGACTGCTCGTTGCCCGGCTCTCCATACCGCCCTTTGTTGCGACGCTTGGCATGTTGAGCGCGGCGCGGGGTCTCACCTTTATCTATAACGACGGCATGCCTGTGACGGATCTGCCGGACGGATACCTGAGTATCGGCACGGGTGCGATTGCCGGGGTGCCCGTACCGATCATCATTTTTGCACTCGTCGTCGTGATGTTCTGGGTTGTCCTGCGCTATACGACTTACGGCCGCTACATCTACGCGGTGGGCGGCAATGCAAGGAGCGCCAAAACGAGCGGCATCTCGACCGGAAAGATCATCTTTTCCGTGTATGTGATCGGCGGACTGCTGGCGGGCCTCGCCGGGATCATCCTCGCCGCCCGCACGACGTCGGCTTTGCCGCAGGCTGGCCTGTCCTATGAGCTGGACGCGATCGCGGCTGTAGTGATCGGCGGGACGAGTCTTTCGGGCGGCTCGGGCTCACTCGGCGGTACGGTCGTCGGCGCGCTGCTGATCGGCGTTATCAATAACGGCTTGAATCTGCTGGGCGTGTCGTCGTATTACCAGCAAGTTGTAAAGGGCGTCATTATCGTCGGCGCCGTCCTTCTCGATGCTTCGCGCAAAAAGCAATAACATCAACCCAAAAAGAAACAACCCGGAAACTCAGGAGACTTAAATGATTTTGTGGAAAAAAGCCGTTCTGGCCTGTGCGGTGATGGGCCTGACTTGTACCGTGGCGCAGGCGAAACCCCTCCGCGTCGGTGCGGCCGTGTACGGCCTCAAGGGCGAATTCATGCAAATGTGGACCAATGCACTGAAGGCGCACCCGGCGGTCAAGGACGGCACTGTGCAGCTGATAGTCTTCGACGGGAACTACGACGCGCTGACCCAAAGCAACCAGTTCGACACGATGATCACGCAGAAATACGATGCAATCATTTTTGTGCCGATCGACAAGGCGGCCGGTGCAGCTGCGGTGGCAAAGGCCGCTGCGGCACACATTCCAGTCATCGGGTCGAACACGCGTGTGTCAGGTGACAAGCTTACGTCGTATGTCGGAAGCGACGACGTCGTCGCCGGACGGATGGAAGCAGAGGCGATCGTCAAGGCAATTGGCGGAAAAGGCAACGTGGTGATCCTCGAGGGCCCGATCGGCCAGTCCGCGCAGATCGACCGCTCGAAGGGGATCCAGGAGGCGCTCTCGAAGACCCCCGCCGTCAAGGTTATCGAGCATAAAACAGCGAACTGGTCGCGTGCCGAGTCGCTGGGTCTCGTGGAGAATTGGCTGACCGCGCATCCGGACCAGATCAACGGCATCATTGCGGAGAATGACGATATGGCACTTGGCGCCATTCAGGCATTGAAGTCCAAAGGTATCGATCCGAAGAAAGTGCCGGTGGCCGGCATCGACGGCATTGTCGATGGCATCTCAGCGGTGAAACGCGGCGAAATGACAACCTTCTTCCAGGACTCTCAGGCACAAGCGCAAGGCGCGCTGGATGTTGCGCTGCATACGGTGATGGGCCCGTCGTACAAACCGCGCTCGGAAATCTGGGCCGGATATGGTGCGAAAATGCCTTGGACCGACGGCACGGAGAAATCCTACACGGTGCCATGGACGGAGGTCACGCCGGCAAATGCGCAAGAGATTCTCAACAAGATTCCCAAGAGTAATTAATTAAGGAGTTGAGCGATGCCGGTCAATTCAACGACCCTGTTCGATATCACGGACCGCGTCGCGGTCGTGACAGGTGCGGCAACCGGTATTGGGCTTGCCGTTGCCGAGTGCCTTGCCGCAGCGGGTGCGCGTGTTGCGCTGCTCGATATCAACCCGGCAGTCAACA
>Ga0255336_101966_pt1 | contig 11917 bp, 12 predicted proteins | sample MeOH1_35cm_T3_17_FD_189102 | JGI IMG/M metagenome (GOLD analysis project Ga0255336, IMG submission 189102) | Sandy soil microbial communities from University of British Columbia, Vancouver, Canada - MeOH1_35cm_T3_179 | ecosystem: Engineered > Artificial ecosystem > Sand microcosm > Unclassified ...
CCGGCAACTACTAGCCGAATGGCCTATGTCCCGCCTTTTGCAACAGTCGTTCTCACGTTTCCTGATGCCCACTATGAGAATTCGTTTTGTCTCAAAGCCAACCGAACGGGCTATTGTTTCGCACCGTGAACCAAGGTAATTTGATCGAACGCGAGACAGGGACAACTCTGGCTCGCCACCATGGAGGCACGTTCACTCGGCCACAGATAACCGAGGAGACCTGGCGGTAAGGAATCACGATGCGACATCTTCCCTCGTTGATTGCGTTGCGTTTCTTCGAAGAGACAGCACGTCATTTGAGTTTCAATCGCGCGGCACCCGTGCGCTGTTTTTAGAGGGCTGCCTGCGGCAAGCGGGGCGTGTAGAAGGGATTCGATACTTCGCGCGCAGCGGCGAACACGTCTTCCTTCGGCCGCAAGCCGAGCATGGCTGCCTTGATGGTGTTTTTTGCCGCACGGTAGTTGTTGCGAAAAACGGCGTCGAGGTCGTCGGTCGACGGGTTCACCCAGTTCGCCGATACCACCACCCAATCGTTCTCCGCTTCAGGCGGCAACGTGCCGTCTTGGAGCGATTCGGCGACCGCCTTGGCAATGCCTGCCTGCGATGCGCCCCAGGTCGCGTTGCCGTGGAACTCACTGGCGACGGTTGCTTTATTCACATACAGCTTAAGCGGCTTGGTGGGAATGCCCGGTTGCGCGATGACGACAAACGGCGCATGGCCCGCTGATGGCGTAGCAAGTGTGGTAGCGAACGCCTGCCCCGCGGGACCATTGCGCGGGCCGACAAGCACGTTGATGTGAGCGAGATTGACGCCCGGACCTTCAAAGCCCTCGCCAATATGGAGGGTGCGGCCGGATTGGGGTGCTGGCATGTTGGCTTCCGTTCATGGAGCGGATCGATGAACAGATTGTGCGAGCGTGCGTCGACGAGGAGGAGTCGATGATTCGTGCGGACAGGTATGCGCGCCGCTCAGATCGGGGAATGCCCTGAGGCGGGCGAGTGGGTCGTCATCGTCTTGACGACCGGCAGGCCACGATTGGCGTTTATCTTTCGGAAGGCGGGATCGCCCCGTAGCGCTCGAAGAAAGCACGATGCTGTTGTTCATCGACGCCCGCCGGATGAACATCCGTCGAAGCCGGCCGGCGCTCGAGCATCGCTTTCGGGCGAATCGGGCGGAACTGGAAACCACCGCCGCAATTGGGACACACGTTGCCGAGCCGGGACTGCACGCAAGCTTCGCAGAACGTGCATTCGAAGCTGCAGATCATGGCGTCGCGCGCATCGGGCGACAGCGCCTTTCGACAGCATTCACAAGTTGGGCGCAAGGCAAGCATTATCGATTTCTCCTTTTGTTGATTGCAGTCTAGGACCGGAGTTCGACCTTGCCTCGCCAATCTGCCCACGATTTACGTCAGCACGCCCCACATGACTAGCGTCAACGCAAGGCCGACCACCGAGACGATGGTTTGCAGCACCGACCAGACATACACCGTCTGCTTCAGTTGCAAGCCGAAATATTCGCGGACCATCCAGAAACCCGCGTCGTTGACGTGGCAGAAGAACACCGAACCCGCGCCGATCGCGAGCGCCAGCAGCGAGTTGTGGGTCGCGCTCAGACCGGCCACGACGGGCGCGATGATGCCAGCGGTGGTCGTGGTCGCGACGGTCGCCGAGCCGGTCGCCTGCCGCAACGCCACCGCGATCAACCACGCAAGCAGGATCAGCGGCATGTGCGAGCCGATCGCGATCTTGCCGATCGTCGTGCTGATGCCCGCGGCGACCAGCGTTTGCTTGAGGCCGCCGCCCGCGCCGATGGTCAGCAGCAACGCGCAGATCGGCGGCAGGCTTTTACGCAAAATTCCGCCCACCCGGTCACGCGGCATGCCACGCGTCCAGCCCAGCGCAACGATCGCGAAAAGAACGGTGAGTCCGAGAGCGATGAGCGGCTCACCGAGGAAATTAAGGGTGTCGAAGAGGAGCGTTTCGGGCTGAATAGCCAGTTTCGCCACCGTTCGGCCGAGCATCAGGACGACGGGCAAGAGAATGGTCAGTAGCGAGATGCCGAAGCTCGGCGCGTCCAGCCCACCGTTCGCCTCGACTTTCGATGAGAACAGCTTGCCCATCTCCTCCGGCTCCTCCACGTGCATGCGGCGCGACAGCCACATGCCGTAGACCGGGCCAGCGAGAATCACGGCAGGAATGGCCACGATGAAGCCAAGCCCCATCGTGATCCCAAGGTCCGCGTGCAGCGCACTGACCGCGATCAGCGGACCAGGATGCGGCGGCAACAGCGCGTGCAACGTTGTCATGCCGGCCAGCGCGGGTATCGCGATACGCAGGATCGGCTGCTTCGAGCGGCGCGCCATCACGAAGATGATCGGCACCATCATGACGAGACCGACTTCGAAGAACAGCGGCAAACCGATGATGATCGCCACCAGCGCCATCAGCCACGGCAGCGTACGCGGTGTGGAGTGATCGAGGATGGTGGAGACCAGCCGGTCCGCCGCGCCCGATTCGGCCATCAGCGCGCCAAGCATGGCACCGAGCGCAATGATGATACCGACATCCCCCAGGATGCCGCCTGCCCCTTTGCTGAATGCGCTCGCGACCGCTTCCAACGGCAAGCTCGCCGTGAAACCCGCGACGAAGGTGCCAACGAGTATCGAGAGAAATGGCGCCAGTTTCAGCGCGCTGATGAGAACGATGATCGACGCCAGACCGAGCGCACATGCAATGAGAAGACGCGTGTCGTGGGAGGACCACGCGGCGAGAGTCGAGGTCAGATGCACTGAAATGCCCTTGGCTAAGTGGAGGGAGTGACCGGGTTATCGGCGACGGCGTTTATCGGTGGGCCGGTGGCTTTGAAGCCTGTGGCGCCTCGCAGTGGCCGCGATTTTACGAGTGCTGGCTTACAAGATACTTGGGATGCTTTCAGGTCACAGGGGGTTCGATGTTGGCTTGGCTGGTGGTGGCCTGATCGCGGTTGTTTGATGGGATTGAGGGCGCACCGGTCCGGGTTTGAGGCAATCAGATTATTCAGGTTAGTTAGTTTGTCGCGGATGGAATATGTGCTTGAGTAGGCGTATAGGCGGTTGGAGCGCTTTTATAGGGGTGGTTGGTTCTTTGTTTTTGTTTTTCACGTTGAGTTCTTAGGACGCACTGGATTAGGGTTGCGTGGAGAACGATTTCAAAATCGCTGGCAACAGCCTCTTCTTATAATTTCGACGATTTTTTATATTTTTTATTCTTATACCTTGAATTTAACCCCGTTGCTGCGGCGACCGTAGCATCCTGTGAAATCCTCACCCCCTGAGATGCGCTTATAGAAGATAGCTGGGTGGATTAGAGGATGCCACGGTAAGTGAGGCGAAGCGTGAAACCGTCTGCTAACAATGTCCTGCGCCGTCTATGCAGACTACGCTTGGTGACATGCACGCCTTGCGCAGCGTCAACTGACATTCGTAGGCGGGCGATTGACATAGTCGATGGTCAGGCCATCGCGCGCTTTCTCGACTACATGCCCTCAACATCGCCACGCGTGCTACCGGACTTTATGCGCATAAAGCTCCTTGAACGCTAGCCGATCGACTCGACACCGCATTGCCCGGTTTTTGTAACGTGTGGCGCACCACGCGTCGCGCCGCTGCGAGTCGTACCGCGAAATGGAAGCGTTCGCAGTTTGGAAAGGAAACATCCCGATCAGCAGCGAAGCCCGTGTCCAATGAAAACCGGCGGATGCTGACGCGAAGCCGACAGACGTAGAGTTCGCGCGGAGGGCCAGCATTCCGGAGCCAGGTTCTTCCAATTCCATCCGAGGTCAGAACGAGAAATTGCCGCCCGGTACCAATTCGCATTGCGCTAAGGCGTATGCAAAAAACTGCCATGCCGGATAGCCGGGTGAAGAGCAGCGCCACGCCGTATGCGCACCGGATCAACCGCTCCACGCACTCATCCGTAACTTCAACTCTCAGCCGCGGCATCGGTTTGATACGGAAAAACCGCAAGCGCCGAACTTTATGCGCATAAACCCCACGAAAAACCACCCGAACGACCTACTAGCTGAGTTATCTCTAGAAAAATTGAGTTTTCAATGTAAAATTCGAACAGCTAAATTTGGGAGCAAAACGTGGCAGCTGAAATCGTTGCAATCACGCAGCAGAAGGGTGGAGTGGGAAAAAGCACGATAGCAATGCATCTCGGCGCCGCGTTTCACGAGAAAGGAAAGCGAGTGCTGGTCGTCGACGCCGACGGGCAAAACACCCTGGTCCATTGGGCCAGCGCTGCGTCCGACGAAGCCAGCGGCATCCCGTTTCCGATCGTGAACCTGTCCGAAGCAGGCGCCCAGATTCATCGAGAGATCAAGAAATTCGTCAACGACTACGACATCATCGTCGTTGATTGCCCGCCCTCCATTACCGAAAAGGTCTCGGGCGTCGTCCTCCTCGCTGCGACGGTCGCCATTGTCCCGACATCATCGTCGCCTGCCGATTACTGGTCCAGCGTGGGCCTCGTCAAACTCATTCAGCAAGCACAGGTCATGAACGAAGATCTGCGCGCGGTGTTTCTCCTCAACAAAACCGAGGAAAAACGCATGCTGACGCGCGAATTGAAGCGCGCGCTGGAAGAGCTAGGCTTTCCTTTGCTTAAAACGCAGATTCCGACCCGCGAGTGCTACAAGCAGGCGATGGCTCTAGGGCAAACGGTGCTTCAGATGAGCGACCGGGGGGCGCGACTGGCAGCCATCGAAATACGTGCGTGCGCAGACGAAGTTCTCGCCATGCTTCCCTGACTTTATGCGCATAAAGGACCCTGAATGAAACCAACCCAGTTCGCAAAAGGCTTCAAAGCCCGGCCAGATACCACGAGCAGCGAGAAGCGTACAGCCCTCGATCGCATTAACGCTATCGACGAAATCGTCAATCAGGAGGCCGGGAATGATAAGCAAGTCACTAGCCGTTCAAGCGCTTACACCGAAGACGAGTTTCACGACGATCCAGCGGCGCAGGAGTCGGAACAATTCAAGGCATGGCGTCGGAATAACAGATACGTACACGGCCAGGTGATCGAGCTGCCGTTAAAGGCCATCAAACCGAGCCCGTTCAACCCCAGGCATTTTTATCTGAAGGCGTCCATAGCAGAGCTGGCCGTAAATCTGGCGAAACAAGGCCAGCAGCAAGCCATCCACGTGATCCCCGATCACGAAAACCCCGGTACATTCTTCGTCAGCGACGGTGGCCGGCGGGTACGGGCATTGAAGGAAGCCAACAAGGACACGGTGAAAGCGATCGTCATCGACCTTCCTATTGGCATCGAGAGTTACAAGCTGGGTTATGACCTGAACGTACAAAGAGATTCACAGACCGTCTTCGATAATGCCGTCGTCTGGAAACGCTTCCTCGACGAAAGCTACTTCCAAAGCCAGCGGGAACTCGCCGACCACCTCGGTCTCGATGAATCGACGATCGCCGTTGCCTTGGCCATCGCGAAGTTACCCGAGAACGTAATGCATGAAATGGTCGCTAGGCCGGATCGATTCGGCTCGAACATGGCTTACCAGGTCTCCCGTTTTCATACAGCGCGCGGCGCGGATGCCACGCTGCGGCTGATCAACAAGATTGCATCGGACGATCTAAGCACCCGACAAGTCGCAGACATTGTGAAAGGCCGTGCGAGCACGCAAGACACGCCCAAACCTGCGGGCCGTCAGCGCTATGCGCAACGGCTGGAAATCAAGCTGGAAGGGGTTGCGGTGGGCGATCTCAAGACCTACGGCGATGACAGGCTGGAGTTGCGCTTACGCGGTCTGTCGAAAGACAAGCGCGACGAAATCCTTCAACAGCTCGAGAAGATGCTGCAGGCGAATCCGGTAAAACGATAAGGTAAGCGGGGTAATAAAAACGGACAGAGGGGCAGACGCTACAAAGCGCAGTCCCTCTGCTGCGCTCTCATGCGGCGCGGCTTTGATTCAACGTGAACGCTAGCAGGTCACCGTCAGTCGGCTCGCCCCATGTCTTGCGCGCAAGCCAGTCGAAAAACGAGGTTTCTCCCATTTTGGAATCAAGGCCGCGCTTGCGCCAGTCATCGCGCATGTGTGCGCCGAGCTCCGGCAACACGTCTTCCTCAAATGTCTGACGCGCCAGGTCCCGTTCAGACTCAGCTTGTTCCTCGTACAGCGCACGCGCTTCCTTCCTGCGATACACGGAATATTCGCTCAATAAACGCGCCTTCAGATCATCAGCCGCCGCCCCATTGGTTTTCGCCGGTGCCGCGGCTGCCGGCAACGCTTCGAGCGGAGGTGCATAACCCTTCTTCAAAGCATCCTTGAAAAGCGCCGCGGCACTTCGCACCGGGGGCAGCGACGTACTTCGCATTCTCTGCTCGGTCATCTGCAACGCCGCTCGAATCCGGTTTTCCTCGCTGTCTGCGTAAAGCGTTTGCGCGTCTTTCAACGGGATCCCGATCTTGACCATGCGGTCGACAAGCGTACTGTCGAAGACGTTCGGATGTTCGTCGAGTGCGAGCATCGGCTGCTTGCGCTCAGTCACGCGAAACTGAATTTCAGCCACCCGCCGACCTTCCCGGTGCTCGATCAACTCGACGAAGATGTTGGTGACGGCGTTGACCTCCGCAATCGCGGGCCGAAGATAATCGCGCTTGAAATATTTGTATTCGCGCTTGGCTTCATCGCCGGCCTCGGTATCAGGCGTTCCGGAGAGGATAGGCCGCCACCATTCCCAGGTCTCGCGCATGGTGAGATGACTCGGATTCGTCAGATAACGGACGCAGATTTCGTACAGCGCGAGGCCCGCACTGCTGCGGAGTTGGCTTTGGAACTGCAGACTCAGGCGCGCGTATTGCACCGGGTCGAGCAACTTTTTCTTGATCTTAGGCGCGAAGGAGAACTCGACCCACACACGGCGCGTGGCAGGATCTTCGAGAATTTCCGCGTCGGCAATCAACGTTGATATGCCCCACTTGCGCCCGGGCTTTTGACTCGACGTGCCCGTGCTCCACTCAACCTGCACCGACACCATGCGCCGCAAATGCTCTTTCACCAGCGCGGTATCGTTGGAATCGAACGCCGAATTCGCGACAATGTCTGATAACAACGCGCGATACGTATCCCCGGATTCGTCCGCCTGCTGAGCAACGGCCAGCAGTACATTGAATAACTTGCGAGTCAAAAGCGTGATTTTGCCGCTTTTTGGCTGGATGGCGATGGCTTCGACGGCTTTTCGCAGCTCAGCCGAACTCGGACTCACCACATCGGTCTTCTTCGCGCGTTTGGTTGCCATGCTGGAGTCAGGAGAATTTTGGGAAAGCATACTCATGACGGTGAAGCTCGTCTACAGGTGCGCACTCACCCTATAGCGGTGAAGGGGAGGTGACACACAAAACTCACTGAGGTGCGCTCCTGAAAACTCTCACCTTCACCGTCGCACGTCATCTCATTTATGCCCCGTGCCATGCGGGTAAACGGATTGGGCGCGTGCGGAATCGAATCGCGGTGCTTCGAAGCTGGTCCCGTATCTCCTCACCTGAAATTTTTTTACGCGGCCCTGTGGTTTTTACGATATTTCCCCAGGAGGCGAAAATTCATGAAAGCGCAGAGAAATTGGGGTAATCGTCGAAATATCAAAGCTTTAACCCTCTATAGCACGTCAGTCGTCGCCCAATCGATCCCGCAAAAGCTCACCATAGACCTACCGGAGAGCCCTATTCAGCCGAGTAGGTGTTTGTGAACAGGCATCCGAACCTCACGCCCGCGGTCCCGCATAACCTCACCTTTAGGAATTTCCGAGGCTCGCTGCATCGACACGTGCTACCTACCGGCCCCCGCAAACACTCACCTTTGCGGTCATGAATGGAAGATTTGATGGGTTTCAGCACTGCAAAACCCCGCGTAGCGCCCCAAATCGGCCAAACATGATCCTGTAAAAGCTCACCTTTCCCGCTTTTTTGTATGCCAAAGATAGACTTCAGCTCAGTTCTGCTGCTCCCGAAAATACTCACCTTTGCTGCAATACGGACGTATGGCGATGCGATAAAGTCTATTTAAATCAAATGCTTAAACTAGCTCCGGTCGAAAAGATGTATGCATGAATGCTCCTTCGGATCGCATCATTGAGACCACCACATCCCGAAAAGCCTCACCTTTGACCCTCACCAACGGAATCTGCGCGATCGCGGACGATTTGAACCTGCTCCTGAAAACCCTCACCTCTAGCTCGATTCAACGCAAATACCCCTTAAAACTAGCGGGATAGTGGAAATACGTCCGTCCAAATGGAGCGGCACCGGTCTCCCGTATTTCCTCACCCTAACCGGATTGCTTGCCTCGCAGACTATGGCTTCGGCCCCGATCACGCCCGAATAGGCTCACCCTGGGATGTGTTTGACCCCTGCAAAGTCTCACCTATAGGTAAAATTTACCTAAATCTTGCTGGAATTTTCAAATTTTCTTTATCCTGCAAACGCTCACTGAAGAAATAGAGGATTCCAAGTGGGCTGTACCGCAGCATATGGGCGGCGGCCGGAGCGGCCCCTGTATTTACTCACCTTGCGAAAACAGCACCTTCCCGAACTCGCTCACACTTGCTCCCGTGACTGCTCACGTTAGCCCCCGAACCTATACACCGATCGCCCCCGCGTTACCTCACCTTCTATCCTGCAAACACTCACCGATGATCTCGCAGAGCCTTATCTGGTAAGGCTTTGCCGTGGCGTTAACGTTTTTAACTAGGGTTCAAAGGTGTTTACTTCTAATACTCTCAAGCAGCAGAGAGGTCCGAGAAATAGAAGCGTGAAACAACAACCCCGTGAAACACAACTGAAAACGGGATAGACGAAAAAAGATGCTAGTAATCAAAGGCTTGACGGATTAACCTCGACATGTTTCACGGATGCCACTGTGCCGATTGTGTGATCCCAAGCGCGCAGCTCACAAAAAAGTGGAGATCGTTGTTACTTGGTGGATTAAACCTAAATGTGTAGCGTTTGATACGTAAAGTATTATTATACGAACGAAATTGATTCGGAGCTTCTTATGAACGACGAAGAACGTCTCGCGCTGCGGACGGAACTCGCGACTATGCGAACCAACGGCGCGCGTCGGCAGGATCTGTCACAGCACGCGTGCAAGCGGCTTTTCTTCGATTTCGGCATCCGCCCTTCAATGGCCACCGTCCGAGACCTGACGCAAACCGGCAGCGCAAGCGATATCCCAAAGGACATCGATGCGTTTTGGGCTCGGATCAGATCCGCGTCGCGTGTTCGCCTTGAAGGCGGAGCGCTCCCCGAAGGATTGCAGGAACGAGCGGGTGAACTGCTCGGCCAGCTTTTTCAGGAAGCGCAGCGATTTGCGATCGAATTGCTGGAAACGGAGCGCCATGCAGCAAACGATGACATCGATGCTGCGCTGAGCCGGCTTCGCGATGCAGAAGTACGTTGTGCAACGGTTGACGAGGCGCTCCGTCGAAGCGAAGCGCGTGCGGAGGCCGCGTTAGCGCGCAATTCCGCCCTGGAGATTGAATTGGGTTCGGTTCGTGGCCGTGAACTGGAGGCACAAAGCGGTCTGCAGGCATCGATTCATCGACTCGAAAGCGAACACGCCGCGCTTACCCAACGGCTTGAAACTGAGCAAACCGCGAACGCCGCGTTGCGTGACCGCGTGGATGCGTTGAACGCCGAACTGCGGCATAACACCGAGCATTACGCGCAACAGATCAAGGATGCGATCAGCGAAGCTGAGCGCCGGGTCAAGCCCATGCTCGTGGAACTTGATTCGTTGCGTGGGATGGCCGCCACTTATCAAGCGGGCGTACGTCAGGCAAGTCAGAAGGAATTTGATTTTATTCAACAACTTAGCATCGCAAAGGCACGCGCGGATCGCCTAGAGCTGCGAATTCGTGAGCAATCGGACGAAATCGATGCGCTGGCCCTCGAACGTGACGCCCTGCTCGGACAAAGCGGAATGAGCGAAAACGTCGCCCGGCTAATTTGCTCGATGGTCGAGGCAGGACGACTGTCGACGCAGGAAATCCGCGCGTTGGGAACCGACATCGATGGTTTCGTGGCGGTGCCAGCGCACTGCCCCACGTGTGTAACCGGAGAACCCGAACTTGCCCAGCACGGAGATGAGTTCGAGTTGTCCTGTCCGGATTGCGATCGCTCGTCAGGCGCGGCTTCGTCGCGACTACTCGCCGTAGCCCGTTTTCACTCCGCCGACATGGTCGACGCAAGCGAGCAGACCGAGAGGTGAGCCTTTTCGGGAGGTGAATGTTATTCGAATCCGCGGCTTTCTTCTTGGTCGCTTTCCCGCGCCTGGGCTAAATCCCGCTCCCGTATTTCCTCACCTGTCCAGTTTTGCCAAGCTCGATACAACCGATGTGCCGAGATCTGCTGCTGAAAGCCCAGCCATTGCCCGGCGCGTTCTGGTGCCGTGCCGCTTTCGAATAAGTCGGCGGCAAACGTGTTGCGCAAGGTTTGTGGACTGGCGCGCGCGGCTCGCGAATCGGCAATGCCGGCGGCCTCGATCACGGCATCGACGGCGCGCAGCATGGTGGCTTTGTGCATCGGGCGTCCTGAGGGGGCGGATGGAAACAGCAGGTCGCCGAGCAATCTTGCTGTTTTTCGCTCGCTGATCCAATGGTCGAGCAACGCAATTGCAAATGGTGCGAGCCGGGTTTCTCGATTCAATGCGGAATTCGCGGCCTCGACAATTAACCACGGTTGATTCCAGGCATAGTTACTAACGGTCAACGCTGCTGCTTCGCCTGTTTTTACCCCACCGCCCAGGAATGCGCCAACCAGCGCACGGTCACGGCGCTCCCGCCAACGCTGTCCCGCCGACAAATCACCTAGCGGCGAGAAAAGATAACTAACCAAGGCTGCTCGTTCACCGTGCGCGAGGAATCCTGTTGGTTCGTTCTCGCGCGCCTCGCGCCACGAAGCTTCGCCGTCCTGGGCAATGAAACGAGCCGGGTTCGTCGATGCCATTTCGATTTGGCGCACATGGTCGAGTACGCGCTCAATAAGGCGCAGATACCGCACACGCTGTGGTTTTCGAACATCCAGTTGGGTGACGAACAGCTCGATGTCTATCCGATCAACCGTTCGGAGATCGGTGCGTTTGAGACTGAGCCATTCGAGGAAGAGTCCCCATTGCGCCCGGTAGACGTCCGCGGACGATGCTTTGAACGCTTGTTGTGCCATCCAGGAGTCGAACGCACTACGCGGATCTGCGTACCAGTTGGCACGCTCATGATCGAAAATCTCGTGAGTTTCGGCAGGTGCGGGCATTGGTCCGTAAATCCGTTAGTTGTATAACTCCATGCAGCAGATTATGTGGTGACTGGCGGCGATGTCCACCGGAGAATTTTTATTGATGTATTCGAGTGCCGCGAAATTGTCGCGTGCGCGTGGCCGCCGGTTTCCCCGCGGGCAGGTTCGAAATTCGCGCGCCCGAGAGCAATCGTCTCTCAATGTGCAACGGCTACAGCCAGTTCCGGGTGTCCGGCACGCGCCGCGCAATCGTAGGCATCCACGGCAAATACAAACACCGGTGGCAATGCATTTGATGTCCCGAAATCGACGAGATCATCGGTTTCGGGAAAACTCATGTCGGCCGGACGCGCAAACAACTCGCGGAGTGCCGATTCGTGCCGTCCCGCAAATCCCAGGTCCGCGAGTGCTTCCGCCTCGATGGCCAGCAAGAGCCGCCAGGTCAACGGCACGTTCTGCACGATGTAGCGTGTTGCTATATCGCGCGTGATCCGCTCGAGGTCGCGCACTGTGCGCGCAAATTCGGGGGTGTCCATACGATCTTCGTCGAAGTCCATTTGTTATCTCCTCCATTCGTGCCATTGCCCCAGATGTGTACTGTACAAACATACAGTGTTTACCGCAATGTTCC
>Ga0255336_101967_pt1 | contig 11902 bp, 13 predicted proteins | sample MeOH1_35cm_T3_17_FD_189102 | JGI IMG/M metagenome (GOLD analysis project Ga0255336, IMG submission 189102) | Sandy soil microbial communities from University of British Columbia, Vancouver, Canada - MeOH1_35cm_T3_179 | ecosystem: Engineered > Artificial ecosystem > Sand microcosm > Unclassified ...
TCGGCGACCGTCGACTTCGGCCGATGTCCCGATGACCGTAGCAAGCGCGTGTCTGTCAGATAACTGTGCAGAAGCCGACGTTCAACCGACCGGTGCAACGATCGGACGAACGTCCGTAGTTGGCCGGACTCTGCCTGTCGCGGCCGCGTCCATGTCAGCCGATGGGCCTACTGTCCAAAGCGACTTTGCAGGCCGCTGCAACTTATTTAAATCAACCAGTTGCACACATAACCCACTCACATTAACCACTCGACCCATCGTCCCTGACGGCCTCGGCTCGACGTCTTACAACATAACTTCGCATGTTCCCATATACGTTAGCGACACGTCCACAGCCGCTGGGCTCCTAAGTTTGGGAGGTGTACGAAGCCCGCCCTTCAGCTATTGTTGACGTGACTATGACCAAGGGGGCGCCACCATGACCGAGATGGAAGTTACTGAACTTTTCGAGGAGGAGATTGCCGTAGGCGAGCCATTTTCCCTGACGCTGCGCGGCGCGTGCGGCGCACTCGCCGACTGGATCGCTCGTAATTGGGAACAACTCTCGCCCGACGACCGAGATGAGTTAATCACTATAGGTGCCGTGGTGCTTCGGGTGTCTGTTCAGTTGACACGAGAACGAGACGCATCTCATTAAAAAGCGGCATGTCGGGAATCAATATTGGCGAATTGCAACTCGCCTGCAATGCATACCCCAATGATGCGGCAGTACCTTCGCCCCGCCAGATAAGGCTTTGAGAGAAGAGCTACGCCATCGGCTACGCTCACTAGTACCACTGTGTTACAAAATAAGGCATTATTCGCTTGTCTTCAAGAAAATCATGAGGAATGCGATGGAAAGTCCTTCGGAGCGGTTCGACGAGTACGTGTCCCTGATGACTCAGTCGCTGGGGCACGCCGATCGTGTCGAGCCATTTCGTGGCTACTGCACGGGGTTGATGTTGCCGGTCAAGCGCAAGAGCGTTGAGCCCATGGCTGCGCATCTGTCACCGGACCGGGTGCGCTCGGAACACCAGCGTCTGCATCACTTTGTAGCCGATGCACCGTGGTCGGATCAGGCGGTGCTTGATACAGTGCGCAGTTACGCGCTTGAGCGCATCGGCCGTCGTGCGGGACCGCCTGAGGCACTGATCATTGACGATACTGGCGTTCCGAAGAAGGGCAAGCACTCGGTCGGGGTCGCCCGGCAGTACTGCGGCCAGTTGGGCAAGCAAGACAACTGCCAGGTGGCCGTCAGCGTCTCGCTCGCAAATGAACGCTTCAGTCTGCCGGTGCGCTATCAGCTGTACCTGCCGCAAAGCTGGGCCGATGACGCGGACCGGCGCAAGGCTGCCAAAGTGCCTGAAGCGCTTGAGTTCGTCACCAAGCCGATGCTGGCGCTGCAACTGCTTGAAAACCTCGCAGAGGTGCAATCCCTACCGCAACTGGTTCTGGCCGATGCCGGTTACGGGGCGAGCACCGAGTTCCGCGAGCAGCTCACGGAGATGGGCTTCACGTATGTAGTCGGGGTGACAGGCGCGGTCAGCCTGCAGACGCAAGCTCAGGCGCCGCTGCAGGCAAAAGAACTGGCCATGCAGTTGCCGTCGCGGCGCTTTCGCACCGTCACATGGCGAGAAGGCACCAACGCTGCCTTGTCGTCGCGCTTTGCAGCAACACGGGTGCACTGCGCCTCCCGCGCAGCCCAGCCAACTGAGACCGCCGAGGAACAATGGTTGCTCGTCGAGTGGCCCAGCGAAGAGCTCGAGCCGACCAAATACTTCCTCAGCACGTTGCCGGCTGACACGCCGATCAAGGAACTCGTGCGACTTGCAAAACTGCGCTGGCGCATTGAGCGCGATTATCAGGAGCTCAAGCAGGAACTCGGCCTGGGGCACTTCGAGGGACGCAGCTGGCGCGGCTTTCATCATCATGCGACGCTGTGCATAGCCGCTTATGGCTTTCTCGTCACCGAACGCCTGGTGGCGCAAAAAAAAACTCCAGCCCATCGGCTACCCGGCGAAGTGCCTTCCTTACCCGAGGGCTTCCGGCCCCGGGGCGCCCCTGCGTAAGCAGCGCCATGTGCCGGACTCCATTACAACGCTGCGACTGGAGCTTGCTGCCGCGCTGCTTGCCCGTCTCGAACGGTGCCCGTGCTGCGGCCGGAAAATCGAGTAGTTTGTTAACACAGTGGTAATAGGAAGGAGATATTCCCGCTATATAAGAGTTACGCGGGTCCGGGCGGTAATGAGGCTGTCGTCGACAAAAGACAGAACGTGCTGAACAACAAGTCCTACTGGTTAGGCGGTGCGCTTGCAGTGGTATTCGCTGTGGTCGGCTTGTGGTACTCCTACTCGTTTTTTCATCAGCCGAGGCAAACGAAAATTGGAACCGCTGCGCCGGCGGCTCAATCCGCTACTGCCAATTCGATCAGCACTTCCAAGGACGCAGCAGTTGATTCGGCTAGCTTTCCAGAGAAACCTGTATTTTCGGAAACTTGGCGGGTTGTCGGGGGGTACTCCGGTCCGGGGCGAACCTGGGTGATCGTAGCCGATGCGACAGGGCGACTTCGGGTTGAAAGCCCGTCGATGTTTCAAAATGCCGGCGCTGCGCGGGTTGGCACCATCGATGGTGAACGCGTCTCAACATTTTCAGGATCGAAAGCAGGCGCGACGGCAGGTCCATCTCCGCAGGGCTTGGGGCCGGTATCAAAATGAAAACCTTCGTGCTTGCTCTGTCATTGGTCGCTCGTGCGGCTATCGCTGCAGATGTGTCACCGCTGCTGCCTCCCCTGCCGCCGTTAGCTTCTTTGGGAAGTGATCCTCGTGCGGGAAGTTCTCCATTGCCGTACACCTCGCTCGCACCGTTGAAGCTGGGTAATGCAAAGGCAGTCGATTTACGTATGGTCAATGTTGCACAGGTGATTGATTTGATCTATGCCGAAATGCTGCAGGGCCAGTACGTGATTTCTCCGGACGTGCTCGCAGACCAGAGGGTGGTCTCCTTTCGGTTCGACCGAAGCAAGGGCGATATCCGTAGCGGGCTTGCGGAATTTCTCGGATCTCTAGGCTTTGGAGTCGAAACTAAAGAGAACGTGGACTATGTGTTCAAACGGCCGGAGATGAAGGAAGCAGACAAACAACCTTTCGTCTATGAGCCGAAGTACCGCAGCGCTGATTACTTGGCTCGACTGGTGCAACCGTTGTTTGCGGGGTCGTTCACGTCAAATCGAACGATTCAAGCACCTTCTGGATCGCGGACGAAGGGCGATGCTCCGCCGTCTAGCGCCGCCGCGCAAGTGGACCAGTCGTCGGAAACGATGGTGTTCTTAGGTTCTGCTAAGGAGATTGCTCTGCTGCGAACGGTGCTGAAGCAAGTAGATACGAGGGCGGGCGAGGTCGCCATTCGTGCCTGGGTCTATGAAGTTTCCACGGGGGATGACCACACAACAGGGTTCGAGCTAGCTGCAAGCGTGTTAGGAGGGCGGTTTGGAGCTTCCTTGGGGGCGGGGTCGATCGATGATTCGGCGAATGCGCTTCGACTGCATTCTGGCGTTTTGGACGCAGTGATCGCCGCGTTAGATTCGGACTCGCGGTTTCACGTTGTGACATCACCGAATGTGCGCGTTGCTTCGGGAAAGCATGGACGCTTAAACGTTGGTCAGTCGGTACCGATCATTTCATCGGTGTCCTACCCCAGCTCGAACGGAGCGCCAGTTCAGTCTGTCACTTATGAGGATGCAGGCGTGATCTTCGATGTTGTGCCAACTGTAAAAGACAACATCATCGATACAGACGTTACGGTGGAAATCTCTGACTTTCAGAAGACGAGTACTGGCGTGAATAACTCGCCCACAAAGAATACTCGAAAGGCCGAGACGACCATGGCGCTCAACGACGGTGAGGTGGTCGTTATGGGCGGTCTAAGTCAAGGGAAAGAATCGTCCGTCACTAGCGGCATTCGATGGCTTCCGTCGTTCATGAATGGGCGGAACGCGAGTAACTCGCGCAGCGACATTTTGCTTGTTCTACAGGTCCAGAAAATTTGACCGCAGTGACGCGATTGGCGCTGGGGTCAAGGCTCGCGCTAGCGACCCGGAGGGCCCGGCCTTGAGGCCAGCTACACCGCGATACGCTGTCTGTGTGGGTTGCGGCGGCCATTTGGACGGCGCGACCCATACAGACCCGTGGCGACTGAATTTGCTCGCTAATGCGAATGACGGGACGTGTCGGTGGCAACGAGGTTCGTGAAGGCGTAACTGCGGGTGGCCCTCTGCCCGCAGCGTGAGCGAGGACAGAGGGGCGCGCGCAGCGCGCCTATCTTTATATCAGGGACACTTAACGAACGAGATATCTATGAAGCGTGCACTGGACATTAGTTTTGGGTCGGAGCTTACAGTCGTTGGACGTGTCCGACTGAAGCAAGCGAGCGGGATGGGCGGGGAGTTGGGCGGCGTTGCGGCAGTTTTGAGGTGGGGTGATGGATTTGCGTTGTTAGCTGATGAGTATTTCCTTAGTCATCCGCACGAAGACCATGGAGATCAACTTTGGTGCTTTGCGGGCAACGTTTGGAACGGACCTGAGATTTGGAACGATGTTCGGAAGTTCGCGAGCGTCGAGGCCGCTGTCGGATATCTCGACGCTAAGGCGATGGTGGCAGTGCAGAAGTAAAAAAAAAGCCCCGACCGCAGCAACGGTTCGAGGCTTCCTACTACAGCATTACAAGGACAAGTTGCAATGCACGACGACAGTATAGGCAATTTCTCGGCGTTTAGTCGAGAGTGGATGGTTCATGGTCGCAAGTTTGATGACGGACAAGTCGAAATCACTGTTGGGCGTTTCGATCGCTATGTGGGTGCCCAAAGGCTAAGCCTGATGCCGCGTGCGAAGCGGGGTGAATCGGAAAACACTGATCAAAACCTGATGGACGCGGCGAAGAGGGCCAAGCAACAAGTGCGGCTCCGTTGCAAGGCAATTGGCGCAGATCGAATGATCACGCTGACGTACCAGGAGAACATGGTTGATAAGGCGCGGCTCAAAAGAGATTTCGATGCGTTTCGACGTCGGTTGTCCAAGATCCAAAATTTTCACTATGTAGCCGTCGCAGAGCGTCAAAAGCGCGGTGCGTGGCATCTACATATTGCAGTGAAGGGGCGGCAGAACTATCGGGTTTTACGGTCGGTATGGGGACGTGTTATCGGGTGCGAGAGCGTGCGTATCCACGTCAAAAATCCGTTTAAAGAAAAGGGGCTACGGCACAAGCTGGGGTCGTATATCGGGAAGTACATCACCAAGGATTTTGCCGAGCACGCGCTCAACGAGAAGCGATATTGGACAAGTCGAGGCATCGTTGTGCCCGAGCGGCAATTTATAGCCCACCTCGCCGAAGAGTCTCCGGTGGCGGCAATAAAAACTGCATTTGCTGCGGCCGAGAAAGTGGGCGCGACGTTAGACCGATGCCAGACCTATTGGAATGAAGGGATTGGGTGTTTTTGGCTGTCCACGAGGGAGCTTTGACCATGGCCGACACGTTTCTCTCTGGTGAAGACCTCGCGGTGCTAACAGGTCGCAAAGTGAAATCCAAGCAAATCGAAGCACTGCGTCGCATGGGAGTCGCGTTTTTCGTCAACGCGGCAGGTCGTCCGGTGGTTGCTCGGGCGGTGATTGAAGGTCGAAAGGAACAAATGCCGCGTCCTGCGTGGCAACCAAAGGTATTAACGGGGTGATATGGGTCGGCGTCCTTGGAAAAACTTGCATTTGCCACCGGGCATGCGTGCGCGGAAGCAGAGAAGCGGGATGGTGTATTACTACTACGATACAGGCGGCTCTCCGCGCACAGAGGTCGCGCTCGGATCGGATTTCGTGGATGCGGTGCGCAAATGGTCTGAGCTTGAGGCAGTCGGCAATTCTGCGCATGGCGATTTGGTGACGTTCCGCTACGTCGCTGAACGATACGTCCGCGAGATTGTGCCCACTAAAGCTAGGCGCACCCAACGGGACAATCTTCACGAGCTGGTGAATTTATACAAGTTCTTCGACAACCCGCTGGCGAAGCTTGCTGATGTGAAGCCGGTTCACATAAAGCAGTATTTGTCGTGGCGTGGTGAGGTGCGTATTCCGGTGATCGTGACCGCTCATTCCGGCTGAACGTGACCGCTGCGCATGAGATGGTGGTACGCGACTAGATCGTACTATCTGCGGTCACGATGGGTCGATAGTTTGCTCCTTTTTATTGGTTGTCGGTCGCTCTGTGCGGAGGGAGTCGCCTGTCAGAGTAAAGCGATGATGGCGCTGCATAATGCGATCGAGGATGGCGTCGGCAATGGTGGCGTCGCCGATCCACGCATGCCAATGGTCAACAGGCAATTGACTCGTAATGATCGTGGCTTTATTGGTCGCGCGGTCGTCAATGACTTCCAAGAGATCGGATCGAGTCGTGCTGTCGATGGCGCCCATGCCCCAGTCGTCCAAGACCAACACATCGGTTTTGGCTAATTGGAGCAGCCATTTTCCGAAGGCACCGCTGCCGTGCCGGATGCGTAGTTCTTCCTGCAGTCGGGGCACGCGCTGATAGAGAGCGGAGTACCCCCGCCGACAGGCGTGTTGCGCCAATGCGCATGCAAGCCAGGATTTCCCGGCGCCGGTTGGACCGGTGATCAGGACGCTGTGACCGGCACTCACCCAGTCTCCTAATGCCAGGCTCATTACCTCGCGTCGGTCGATCCCGCGGCCGGAGCGGGCGTCGATATCTTCGATGGCTGCTTGCGCATATTTCAGATGCGCGTTCTTTAGCAGGCGCAGCAACTTGCGGTCGTTGCGGCAATGTACTTCGCGGTCAACCAGCAGCGCGACGCGTTCCTCGAAGCTCATCGCAGCCATGCCGGGCTGGACCAGTTGGTCTTCCAGGCCAGTAGCCAGGCCGTCCAGTTTCAAGGTGCGCAGTTGTGCCAGAGTGGTGTGCATCATCATTTCTGAATTCCTCATTGATAGTAGCCGGGGCCGCGCACGTGGGCGTGATTGGGACTGACCCAGTCGCCAGCGGTTGCGGGCGCGCTTTGGTCGCGGTTGTTCACTAAGATGTTGCGCACGTGGCGATACTGGCAGGCACCGATCTGCAATGCGAGCATGCAGCCCGCTTCAAGTCTGGGCTTGCCGAAACGCTTAGCCAATGACAGCAGACCCAGGCAGGCGCGGTAGCCATGCTCGGGATGCTTGTTCTCCTGCATCAGGCGCGTCACCGCTTCAGCGGTGGCCGGTCCGATACTTTGTCCTCAGTGGATCAGTCGCTGCGGGGTCCACTCCATGTGGGCGCGATGCGCGGCCGGCATGTGCGCGGCGGTCGTGGTAAAGCCGCCATGCCGGCTGCTGCGCGCATGACTGGCTACCCGCTGCCCCCGATGCAAGAGCTCGATCACCGCGGTCGTGATACGCGCCTCCAGCGCTTGCCCGACCAGTGCATGCGGCACGCTGTAGCGATGCTGCTCGACATCGACGTGATAGTCGATGTGAACCTTGACGGTTTTGAATTGCGCCATCTCATAGGGCTGCGACGGCAAGGGCAGCAAGGCCGGCGCATCGAGTGCTGCGAAGGTGCTTGCACGGCTACCGGGTAACTTCTGGAACGGTTTCTCATTGAGCTGCGTCAGCAACGGCGCGACTGCCTGGTTCACTTCGTGCACGCTGGCGAACTGCTGATGACGCAGGCGCGCCATGATCCAGCGTTCGACGATCTGCACCGCAGACTCCGCTTTGGCCTTCTCGCAAGTCAGCAACTGTCTGTCATGAGGAACAACGCGTAGTCAAAGGCGCGTCCTTCGAGATCACCCATCCATTTCACCCGCTTCGCGGAAATAGGTTCGTATTGGTGAGTCGGCGGCTGAATTGGGGCGAAGACCGGGTGATGTATTTCGACGCGAACAAGCGACTGCGCTCGGTTTTAGCGTCCTGGACAGACGTGCCGGAACCGGATTTGTTCGCACAAGCGTCGGGAGTTCGATCCTCGTTCAGAACGGACGACTTGCTTCGATTGCGCGCGCTTGTTGACGATCTGTTGAGAGCGCACGATGTCAAATAAATTTCGCCGCATACGTAAAGATAAATACGCCGCTCCGAAGATGCCATCGCATCCACTTGAAGAGGATGATCTACATTTTTACAGCACGAATTTAGCTGTATTAGGAATTTACCTGATCACCGAGATGCTTGACATATCGAATGCTAAGGCATATTTTAATTGTCATTACATCACCGAAGGCTCGTGTAATGACCAAGCCGCAGTCAAAGCGCGATCGACTACGCGAACTCGGTGGTCTCAATCCTCATCCCGATCGAATACGCGCACCATGGTTTCGATCGGGCGATTTCTTCGACCCGGACGACATTGTTCAGGTCAAGTACGAGATGTTGCGTCATGCTCAGGTCGATGGCGCTTCCAAGGCCGAGGCAGCCGCCTTGTTCGGAATGTCCAGACCGACGTTCTATCAAGCGGAGAGCGCCTTTGCGAGCGAGGGGCTGCCAGGGTTGTTACCGAAACAGCGCGGGCCCAAGGGCGCGCACAAACTCAACTCGGTGGTCATGGCGTTCATCGAGGAGCGTCTGCAGCAAGACGGCAGCATTCGCGCTCGCGCGCTTGCGCAGGAGATCGAAACCAAGCTAGAGCTGTCGATCCACCCACGCAGTATCGAACGCGCGTTAGCACGCAAAAAAAAACCGTAGACGATTCGCCCCAATTCCGTCCGCCATCGTCGGCGCTTGCTCGCTACGAAGCGCTACGGGCCGACCTCCTCGGCACAGGTCCTAACTCAGAAGGCCACGCGGCGATACGCTTTCATGGCCTGTTGCACGGGCTGGCGATCCAACGCCCGGACGCTTCGCGCATTGAGGCTCCCACCCCAACCGTTCTTGCTTCCAACTCAGTGCGGGATAACGGCGCGCTTGTCCGCGTGCTGGCCAACCTCGTGCTGCGCGCTCACGAGGAGCTTGCCCATGTCTACTAACTCTGCTCAGAAGGTCACCGCTGAACATTTGCGGCGAGATGCGTTTCTTTATGTTCGCCAGTCATCGCTTCGGCAGGTGTTCGAGAACACCGAGAGTACGAAGCGGCAATATGCGCTACGCGATCGCGCGGTTGCGCTTGGCTGGCCGATCGAACGCATTCACGTCGTCGATAATGACCTTGGCATGTCCGGTTCCAGCGCCAAGGATCGAGACGGCTTTCAGCACCTGGTCGCCGAGGTAGCCAATGGTCACGCCGGCATCGTGCTTGGCTTGGAAGTGTCGCGCCTTGCACGCAACAATGCTGACTGGCATCGCCTGATCGAACTTGCATCGCTCACGCAAACGTTGATTCTCGACGAAGATGGAATTTACGATCCAGGTCAGTTTAATGACCGCCTTTTATTGGGCTTAAAGGGCGCCATGAGCGAGGCCGAACTTCATATTCTCAAGGGTCGGCTACAAGGCGGGATCAAGAACAAGGCACGCCGGGGCGAATTGGAAATTCCTTTGCCCATCGGGCTTGTGTACCACCTGAATGGCTCAGTGGCGCTCGATCCTGATCAACAGGTCCGGGGCGCGCTGCAGTTACTCTTTGACACGTTTCGGCTTGCTGCGTCTGCTACCGCTACGGTCAAGCGATTTCGCCAGGAAGGCTGGCTGTTTCCGCGTCGCATCCGTCGGGGAGTTGGCAAAGGGGACCTGCTTTGGGGGCCGTTGGACCACTGCCGCGTTATCCAGATACTGCACAACCCCCGTTATGCCGGCGCCTTCGTATATGGCCGCACACGCGGAGCGTATCGTCCGGGACGTAAATCCACGGCGCTGAAGGTTGATCGAGAGAATTGGCAGGTGTTAATTCAGAAGGCTCATCCAGGCTTTATCGATTGGGATGAGTTCGAACGCAACCAGGCGACGCTTAAGCAGAATTTAACCGGATTCGGGCGCGATCGACGAGGCAGCATGCCACGTGAGGGTGTCGGCCTTTTGCAGGGGCGTGTCGTGTGCGGCGTCTGTGGCGCACGCATGCGCGTACGATATCAAGAAGTCGACAATAAACTTCAGCCCTACTATATGTGCACGGAGAATCCGGTACGTCGTGCCGGCAAACCCTGTCAATCGGTTCGCGGAAGCGCCATCGATGACGCGATAGGCTCGCTGCTTTTGGACAGCGTCGCGCCAGCGGTGCTCGAGGTCGCGCTAGCGGTCGAAGATGAGATATCGGGACGCGTCAGACAGGCCGCGACGCAGCGTCAGAATCAATTAGTTCGAGCGCGCTACGATGCCGAGCTTGCGCGCCGTCGATATATGAGTGTCGATCCAACGAACCGGCTTGTCGCCGACTCACTCGAAGCAGACTGGAATGAACGTCTGCGCGTGCTGGATGCATTGCAGCAAGAGAACGAACGACTCCAGTATGCCGATAACAAGCTTCTAAGCAGCGACGCGCGGACCCAGATTCGCGCGCTCGCCGAAGACTTCCCCCGTGTCTGGAATGACCAACGCGTGGTGCCGGTCGAACGCAAACGAATGATCGCCTTACTCATTGAAGACGTAACCTTGGTTAAGGCAGAACGCATCGCCATCCATGTACGCTTTCGCGGCGGTCGAACGACATCGTTGGAGATCGATAAGCCCAAGCCCATCGCACTGATTCGCAAGACGCTGCCGGAAGTCGTTGCGAAGGTCGACGAACTCCTCGAAATCGGCTCGGATCGGCAAGTCGCCGAACAACTTAATGCGCTCGGTTATACAAACTGGAAAGGTGAAGCGTTCACGCACAAGAAGGTTCTCATCATCCGCACCGCCTACCGGCTCAAGAGCCGGTTTGAACGCCTTCGCGCACGCGGCATGGTGACAGCCAACGAGCTCGCCGCACAACTCGGAGTCTGCCCGACTAGCGTCTACCTGTGGGGCCAACGCGGGGTGTTGCGTCAGCATCGCTACGGTAACCTGCATCGTTGCCTCTACGAGCCCGTCGGCGACGTCGTCTTGGTCAAAGGGCAAGGCGGCCGCTACAGTTCGACACAACCGACGTTTATCGCTGTTCCACCAACCACACAAGGTGCAGTATGAAGCGTACGCCTTGTCCTGCGGATGATAGGGGCGCGCCGGCAGAATCGAGGTGCCGTAGTGGCGCGCAAAGTCGAGCACCGTGTCGTTGCTGCGCGGTTCGTATCGGTTAGCGTCTGCGATCAGCGCACGCGGGTTGTCGGGCACGATGAGCTGCGTCACGCCTCCGTAAAAGCTCAGTGCGCGCGCCGTCGATTCAAGCCAGTCCGCCATCGTCTCGCGGGGCGTTGCGTAGGCAAAGGTGTAGCTGGAGGCGCCCATTGCGGCGACGAAGATGTGGGCTCGAGTGCCGTCGGTCAATGCGATTGTAGGGCCGGCGTAGTCGATGAACAGCTTCTCGCCGGCGCGGTGGATCTGTCGCATTGAGCGCTTGAGTTGCTTGGCGAAGCGCCGATAGTTGTCGCAGAACTGAGAATAAGCGTAGGTCTGGCGGTCCGCGTGGTCGGCGCGGTATTCCTCCCACAGCAGCATCAACGTCATGCCCTTGCGGCGCAGCTCCTGATGTAGACGACCATAGTCTGGTTGGACATGATTACGTGGCTTCTGAGGCGCGACCAGCAGTCGCCGCTCGAGCGTAATCTCGTCAGCATCTTGCACCGCCGGCCAGTCCAGGCCCGCCACCGCAGCGAGTCCCACGTACTTGGTGACAACTCCTTTGGAGATACCCAGCGCTCCGGCAATCTGCTCGTGCGAAAGTTTGGCGTCCAGTTTCAAACGCAATACATCTTTTATCTTACGCATATTGATCCTTGGTGCGGGCACGCTGTCTCCAGACGAAAAGCTGGAAGCGTACCCACTCAGTTGCTCATATGCGTAACACCAATCCTCTGTCGTACAACGCCGTTCCGGCATCGTGACCG
>Ga0255336_101970_pt1 | contig 11890 bp, 10 predicted proteins | sample MeOH1_35cm_T3_17_FD_189102 | JGI IMG/M metagenome (GOLD analysis project Ga0255336, IMG submission 189102) | Sandy soil microbial communities from University of British Columbia, Vancouver, Canada - MeOH1_35cm_T3_179 | ecosystem: Engineered > Artificial ecosystem > Sand microcosm > Unclassified ...
TGTATATAGTATAGCATAAATACCCGATAAATACTATTATCAACAGGAATATCAACCATACACATAGTACGAGGGACAATTCATCTCCCCATTGAAATGGGGAGGATTCTTGCCTTTACGTCCTAAATGCTCAAAAACCGTGACCATTTCATCAGCATCTTTTTTAAATATCGCCATAACTAAAGCGACAAGCTCTTCACGCATGTCCTTTTCAATACGACCCATCATCCCAAAATCTAAGAAGACAAGTGTCCCATCCTTTTTAACAAGCAGGTTACCTGGATGGGGATCCGCATGGAAGAAGGAATCCTGGAGTAACTGCTGGACAAAAGCAGCAATCAAGGTGTCTGCCAGGAGTGCTCGATCAAGGCCTGCCTTTTCTAAAGCTTCAGGATCATTCACTTTATACCCTTCAATAAACTCCATGGTCAAGACACGTTGGGTTGTGTATTCCCAATAGATTTGGGGAACATAAAATCTCTTATCTGCGGAGAAATTCGCTCGGAAGGTATCTGCATTCCGACCTTCTTTAAGGTAATCTAATTCATCCAGGGTCGTTTCAACAAATTCGTTATAAATCTGTTCCAGATCGACTGCTGCATTGATCTTCGGATAGCGTTTTGCAAAATTTACCACGAAACGGAGGGCATCAAAATCGATCCGGATAATCTCCTCGATGCCAGGCCTTAAAATCTTCACCGCTACTTTCTTATGTTCTTTCGTCTCCGCGGTGTGAACCTGTCCTAATGAAGCAGCCGCCACAGGCAATTGGGAAAAATTCTTGAAAATCGCGTTAATACCGCAACTGTATTCTGCTTCGATACGTTGGATAATCTCTTTCGTCGCCACTGGCTTAACCGCATCTTGCAATTTTGAGAGCTCACTCGTGTACTCTTCAGGCAAAACATCCACTCGGGAACTAAAAAATTGGCCGAGCTTAATTAGTAGCCCCCCGAGTTCTGTGGCTGTCTCTGCAAAATATCGAGCTTGTTTACGATAAACGGCTTTCTGCTTAAGCTCTCGCTTCTCCGCACTGCTGAATCGCGTACTTTTACTAAGCCACCATAGTTGGAACACAGAACTTAAGAATAGGGTGATAATTTTGCGAAAACGTTTGTCTCGAAAATATTTTATGATAAGTGACATGATTTCCTCCTAATTTTCGCGCAAGCCATCTTAACCAAATATCTGAAAATCAAAGTAGCCCCAACTGTTATTTTTCCTTATCCTCTTTATTACCATTATCCTTTTCATCGTCGCCTTCCGAGAAATTAAACATTTCCTCAAAAAATCGGGACTTTCTAAACATTATATCTGCGAACTTCGTCATCACCTCGGATTTAAACAAGATGATAACTCCTTTTCTCTTATTACCTAGGACAAGGAATTTCTCGCCCGGCTCGATTCCAATTTCCTCTCTCGCCTCGGCTGGAATTACAACTTGACCTCGTTCTCCCATAACTGTCGATCCATAGAATTTACCATGATGCCTCATTCCTGCCACCTCCAATTAGTATGATACATCATACTTTTCATATTTGCAAGCTCGGTGATCTCGTATTAAGGATACCGCCCTTTAACTTAAAAAACAGCTATCTCGCTTTACGCGAAATAGCTGTTTTATTTTTATCCTTTTTCACGGTCTCTTAAACTTCGTTCCATATCCCGTTTAGCATCCCGTTCGGCAATAGTTTGGCGTTTATCATAATTTTTCTTACCTTTACCAACCCCAAGCTCGATCTTCGCCATACCTCGTCGCAAATAAATCCGTGTCGGAATCAGAGCCAATCCTTGGAGCTGAATCTTGCCGATGAGCTTGATAATCTCGGAATGGTTCAGAAGCAGCTTCCGTTTTCGTAAAGGGTCATGATTGAACCGATTTCCTGCTTCATAAGGGCTAATGTGCATCTGATAAAGCCATACTTCCCCATGATCAATCCGAGCATAGCTATCTTTCAGATTCACTCGACCATTACGAATCGACTTGATCTCTGTTCCTGTTAAAATGATCCCGGCTTCAAGCTTCTCTTCAACGAAATAATCGTGATAGGCCTTTCTATTTTCGGAGATGACCTTAATCCCTTCAGATGCCACAATGACCCTCCTCTCTGTTGCGAGTTTCAGTATAGCATAATTTCTCGTTTTTTCCCAGTTCTGCTCTCCCTCACAAGAATGACTAAAGAAAGCGAGAACTTAGAATCGCCATAAAGAAAACTTGGCTTACGCCAAGCCTCTGGTGTAGGCGGAAGCCTTAGTTGCACTTATGCTATCTGCCAGAAATTTATACTTTCTGTTAGTATAAAGAAAACCCGGCTTTCGCCGAGCTTGGCGATAAGAAGACTTGGCCAGCGCCAAAGCGATGGCCTTAGTCGCCTTATCCTGCCGGACTTAACTACTTGCATCGTAGGAAAGCGAAAACCGCTGGTTGCACTTAGAGTTTATCTGCCGGAAATTTATACTTTCTGTTAGTACCAAATAGTATGGAGCTGCCTACACGGCAGCCCCATTCTTCAGGGATAATGTTTTTGGTTGAACAAATCTGATTACACGAAGTGAAAAACACCTTGAAGCAAAATAAGAACAAGAACAGTACCCGTTTTCAATAACGTAATTGCGAAAATGTCTTTATAAGATTCCTTGTGTGTCAGTCCTGCAATTCCCAAAAGGGTAATCACGGCTCCATTGTGGGGTAAGGTATCCATTCCTCCTGAGGCCATTGATGCTACGCGATGAAGTAGTTCGGGACTAATCCCTGATCGAGTCGCCCAATCCAGATAATATTTTCCAAAGGTGTCGAGTGCAATGCTCATTCCACCTGAGGCTGAACCTGTAACACCTGCCAAGACGTTAACCGTTACTGCCTCTGAGAGAAGAGGACTTCCATTTCCATTAATCCCCGTTAGGGCATGCGCAATGCTCTGGAAACCGGGCAAAGATTTGATAACATTTCCAAACCCAACTTCTGATGCTGTATTCATAACAGCTAATAAGGAACCAATTGCTCCGGCATTAATTGCTTTGGCCACATTTCCTTTGATCCGTTTAGGATTGATGATAAGCGCAAGCACTGATCCGATAACTAAGGCAATGATGAGCGCCCAGTTATTCATCGTCCCAACGACACCCGCTTTAGCTATATTGTAGGGTGCCTGTGTCGCCCAAGCTGTAATGTCCCAATTAGGGAAGACAACTTTTTGGAGGATTAAGGTTATGACTAATACCGAAATGAGCGGGACTACCGAAAGCAATGGATGAGGAAGATTCGTATCTTCAACTATTTCCGGTTCTTGTTTATGATTTGTGCCATATCCCTCGCCAGCGGCTTGTGCAGACCGTTTCCGCCATTCTAAATAGGCAAGCCCGCATCCGAGGACAATAATTGTCCCGAGGATTCCGAAAACAGGAGCGGCATAAAGATCTGTATTAAAAAATTTCATTGGAATTGAGTTTTGAATTTGAGGTGTTCCGGGAAGAGCATCCATGGTAAAGGTAAAGGCACCTAAAGCGATCGTTGCTGGAAGCAGCCTTTTGGGAATGTCGGCTTCTTTAAAGATCGATGCCGCAAATGGGTAGACTGCAAAAGCAACGACAAAGAGACTTACACCACCATACGTTAAGATTGCAGCGGATAACACCACCGAAAGAATGGCCTGGCGTTTACCGAGTTTTTGGACTATGAAACGCGCAATCGCTTTCGCGGCCCCTGATTCTTCCATGGCCTTACCAAAGACAGCGCCTAATAGGAAGAATGGAAAGTAAACTTTTACATAGCTCGCTAAATTCGGTAAAAAGATTTCTGTATAAGTTGGCATAATGGCCATTCCGGAAAACACTGCGGCCAAGATGGCAAATACGGGTGCGAAAAAGATAACAGAGAAACCACGGTAGGCCATGAACATCAAGAGCGCAAGACTGAGGAGAATACCTAATACCTCCATCTTATAAACACCTCCATAATTTATTTCCTGGCTTAGCCAGCGGATACTATTTCTCTACGACCATTGCAATCCCTTGACCTCCGCCGATGCAAAGCGTCGCTAAGCCTCTTTTGACATTTTGCCGTTTCATTTCATGAAGAAGAGTGACGAGAATTCTGGCCCCGCTCCCAAATCTGAGGCAGCAACCTGGCTAAGCGCACCATTGAAAGATCCGACAGGTGTCCGAACGGCGCTCACAATCACGACTTCTTGCATATTTATCCCTCCTTTCATTTTAATCTAGCTTAAATTAAATAACCTCCATTGATATCCAGGACTGCCCCAGTAATATAGGAGGAGGAGTCTGCTGCCAGAAAGACTGCAGCTTCGGCAATCTCTGAAGGTTCCGCTAGACGGCCTACAGGAATCTTGGCGATGAGAGCCTGAAGTTGCTCCTCCGGGTATTTCACCATCATATCCGTTTTGATATAACCCGGAGCCAAAGCATTACACGTTATTCCCTTGACGACATTCTCGGCAGCTGTAACTTTTGTTAGGCCTATTAGACCAGACTTGGAAGTTGCATAATACCCTGTCCCGAAAATTCCCATGCGCGCGGTAAGGGATGAAATGTTGATAATTCGACCATACTTATTTTGGCGCATGCTGGGCAGTACAGCCTTTGTGCAAATGAAAGGGCCTGTAAGATTGACCCCTAATACCGCACTCCAGTTTTTCAGATCCCCTTTATGAATTAAACCATCTCGATTAATTCCTGCATTGTTAACAAGAATATCGATCCGACCAAAGCGTTCTAAAACCTGCTCAACCATAGCGCCGACTTCGCCCTCTTGCGTCACATCCGCTAAAAACGCCTCAGCTTCTACACCTATGGCACGAAGCTCTTCAACGGTCTCCAGTGCTTTCTTTTCATTTAAAGCGATATCGTTGATTGCAATTTTAGAACCTTCCCGCGCGAAGGTTAACGCGATCGCTCTTCCTAATCCTTGACCACTTCCTGTAATGAGAGCAACTCTATCTTTGGTCATCATTTCGCAACATTCCTTTCATTAGCAGACATTTCAAGCAGCATCGGCTTGTCTGTAAAAATTCTGGGGTCCATTATTTTTAATTCCTTAGAAACAATAGGACGAAACTCCATTTTCTCCAGGACATCTTTCTCGAGATCAATTCCAGGTGCAATCTCCGTCAAAATGAGGCCTTCATCCCCTAATTCAAAGACAGCCCGTTCTGTAACGTAAAGGACCTTTTGTTTATTTTTCCGAGCATAATGACCGCTAAAGGTCACATGCTCTACTTTTTCAAGAAGTTTTGTTGTTTTTCCATCTTGGTCAATTCTTAAGCGTCCTTCACCCACGTTCACTTTTAATCCGCTCGCCATAAACGTGCCGCAAAAAACGACTTTTTTGGCATTTTGAGAGATGTTAATGAAGCCACCTGCTCCCGCAATTCTTGGACCAAAACGACTTACATTGACATTTCCTTCCTTGTCCATTTGAGCCATTCCCAGAATTGAGATGTCCAGTCCGCCACCATCATAAAAGTCGAATTGAGCAGCTTGGTCAATGATACATGATGGATTATAACTCGCCCCAAAACTTAATCCCCCTGCAGGTATGCCACCAATTGCCCCTGCTTCTACCGATAAAACAATTTCATCCAGAGTTCCCTCTTCTGAAGCTACAACGGCAACTCCTTCAGGAGCCCCAATTCCCAGATTTGCGATTGCATCCGGGAACAATTCCAAATAGGATCGCCGCGCAATAACCTTTCGTTCATCCAAGGGAATAGGACTTACATTACCGAGGGGAAGCTTCAGTTCCCCACTATAAGCTGGATTATACTGTTCGCCAAAGGTCATCATATGATATTTCGGGTCACTTGAAACCACAACTACATCGACTAAGATTCCAGGTATCTTCACGCTTCTGGGTTTTATAGATCCCTTTTGAACCACACGCTCAACTTGGACGATGACCAAGCCCCCGCTGTTTTTAACGGCCTGTGCCACAGCAAGAACCTCAATGTCAAGAGCTTCACTTTCCATCGAAATATTGCCGTCTTCATCAGCTAAGGAACCTCTGATCAATGCAACATCGATCGGAAAGCTGTAGTAGAAAAGATATTCTTTTCCTCTTAACGTGATCAGTTCAACTAAATCTTCGTGAGTAACCTGATTCAATTTACCGCCATCATTCCGAGGATCAACAAAGGTTCCAAGCCCAACATGCGTGATCGTTCCAGGCTTGCCTGCTGCAATATCCCGAAAAAGATGAGAGACAACACCTTGGGGAAAATTGTAGGCTTCAATTTTTTCTTCGACAGCGAGCTTTCCTAATTTCGGAGCAAGATTCCAATGCCCTCCAATAACCCTTTTAATCAGGCCTTCTCGAGCAAGGTGATTCATTCCTCGATTTTTCCCATCTCCTTGTCCTGCTGCATAGACAAGAGATAACCCCTTAGGGCTTCCTGTTTCTACAAATCGCCTTTCCAAGGCTTCTGTCAATTCTTCTGGGTGCCCGATAGTAACAAAGCCGTCAATAGCAACCATACTTTCATCCTTAATCAACGCAACTGCTTCATCGGCTGTAAGAAACCGTTTTTTCACTTTAATCCCTCCTGTCTCGATTTGGTGGAGGATCCACTTAACAGTGCTCCCTTGTTCAGAATATATAAGCAAATATCATGCCAACACGCATAAAAGCCTAGAAGACCTTTGTCTTCTAGGCTTTTATGCATGGCTTCTTTGTACTTATAGATGCAAAACGTTGCGGAATAGCTACACAACTATTCAGAAAACACTGAAAAATGATTATATTTCCTATTCCGCAGTCTCCGTTGCGCTATCGCTACATGTAGTAATATCGCAATCTTAACTCGACCTATCTACTCTGTTAGCCCGTACTTTTCCATTTTGCGATATAAATTTGTTCGATGTATTCCTAATATGTCGGCCGCTTTTGCTTTATTTCCTGTCGTCAATTCTAAGGCTTTTAAGATTGCTTTACGTTCAGCCTCCGCAATTTCGAATGCTAACGGTTGGAGTACTTTAAGGCTTTGACCTCCTTCACGATCTTGTAAATACAAAGGAAGATCGCGGATGCAAATTCTATCCCCTTCGGCAACATTCATGGTTCTTTCGAGCGCATTCTGTAATTCACGAACATTCCCTGGCCAAGCATAAAGCTTAATTAGATCCTTCACTTTTCGGTCCAAAACCTTCGGCGAAGCGCCCATTTCACGTTCGATCTTTTCCAGAAGATAATCACTCAAAAGAATGACATCTCCCTCTCGTTCTCTTAAAGGAGGAATATTAATCGTGAAAACGTTAAGTCGATAATAAAGATCTCTTCGGAATTCCCCATTTGACACCATTTTTTCCAGATTACGATGGGTTGCTGCAATGATTCGAATATCGAGTTGCAGAATCTGATTACTCCCTACGCGTTCAACTTCTTTTTCCTGGAGCACCCGTAGTACTTTAGCTTGCATTGCCAAAGGGAGGTCTCCAATTTCATCTAAAAAAATCGTCCCACTATTTGCGATTTCGAATTTACCCGGTTTTCCTCCCTTTTTAGCTCCTGTAAAAGCCCCTTCTTCATAACCGAAGAGCTCCGATTCCAGTAATTCTCCGGGAATCGCTCCACAATTTACGCGGACAAAGGGCTTATTATTTCTGGAGCTTGCGGCATGAATCGCATGAGCGAAGAGCTCTTTACCGGTTCCGCTCTCACCGAGTAACAGAACTGTCGATTTTCCAGCAGCTGCCTTTTCTGCAAACGTTTTCGCACCCAAGATCGCAGGACTATTGCCAATAATACTGGAAAATGTATATCGATATCTTTGATAATGTACAAGTTCCTTCTCATAAAATTTAATTTTATTTTCCAATAAGTCAAGCTTCTCAGCCAAAGTTCGCAAGTCCTGAACATCACGAAACATGACCTTACCAACTGCACCTACGAGTTTTCCATTCTCGCGTAAAGGCAATCTCATGACTAAAGCTTCTTTGCCAGTGATAATCATGGGTTCACCAATTTCGGCTACCCCAGTTTGCGCCACAATCTCCATCCGGCTGTTCGGTAGAACCTCTGTACAATGTTTTCCGATCGCATCCTCCTGTTTAACATTCAAGAAATAGCAATATGCGTTAGTGATACGAGTGATGATTCCTTTGGGATCAACAACCATAACTCCGTCATAAGCATGTTCAAAGATATTCTCCCAATCTTCGAGCGAACTCTGAGTGTTATTCAGTTGGGACAAAAGTCGCTCGAAATCGCTTCCGTCTTGAAGGATTACCACAGTCCCCACTTTTTGTCTTTTCTTCTCTAAGGGAAAGCGATTGACGAGGATCATGCGTCCCTTGATCATGGGACGTTCCGCATTTACAAAGCGCTCGGCCGTTTCTGTATTTGGTTCTGAGTTAGGGATAAATTCTGTGATTTTATGATAAAGAATTGCGTTAAGCTTGCTACCCAAATAATCCGCAACTACCGTATTACAGTACTCTATCTTATCTTCTCTATCCGTTACGATAATTCCAATTTTGATTGCTTCAAAGATGTCTAAATGATCGAGATCAGATGATACCTCGCGTAGGCTCATTTTGCTCCCTCATTTCTCAATTCAATCCCCATGAAGCGTTCGGATGAACACTGCCCGAGCAGCTGCTTTCTTCCGCTCCGAACCTAAGTGTAGGATATTCCCAGACTTTTCGAAGATCACAACCTCAGACTACTTGTTCACCGTGCGCTCCTGACTCAGTAAAATGGTTCAGTCAATCTCCTTTCAGCATTCATCGACCATACCCCTTTCACTCGGCTGAAATAGAGGAAGGGCACCAACTCTTCTCAGAGGTGCACCCTTCTCAACTCACTTTTCGGTCCGACATTCTTGAAGCAAGACTATCACTTCTATAGCCATCATTATCATAGCAATCTAGTCGAAAAACTAAACTCAGGCTTAAGCAATCTTGTATTCACCGATAACCTATCTTAAGAATGGAGCGATGATCAAAGAAATTGTGCCCATAACCTTAATCAAAGCATTTAAGGAAGGACCAGCCGTATCCTTGAATGGGTCTCCTACGGTATCGCCGATAACCGCTGCTGCGTGAGTCGGCGTTCCTTTTCCGCCAAGGTTTCCAGCTTCAATGTATTTCTTCGCATTATCCCAGGCTCCACCGGCATTCGCCATGAAGATCGCCATCAGCAAACCGGAAACAGTTCCGCCCGCAAGCATTCCACCCATGGCATCTTTACCAAGCCCAAAGCCAACCAGCAGCGGAGTTCCCACTGCGAGCAAACCGGGGATAACCATTTCACGAATTGCAGCTTTTGTGGAAATATCCACGCAAGCCCGGTAATCTGGTTTGGCCGTCCCTTCCATCAGACCCGGGATTTCACGGAATTGCCGACGAACTTCGCCAATCATTTCAAAGGCAGCTTTACCCACCGCTTCCAAACAAAACGCTGAGAAGAGGAAGGGCAGTGCCGCTCCGATGAATAAACCAATAATTGTCGTCGGGACAAGAAGATCGATTTTATCCACCTGAGCCAACTGAGAGAAGGCGCTGAACAGGGCAAGACCTGTCAAAGCAGCCGAGCCAATGGCAAAGCCCTTAGCCACGGCAGCCGTGGTATTGCCAACCGAGTCCAGCTGATCGGTCGTTTTACGGACACTCGGATCGAGTTCAGCCATTTCGGCAATGCCACCGGCATTATCCGCAACCGGTCCGAAGGAATCGATTGCAACAACCATACCCGCCGTGGAGAGCATGGCCATAGCCGCCATCGCAATTCCAAAAACACCTGCCGCTTGGAAGGAGACAAAGATGGCAACACAAATCACGATAACGGGTAGTGCCGTACTCCTCATCCCTGTCGCCAACCCGGCAATGAGATTGGTCGCCGCTCCCGTTTCTGAAGCCTTGGCAATGGCTTGAGCAGGCTTCTTTTGGTTCGAGGTGTAATACTCTGTTAACATGCCGATAAGTACGTTGACAACTAACCCCGCAATAACCGCGATGTATACTCGGTTCGGAGTTACAGTCAAGATATCACTCACTTTTAAACTAGCAGGTAACATCAAGTGGAGCAGGCCGTAAGCCGCGATGGCCGTTATTAAATTCGTACCCCAAAGTCCTTTATTTAAAGCCATCTGGGGATTGGCATTCTCACTGGTGCGCACGAAGAAACTTGCAATAATGGCGGAAAGCAGTCCGACTACGCCAAGCATCATCGGTAACATCAATCCAGGTAACCCATTATCGACTTGTTTATAGATCGTTACTCCGACTAACATTGCAGCAATCGTGGACGCTGCGAAGGATTCGAAGAGGTCAGCACCCATGCCCGCGGTATCTCCGACATTATCTCCGACATTGTCTGCGATAACAGCCGGGTTACGGGGGTCGTCTTCCGGAATCCCGACTTCGACTTTACCAACAAGGTCAGCGCCAACATCCGCTGCTTTGGTATAAATTCCTCCACCAACACGAGCAAAGAGGGCAATCGCGCTCGCGCCAAAAGCAAACGAGTTAATGATTTCGGCATCGTGGAACCACAGATAAAGCACTGCGACTCCAATAAGACCTAAGCTGACAACAGATAAACCCATGACCGCACCGGCGCGGAATGAAACGCCGAGGGCTTTATTAAGGCTTGTTCGAGCCGCTTCTGTGGTTCGGGTATTAGCTCGGGTCGTAATGGACATCCCCACATAACCCGCTGCAGCAGAGAGTATGGCACCAAACAAAAAGGAAACTCCTGTTTGCCATCCCGTCTGCCCTTTCAAGAAATACAAGAGAAAGAAGATAATAATAACGAAAGGAATGAGTGTTCGATATTGACGATTGAGATAAGCCATCGCTCCCTCTTGGATGGCTTGCGAAATTTCCTGCATCCGGGCATTTCCCGGATTCTCTTTTAAAACACTGGTTGCAAAGTAAAATGCAAAGATAAGACCAATTACACCTGCCACGATGGCAATGAAAGGCATTGAAGCAAAATCCATGGTAAAAAAACCTCCTATGTTTTGATGGATAAACCTGAGCCTGCCCCACTATGTGCATTTATTCAGTTTCCCGAGTCCTAGACGTCTAAGCCACATTCCTTGCTGATAATTATGTAAGATCAAATCATGTCTTTGAGCTTTGAGCAAATGAACGGTTGAGTCGAAATAAGAATATAAAAATAGCGATGAAAAAGCAAAAAGGAGCCCCTGGCTTTATTTTAAAAGCCAGGTCACTCCTAATGAGCTCAATAAAAAAAGTACAGCTGAAATAATAGTTACTTTCCCGAACAATTCATCCATACCTTTCTTTTGTCCAAAAAAGGCTTCACCAGCCCCGCCAATCGCGCCAAGACCAGCGCCAGTTCCAGATTGGAGAAGCACAGTCGCGATCAATCCAAGTGAGCTAATCACCAAAATAACCGTTAAAAAAATCACCATGATGCTATCACCTCCTCAACTCAATGCCATATCTGTGTCATAATCTTTTTACAATAACTAGTAGACCTATTTTAGCATAGAAAAGCGAGAAAAGGCAAGGGACTTAGGCCGGTAACAGCAAAGACTAAGTCCCTTGCTTGCTCTTATTTAAAAGCTATATTTCTACCGTGCCAAACTTTCTTTTCCACGGTAAATGGCAGAATCTCCAAGTTCCTCCTCGATCCGCAGCAACTCATTATACTTTGCAACGCGCTCGGTGCGGGCAGGGGCCCCCGTCTTAATCTGTCCTGCATTGACCGCAACTGCAATATGAGCTAGTGTGACATCTTCTGTTTCCCCAGAACGATGGGAAATAACAGCAGTATAACCTGCACGTTTTGCCATTTCAATCGCATCAAGAGTTTCGGTTAGCGTTCCAATTTGATTAAGCTTAATCAGAATTGAATTCGCGCATTTTTCTTTAATTCCTTTGGCCAGACGCTTAGGATTCGTCACAA
>Ga0255336_101971_pt1 | contig 11875 bp, 1 predicted proteins | sample MeOH1_35cm_T3_17_FD_189102 | JGI IMG/M metagenome (GOLD analysis project Ga0255336, IMG submission 189102) | Sandy soil microbial communities from University of British Columbia, Vancouver, Canada - MeOH1_35cm_T3_179 | ecosystem: Engineered > Artificial ecosystem > Sand microcosm > Unclassified ...
CATTGGCACTCAGCGTGTAGGTCACCGAGGCCTGCACCGTGTCGATACCCTCACCCGGGTTCTCGTTGATGGTGTCGCCTGAGTTGGCAACGATATAGGTATCGTTGCCAGCACCACCCGACATCGTGTCGACACCGAGATAGCCATAGAAGATATTCGCACTTCCATCGCCCGTCAGCGTGTCGTTCCCGGTCGTCCCATCGACAATCGTCGCATCCGCGAAGGTCCGGCTCCGGATCGTCCCGTCATCGGACTGCCAGGTGACCGTGAACCCGCCATTCGCATCCGCCGTCACCGTGGAGAGCGTCTGGTTGCCCGTCGTATAGGTGTTGACCGTGAACTCGACACCGATCTTGTTGCCATTGGCGTCATACCGCTGGCCCGAGATCTCGTAGCTCCCCGACGCATTCGTGTCCCAGGTCACCACGAACGTCCCGTCCGTCAGCGCCGTCACACTCGGACGGTATTGCGAGTTGGCGGTCGTCGTGTTGACCAGGAACTGGGCTCCCACCGGCGAGCCGGAAGCACTATAAACACGGCCGAAGACGCCGTCCGCCGAGCCATCTTCACCGCTGTCGGCCCGCCAGGTGACGACGAACCCGCCATTCGACAAACCGGTAACACTCGGCTCATAGAGATTGTAGCCGGCGATCGTCGAGACCGGCAGCTGACCACCAGCCCCAACCTTGTTGCCGCTCGCATCGAACATCTGGGCGTAGATATCCCATTTGCCAGCTTGATTGGTCGACCAGGCGACGACGAAGCCGCCAGTGGGCAGGCTCGCCGAGGGCTGCAGCATCGCGATATCCGGCGAAGACTGGTAAGTGGCCGTGGTGGTATTCGCCGTGATGACGCTGCTGATCGATTGGCCGGTTGTGGCGTCAAAGATCTGTACGCCAACACCGGTATTGGCAGCATCGATCCCGGTCGAACTCCAGGTCACCGCGTAATTGCCATTCGGCAACACGGCGATGTTCGGGTGGTTGATATAGACGGGGTCATTCCAGCTGACATCGCTGCCAAGAGCAGTCGTCTTGCTCGCAACCAGTGCCCCAGCCGTGGTGTATTGAGAGACCACCAGGCTGGTGCCGGATATTGACGCGACCACGAAGTTGCCGTTGGGCAGGGCCGCCGCACTTGACCAGCCACCGGTCGCTCCCAAGGACAGCACCGCACCGACGTTACCGCTGGTATCGACGATGGTACCTTGCAGGGCTGTGCCAGACTTCCAGATGTAGAGGTGGCTGCCGTTCGAGAAAGTGGTCACGGCACTGTCGACGATCCCGGACGCAGTCGCGATCGTCACTTCCGGCTGGGCAACCAAGGGGAACGGATCCACCTGCGTGCCGCCCAGCGGCACCAGATCATCGCCCTGGAAGCGCAGCTTCTCGACATTGACCAGGATATCCGTCCCGTCAGGCGAGCCGGCCCGCAGATCCGTCACCTGCCACTTCCCGTTGCCCAGATCCGTCAGCTGGTAGTCCGTCGACTTGCCGCTGAACAGCACCGTATCCGTGCCGGCCCCGCCATCGATCGTGTCGTTGCCACCACCGCCCACCAGGAAGTTGTCGCCAGAATTCCCGGTGATCACGTTGTTGAGCGCATTGCCGATCCCGTTGAGGTTGGCACTCCCCGTCAGCACCAGGTTCTCGACATTGGCATCCAAGGTATAGCTGACCGAGGCCTGCACCGTGTCGGTGCCGCCGGCGGCCGCTTCCGAGACGCTGTCGCCGGCACCCACGATGTAGGTGTCGTCGCCCGCCCCGCCGGCAAGCACGTTCGCCACCGAGTTCTGGCTGCCGTCAAGCACGTTGTTCAGCGCATTGCCGGTGCCGTTGATCGCCGCCGACCCCGTCAGGGTCAGGTTCTCGACATTGGCACTCAGCGTATAGGTCACCGAGGACAGCACCGTGTCGGTGCCCTCCCCGGCGTTCTCCGTCACCACATCGCCGGTGTTGTCGACGATATAAGTATCGTCGCCCTGGCCGCCGACCAGCGTGTCGGCACCAGCACCGCCATCCAGCGTGTCGTTGCCGGCCCCACCCGTCAGCACGTTCGCATTGACATCGCCCGTCAGCGTGTCGTCGGACGACGACCCCGTCAGGTTTTCGATCGACACATACGTGTCACCCGCCGCATCGCCGCCAGTGCCACCCGTCGCGAGGTTCGCCACTACACTGGCTGCCGCAGTCACGTAGGATGCCGTGTCTATGCCCGCACCGCCATTCAACACGTCCGCACCAGCACCGCCGATCAGGATGTTGTTATTGGCATCACCGATCAAGGTGTCGTTGGAGGCTGAACCCATCAGGTTCTCGATACCGGAATAGGTATCGCCTGCCGCATCGCCGGTGTTAGATGACGGCGTTGCCAGGTTTGCCGTCACGCCGGCGGTCGCCGTCGTATAGGCAGCGGTATCGTTGCCCCCGCCACCGATGAGGGTATCTTTGCCACCGCCACCCTCGAGGATGTTGTCACCACTATTGCCGGTGATGACATTGTTCTGGGCGTTGCCGGTCCCGTTGATCGCGGCCGTGCCCGTCAAAGTCAGGTTCTCCACATTGGCACTCAGCGTGTAGGTCACCGAGGCCTGCACCGTGTCGATACCCTCACCCGGGTTCTCGTTGATGGTGTCGCCTGAGTTGGCAACGATATAGGTATCGTTGCCAGCACCACCCGACATCGTCGTCTGGCCTGGCCCGCTGACCAACGTGTCATCACCCCCGCCACCACTCATCGTGTCGTTGCCAAGATAGCCGTAGATGACATTCGCGTTCGCATCACCCGTCAGCGTATCGTCACCATTCGTGCCGTCGACGATTGTCACATGCGAGAATGATCGGCTCTGCACCGTCCCATCGCTGGACTGCCAGGAGACCGTAAACCCGCCACTCGCATCCGCAGTTACTGTAGAAAGCGTCTGATCGCCCGGCGTGTAAGTATTGATCGAGAACTCGCCACCGATCTTAGTGCCACTAGCATCAAACTGCTGGCCCGAGATATTGTAATCGCCAGACGCGTTACTATCCCAAGTCACCACAAAGGTGCCATCGGAAAGCGCCGTCACAGAGGGGCGATTCTCCGTGCCTGTCCCCGCTGTATCAACGACGAACTCAGCCCCCACCGCAATGCCAGCACTATTATAGACCCGGGCAGAGACAGTACTCCCCGACCCATCTTGTGCCCCATCGGAGGCCCAGGCGACCACAAAATTGCCGCCAACGAGCTGAGTGGTCGACGGCTCGCTCTGGCTACCTGTGGCGGACGAAACCAGAATCTCAGTACCAACTTTCACGCCGTTCTGATCGTAACGCTGGGCACGGATATCCCAGTTGCTTCCGTTCGACAGATCAGCCCAGGTGACGACAAATCCGGTACCCAAGGCGGAAACTTCCGGCGCCGCCTGATAATTGGATGTTGTCGTGTTAACTAAGAACGTGCCGCCAATCGGCTGGCCATTGGCGCCATAAAGCTGCGCTCCAATCCCCGTATTGCTGGCATCACCGGTCAGACCGGTCGTGCTCCACGTCACCACATAGGCGCCGCTTGACAAAACTGCGACAGTGGCATGGTAGCGGTAAGGCGTATCGTTCCAGGCCATATCCGTCGCTACGGTCTTGGTCTGAGTCGTCACTTGGCTACCGGAAGCATCATACTGGTTGACCTGAAGAGTCGTACTGTTCTCCGACACGACTACAAAGCCACCGGTTGGCAAGGCCGCAACATTGGCCCAATTGCCCGCATTGCCAAGATTGAGAACAGATCCGGCCGTGTTGTTGCTGTCATATATCTGTCCCTGAAGCGTAGTTCCACTGCTCCAGACATAGAGATGCTGACCACCCGACAACGTCGTGACACTAGAAAGCCCGACGGCCGCGCCCTGCGCCACCAGGAGCGGGCCAGATCCCATAATCGGCGAAGAGTCGATCTGCGCACCACTAGCGGGGGTCAGATCATCGCCTTGGAAGCGCAGATGCTCGATGCTGATAAGCTTATCGGTGCCGTCGGGTGAACCGGCCCGGAGATCGGTTACCTGCCACTGGCTATTGCCGAGATCAGTGAGCTGGTAATCCGACGACTTCCCGGTGAGCACAACCGTGTCGGTGCCGGCACCGCCATCGATCGTGTCGTTCCCCCCGCCGCCGACCAGGATGTTGTCGCTGGCATTGCCGGTGATATAATTATCGAGACTATTGCCAATACCGGCAACAGCTGTACCCGTCAGGACGAGATTCTCGACATTGGCGCTGAGCGTATAGTTGAACGACGCCTGAACGGTATCCGTCCCGGCACTGGCTGCTTCAACGACCGTATCACCAACGCCAACGATATAGGTGTCGTTACCTGTACCACCCGTTAATGTGTTTGCTGCCGAGTTCTGGCTGCCGTCAAGCACGTTGTTCAGCGCATTGCCGGTGCCGTTGATCGCCGCCGACCCCGTCAAGGTCAGGTTCTCGACATTGGCACTCAGCGTATAGGTCACCGAGGCCTTGACCGTATCGGTGCCTTCATTGGCGTTCTCCGTCACCACATCGCCGGTGTTGTCGACGATATAGGTATCATCGCCCTGGCCGCCGACCAGCGTGTCGGCACCGGCACCGCCATCCAGCGTGTCGTTGCCGGCCCCACCCGTCAGCACGTTCGCATTGACATCGCCCGTCAGCGTGTCGTTACCCGATGATCCCGTCAGGTTCTCGATCGACACATACGTGTCACCCGCCGCGTCACCCGTATTGACCGCTGCGTTGGCCAGGTTCGCCACTACACCGCTCAAAGCCGTCGCATACGATGCCGTGTCCGAGCCGGCAGAGCCACCGTTCAACACATCCCCACCAGCACCGCCAATCAGGATGTTGTTGCCGCCGTTGCCGGTCAGATGATCGGGGTTAGCCGAGCCGATAACGTTCGTGATAAAGGTGAAGCTGTCACCCGGATTGGTATTCACGTTATTCGCCGGCGTTCCCAAATCGACGGTAACGCCGACAGACGAGTTTTGATAGGAGGCGGTGGTGTCTTCGGCTCCGTCGAATACTGGAACCGATGTCGCTATTCCGGAACCAAGGTTTTCGGCGATCGCCACCACGACCTGGCCACGAGTCATGGTCTGATTGGTGAGCTGCGTGAGATAATAGCTTTCAACGGCCGCCGACGGCTGATCGCCGAATAGATGCCGATAGACCAGGGCGACGAAGACGTCGTTGCCGACACTGGAACCATAAGCGGCGCTGAAAGCACTCGAATTCACGAGATCGATCGCCAGCTGAACTCGGTTGAACGTCCCGTTTACATTCTTGGTGCTGTCGACCTGGATATAGGCGCCAAGGAGCTCCTTCTCGCTCTCGGTCATATCGCGGTTGAGAATGGCTCCGTAAATGAGCGCCGCTTCCTGCCCGTATTGCTGCTCAGTGTTGGTGTCGATGACGACATGGCCAGTCGTGGTACCATTATTCCAGGTCCAGTTATCGACGCCATTGGCGTCGATCACATGTATGCCGTTGTACTTGGCCGTGCCGGATACAGTCTCCACCCATTCGTAGCTGCCATTGGCCTGGTCGAAGGTATAGTAGCTATCGGTCGTCGTCCCGTTGACGACCGAAGTTTCCAGACCGTAATTGCTCGTAACGATCTGGCTTGCCTGTGCGCCGGTCGCATTGTTGTAATTGGTGAGGGTGTCGACGGAACTCCCATCGGAGCCGATGACGATCCTGTCAATCCTGTCGACAACACCATTACCGTCGGCGTCATAAGTCTTGGTGATGGTCCGGCCGTCAGCTGAGGTAGATATGGTCTCCTTCGACTTCAGGGCCGCCGGACCATAAACGTAGGCGATCGTTTCGGTCTTGCTGCCGTCCGTATTGAGGACCGTCACATCCGACATATTCTCGTCAGTGACGCCGTCGCCATTCATGTCGTAGGTAGCGTTGACGACCAGCCCGTTGGCGCTGGTGACGGCCGTGGCGGTGCCGGTTATGACACCGTTGCCATCACGATATTGACTGGTTTCTGTCGTTCCACCGGCCGTATTCGCAACGGTCGTCGTTGTCGTCTGGTAGCTTTTTGCAGCGAATGCGCCTGACGAGGTGACAGTGTCGGTCGTACTGCCATCGGCATTGTGGACGATTGTCTCGTTAAGTTCGAAATCGCCGCTGCCGTCCTGATCCTTTTTGATCGTCGTCGTGCGACCATCCCAGCTGCTCGAGATCGTGTCCTGGTAGATCAGAGCGCCGGTCGCCGCACTTGTCTGGATATAGGTTTCTGTCGAGCTGCCATCGACCGCCTTTGTAAAGGCGTCGCTGATCTCCGCGCGTCCGTCACCGTTCAGGTCGAGCTGCTGGGTCTTCTCGAGGCCATCGGCACTGATATGGCTGGTATAGATGTCGGTGCCAAACACATTATTGACGGCCGACTTATCGGTTTCGCTGCCATCGGGGTTGAAGAGCGTATCGTCCGTTTCCGTTAGCGAAGCGTTATTCTTCTTGCCCGTCAGGCTGATCGTAGTCTTGGAATGCAAACCGTTATTGTCGCTGACAGTCACGACTGAATCGTTGACATCCGACGTTTCCGTAAAAGTCCGCGTCTGGGTGCCATCGGCATTCAAGGTCGTAATATCGCTCCAGGTCTCGACCACGGCACCGGAAGTGGAAACACCCTGCTTGATGATGGAGAGCCCGGTCGGCGTCGTCGTTGTCACGATCGACCCCAAAGAAGCGCCTGCGCTCGTATAGAAGGTGTCCGTCTCCTTGGTGCTGCCATTGGTCTGCAGCTGCTTGACGTCGGTTTCCACGGTGACGCCGCCAAGGACCTTGGTAATGGTAATGGTCTTCCGGTCGGCACTGGTCACCGTTGTCGTGACGCCTCGGGTCGAGCCGTCGGCATTCTTGTCCGTTACCGTCTCCGTGATGCTGCCGTCATTATTGAGCACAGTAACATCCGTCGTGGCCAGGTCGAAGTCGCCGTCGCCATCTTCGTCTTGATTGACGGTCGTCGAGAGGCCGTTCCCGCTGACAGTCGTCACGGTCTGACCGAAATTACCGGCCTGGTTACTATCCGTGACGGTCTCGGTCTTGCTACCGTCGGCATTGAGGACCGTCACATCCGTCTCGGTAACGTCCACGATGCCGTCGCCATTGCGGTCGATAGTGGCCGTCTTCGACAGCCCATTGGCGGAGGTGGTCACCGTAGTGACGTTAAGCGTGACCCCTGCCTGGCAGAAATTGGTTACCGTATCGACGATACTGCCATCGTCCTTCACCACCCGCTCTTCCGTCTGATGCAGCGCCACGGAGCCGTAACTCTTCGTATCCGTCTTGATATCCCGGCCATGGGCGTCTGTATCGATCTCCGTGATCGTGCGCGTATTGGTTGCGTCATTGGAATTATGCGCGTCCCGCTCGGTCACGACCTCAGTGTTGCCGCCATCGACGGCAAGCGCCGTCAGGTCCGTCGTCTTGAGATCGATGGAACCATCGCCATCGAAATCCTGCGTCGTCGTCACGGATAGGCCCGTCGCGCTCGTGATGACTATCGTCTGGTCACGCGTGCTGCCGTCGGCATTCTTGTCAGTGATGGTCTTCGTGGTTGCCCCAGTATCATCGAAGCTGGTGGTGAGGGTGCTCACCAGATCGAAAATACTGTCGCCATCCCGGTCGATTTTGACGGTTTTGGAAAGTCCGTTGCCACTGGTGATGGTGACAGTCTGGTTGGTTGTCTCGCCGCTATTGGTCAGCGTCTCCGTCTTGCTGCCATCGGCATTGATCGCCACCACATCATATTGGGTCTGATCGATCGCGCCGTCCGCGTTGCGGTCGACCTGAGTCTCTCGGAACAGACCATTGCCACTGGTCGTGGTGATGACACGGGAATAAGTCGTTCCGTCCGGATTGTAATCCGTTCGGGTGTCGACAACCGTCCCATTTTTTTGCGTGACAACGGTTTCGATCTCGTTGACGATCCCGTCGCCATTCAGATCGCGCTGTATCACCACGTTCCGTCGATCGGCACTGGTAGTCGTCACGGCGCTGTCGAGTAATTGCCCGCTGGCGGCCGTATCGCGGACGGTCTCGACCTGTCTGCTATCGGCGTTGAGAACAGTCACATCGGACCGGGCCCAATCATAGGTGCCGTCACCGGTATGATCGACCTGGGTCGTCACGCTGAGGCCATTGGCGCTCGTCATGGTGACTGTCCGGTCGATTAGACTGCCATTGGCACTCGTGTCACTGACCGTCTCGGTAGAGCTACCATCGGCATTGATGACGGTCGCATCGGCTGTGACTCGATCGAAGCTGCCGGTGCCGGTCTGATCGACCTGCGTCGTTTTCGTCAGGCCATCGGCGCTTGTGGTCACGATCGTCTGTCCGCTCTTGGACCCATCCGCATTGAGATTGGTGGTCGTATCGGTACTCACCCCGCTACTGAGTGCGATGACCTCCGTCTGGTCCCAATGACCGTCGCCATTGCTGTCCATCTGGATATTGCGCGACCGACCATCGGCACCTTGCCAGTTAGACACATTCGACAACAGGATGCCGTGCTGGCTCGTGACGCTCACCGTCTCCGTCTTGCCAGTGGAATCGGTCGTCGTCGTATCTTGCTTCGTTCGGTCAATATTGCTGTCGCCGTCGAGGTCCGTTTCCGTCTTGGTCGACAGGCCATCCGCACTGATCGTGGTGACAGTCTTACCGCGAAGGCTGCCGTTTAGGTTGGTGTCGGTCTCGGTCGTAACGGTACTGGTGCCCACTGCCACGTTGAACGTCTCGATGACGTCAAAGCTACCATTGCCATCAAGATCCTTCTTGACAGTTCTGTTCTGGCTGGTGGCGTCTGTCGTGATTACGGTTTGATCGAGCAGCGTTGTTCCATTGCCGCCGGTATCGGTCATCGTTTCCGTTCGACTGGAATTGGGTGTGGAATCGATATCGGTCTCATCGGTGGTTATGCGATCATAGGTGCCATTGCCGTCGTAATCGGTCGATATCGTTCGCGTATTGGCCGTGATCGTCCCTGTTACCCTGACGCTTGTCGTCGTTGAGACACTCTGTTTTGCAGACCCATCGGAATTCTTATCCGTAATAACGACCGAGGTCGAACCGCCGCCGTAGTCGTCGCGGGTCTCGGTTTCTGTCGTGTAACCGCCGCCAAGCTGGTCGCGATCAATAGAAATATGCTTTCCGTCGGCACTGGTTGTGGTGACCGTGCTATCCATTAGGATACCGCCGCCGTTCCTTTCGGTCTGCGTCTCGATCCGGTTAACGCCGACATTGATCACGGTGATATCGCTCAGGACCTTGTCAATCACCCCGTCCCCATTGAGGTCAAAGGTGGTGGTCTTGCTCAAGCCGTCCGTACTGGTCGTGGTGACGGTTTCGCTGGCAAGCGAGCCATCGGCATTGCGCGCCTTGTTGTCGACCACCGTGCCGCTGGCACCCGTGGTTACACTCTGCTGAACGGCATAGCCATTTGCATCGACAGCGAAGGAAACCGTCGCCACGGCGCGGGTCGTGCCATCGGTTTTCGTATAGGTGGTCTGCCCGTCGATGACGGAACCATCCGGTAGCGTGATCTTCGTGGAATCCGGCGTGAGGTCGATCGACTGGATCCCGAGCTCCGCCAGCGTCTTCATCGTGGTCGTGCCGTCGGCATTGGTGACCAGCACCTTAAAGGACGAGAACTGCGCATCCCCGGCATCGAGCTTGCCGTCATGATTGGTATCGAAAACGTCCTTCAGCGCCTGCATGTCGCTGTCAGCGGACGGATCCCAATCGGTGAAGACGAATTCCTTGGGCTGAGTGATCCTGTTGTCACCGTCAATGTCAAATACCAGCACACCATTGCCAACGCCCGCCCAGGCGGTGCGCTGTTGATAGCCGTCGCCGGTATAGTCGACGAATTGGTTGGATTGATCTTCCTGCGTCAGATTAATGCCGTTGCCGATGAGGTCGAGAACGACCGGTTCACCGTTACGTTCTGCAGCGCTGTGATCGTGACTAGCAGTACCGCCCGGTCCGTTGTTGCCATGATTGCTGCCCGCTGCCGCTCCTGAACCGCCTGAATTGGTACCACCATTCCCACTGTTGTTTTCGCTTCCTCCGCTCGGGCTATGTCCATAGGTATTTCCCCGTCGATCATCTCGGTTCTCTGCGTAGGTGTCGTGTTGAAGACCCTGCTGATGCGGCTCATGTCGCGGATCACTCCAGTCATCAGAGGCTTCGTCGTTTAACTGACCGGCCCGTGTAGCGAGCGCCCCGGAATTGTCTTTTATCTTTTGCTTGTCATCATTGAAGCTGTTTTGGTCGTCAGCAGATACGGAGGGCTTTACGTCCTCGTTCATCACCGTATCTAGTGCTTTCAATGTACTGATAGCACCAATAACGTCATTTATAGACATGTCATCGGCGATTGCTTTTTTCTGAGTATCTAGTGCATCTCCTATCGCCTTAAGCCCCTCAGAGAGACGGGCTTTGTCAAATCCCATCGCGGTGTTTTGTACTTTAATGGCGTCAGGAAGCGCTGCAACCAGAGTAGAAAATTTATCACTTATCCAACCAACGGCTGGCTGAACCTTTTCAGGGAGCTTGCCCAGGAGATCTTTCACTAACGAGTCGAAACCCTTCTTCGCCAGCGACCCTCCCACTTCGGAACTTTGCCCAAATAGTCCGTGTACCTTCGTCTCAATCGAATCTGCAATCGCCTGGGCTTTTGCTGTGACGCGCCCAAGAAGGCCGTCATTGTTAACCCTTACGCCAGATTCCGAAACAGAGACGCCCGCATCGTTTACACCCTTGGTCGCGCTCTTTAGATCCGTCATTTTTTGACCTTCTTTATTAAGCGATTGAACACCAGGTCGAATAAGACAAAGGCCACTAGGATCACTAGTGCCCATAAACCGTCACTATTGAAGTGGCCGAAGCGATAGTCACCGATCAATCCAAGCCCCAAGCACAGCACGAAGAAGCCGAAGAAATTATAGATTCTCGTGTCGGTGTCCTTGTGGCTGCGATATATTACATACCAACACATCAAGCATAGGAATGACCGAGTTATAAAGTAATAGGTCCCGGCATATAGAAGCGAGATCACAATCGGCATTGTGCCGAGCTTTTTTATTTCTGCTAAACAGCGAACGACGGCCTTCTGTTTCTCTGATGACTTTTCCATCGGAACCTTTCCGTCATTCGTATTTGAATTCCCTCTCCGCATATTATTGCCGCGGAGATATTTTCGATCTTGATGCTCTTGTATCATTTCCAGCAAAAGCTTTGGCGCAATGAACTAACCTTTCAACTCAGGGTACACGGCAGTTGAGGGGCAAATGATCAACGTACATTCCTTCGCCCTATGACGCACAAGCGGAATGATTCTCCCTTCAACTCTCTCTTCTCTTGATGCGTTGAGGGTATTCTGCCAGCTCACCTCTCTCGCATACTCTCATCGAGATGCCGTACCAAGGGCGATAGTAAATAGTCAATCACACGCCGCTTCCCCGTCTGGATCTCTGCAGAAACCTGCATGCCGGCGCCGAGTTTCGTCGGACCAGATTCGATCGTGATGGTGTCGGAATTCAGAGCGATATGCGCGACATAGGCCGGGGCATTGGCAGCATCATCGCCCGCACCGTCAGTCTCGCTTGAAGCGCCCTGCTTGCTGGTCCGCTTCGTATTATCGCTCTGCTGCACCGCATCGCGTGTCACATTGAGCACGGTTCCGTCAATCAGACCATAGCGGGTGAAGTTGAAGGTGTCGACCTTCACGCGCGCCGTCTGGCCGGCATGGACGAAGCCGACATCCTTGTTCTGCACCATCGCTTCGACGATGAGGTTCGGCTGATCCGGCACGACAGAGAGCAACGGTTCCGCCGGCGTCACCACGCCGCCGA
>Ga0255336_101972_pt1 | contig 11869 bp, 12 predicted proteins | sample MeOH1_35cm_T3_17_FD_189102 | JGI IMG/M metagenome (GOLD analysis project Ga0255336, IMG submission 189102) | Sandy soil microbial communities from University of British Columbia, Vancouver, Canada - MeOH1_35cm_T3_179 | ecosystem: Engineered > Artificial ecosystem > Sand microcosm > Unclassified ...
GCCTGGATGGCTGGCAATTGAGTCCGGATCTGGCGATCGCCGTGCTCGGTGCCTTGTGCTGGGGCGGGATGCTGGTGCTGACGCGCTCGCTTGGGCGCGGTGAACCGGTTCTGTCGCTGATGTTCTGGCTGGCGGTCGTCACATCGCTCGCCATGGCGCCGGTCGCTTTGCTCCATTGGCAGCCGATGGATCTGTCCGGACATCTGGCGATGCTGGGCGTGGCGGTCTGCGGCACGGTTTACGGCACGCTCGGCATCACTGTGCTGCGCCGGGCACCGGTCAGGATCAAGGCCAGCTGTACCTTCCTCTCCTTGCCGCTTGCCTTTGTCGCCGGATTCCTGTTTTTCGGGGAAGTTCCTGCCAGGCTGGCGATTGCCGGCGGGGTTGCGGTATTGATCGGCGTAGCGCTGGCTCTGGGCGCTGGGAAAGCGGTAATGATCATGCCTTCGCCGGCGCGCCGCTCCCATCTAGCGGGGGGATCAGGGCCGGAATCGCCTTGACGCTGCGGCGTTTAACCGTTAGAACCGCCCCGACTTGGCCGGAAAGTATTCTCTCCGGCCGTTCTGGTTTAATAAGTCTTTGAAAGAAGAGGATTTTGGTCATGGCTCGTCGTTGCGCCATCACCGGCAAGGGTGTCCAGACTGGCAATAATGTCAGCCATGCCAACAATAAGACCCGGCGCCGCTTCCTGCCCAATCTGCAGGAAACCTCGCTCGTCTCCGACGCGCTCCGTCAATCGGTGAAGCTGCGTCTGACCGTCAATGCGATCCGCACCATCGAGCATAATGGCGGCCTGGATGCCTTCCTGCTCAGCACGGCGGATTCCAAGCTGACCGATGAAAGCCGTAAGCTGAAGCGCCGGATCGAGAAGGCCTCTGCGAAGGCGGCTGCCTGACGCCGTTTCCTGCCGCCTTCCTTGGGCGGCCGGTGGACAACTGATTTGATAAAAACCCGCGCTTGCCGCGGGTTTTTCTTTGCCGACGCTCTTTTACAGGCGCGCTTGATCGGCCCGTCCCACATCGTCATCGGGGATGATCATGCCGGTGGCGACAAGCTGAATTGAAATACATCTGGAATATGTTGCCGTCCTTGCGGGTCGACCCTGCTGGGACGGCGGTGTTAAGCTGCCGTCCTGCTATCAGAAATGGAGGCTGAGATGAATGATCTTCCGCGCCGTCATGTCATGACGGGTCTGGCCGGCTTATCCCTGGCAGCGCTTCTGGCGGATCCGATCAAGGTGGCCGCAGCAGCGGAAAGTCTGACCACCGTCACGCTGACCACGCCGACCGGCCGCAAGATTTCCGGAGCGCTGGGCGTGCCGGCCAAGGTGCCGGCCGGCGCGGTGTTGCTGATCCATGAATTTTGGGGCCTCAACGACCAGATCAAAAGCGTCGCGGCCGAATTGACCAAGCTTGGCTATATCAGTCTTGCAGCCGATCTCTATGACGGCAAGAAGGCCACCGATCCTGCCGCCGCCAAGGGCCTGATGAGCGCCGTCAAGCCAGAAGAGGCGCGCGATACGCTCTCTACCTGGATCGACTATCTGCGCAAACGGCCGGATTGCACGGGCAAACTCGCGACCATCGGTTTTTGTTTTGGCGGCGGCTGGTCGCTGCGCGCGTCGCTGATACGGCCGGTCGATGCGACGGTCATCTATTACGGCGATGTGACGCCGGACGAAGCGGCGTTGCAGGCGCTTAAAGGTCCCGTGCTGGGGCATTTCGGCAATCTCGATACCTCCATCACGCCGGCTTCGGTCGATACCTTCGAGGCGCGGCTGAAGAAGATCGGCAAGACCGCGACCATCTATCGCTATGATGCCAAGCATGCCTTCGCCAATCCGACGGGGCAGAATTACGAGGCGGCGGAAGCACGCCAGGCTTGGGACCGGACCGTCGCTTTCCTGAAAGAGACGATCGGCTGAGGCTCTATTTCCGGCAGCGTCATCCGTGCGGATGGCGCTGCCATATCTCATATTTCCGGCAGCGCCTGGAGAATGAACAATGCTTTCAGCAGCGCACTGGGCTCGGCATTGGGGAAATAGGTCCGGAATATTTCCTGGATCTTGCCGGAGCGGTACAGGCGCGACAGAACCAGATCAGCGGTCAGTCGTAACCGGTCGTCATGTTGCCTCAGCGCCAGGGCGGACGGTTCGACGCTGAGCGTTTCTTCGGCGACCTTGACCTGGTCCGGCTCCTTGCTTTGATTGCGCAGCATCATCAGCGTATCGCGATCGGCGAAATAGGCGTCGATCTTCTTATCAAGCAAAGCGCGAAGCGCCGAGTTGTGGCTTTCGAACGTAATGACCTCGCTGGTGATCAAGAGACGCTGCAGTGTCGCCCGCAGCATGGATTCGGTGGTGGTGTTGCCGACCACGCCGACCCGGCGGCCTTCCAGGTCCTTGATGCTGGCGACCGTCTCATCACTGCGTGTCATCAGGCCGGTGCCCGACACCCATGTCTGGATAGTGAAATCGAATTTCTGCATGCGCTGAATCGTCTGGGACGTGCCCTCGCAAAGTATGTCGATCTTGCCGGAGGCGAGATCGTCGAAGCGCGAATCCGCGCTGACGGTCACATATTTGATCGTGAGATCCGGCAAATTCTGCGTGTCGCGCAAAGCCTGCACGATCTCCTGGCATAAGGCGACCATATAGCCGTTCGGCTTCCCGTCTTTATCGATCTGCGAAAAGGGCGGTTGGTCGTTGCGGACGCCCAGCAGGATGGTTTTGCGCTGCTTCAGCGTGTCCAAAGTGTCTGCCTGCGCCGCCGCAGCCGGCACCAGCGATGCTGCCAGACATGCCGCAAGCAACAGCGTCCGACCAAAAGAACGTGATCTCTTCCGACAGCGCAACGCCATATCCGGCCCTAAGGAAATTTCGCGACCAATGCGTATCTTGCCTGGATTGGGTGGTGGCGTCACGCCTCTATCAAACATCGATTGTAGGTTGGACTCGGCGATGGAGTTCAGTCCTAACGCCGGCGACGGTGCGACAGGTGATCTTCCTCGAACAAGGCAGCCAGCTGCTCCAGCACGGTACCGCCCAGCTGTTCCGCATCGACGATGGTGACGGCACGCCGGTAGTAACGGGTGACGTCGTGGCCGATGCCGATCGCGGTCACTTCCACGGCCGAGCGCGTTTCGATCCAGTCGATCACTTCGCGCAAATGCTGTTCCAGATAATTGCCGGGATTGACCGACAAGGTGGAATCGTCGACCGGGGCGCCGTCGGAAATCACCATCAGGATCTTACGTTGCTCGGGACGGCCGATGAGGCGCTGATGGGCCCAGAGCAGGGCCTCGCCGTCGATATTCTCCTTGAGGATGCCTTCACGCAGCATGAGACCGAGGTTCTTCCGGGCCCGCCGCCAAGGCGTATCCGCCGCTTTGTAAACGATATGGCGCAGATCGTTGAGGCGTCCGGGATTGCTGGGCTTGTTGGCAGCGATCCAGGATTCGCGCGATTGGCCACCCTTCCACATGCGTGTGGTAAAGCCAAGAATCTCGACCTTGACGCCGCAACGTTCCAGGGTACGCGCGAGAATATCGCCGGTCATTGCCGCGACGGTGATCGGCCGGCCGCGCATGGAGCCGGAATTGTCGATCAGCAGCGTCACGACGGTATCGCGGAACTCGGTATCGCTTTCCTGCTTGTAGCTCAGCGGCAATTCCGGATTGACGATGACGCGCGGCAGGCGGGCGGCGTCCAGCAGGCCTTCTTCGAGGTCGAAATTCCACGACCGGTTCTGCTTGGCCAGCAATCGGCGCTGCAGCCGATTGGCCAGCTTCGCCACCACGGCCTGCAGATTGACGAGCTGCTGGTCCAGCATCTGGCGCAGCCGGGTCAACTCATCGGGGTCGCATAGCTCTTCGGCGCCGATCACCTCGTCGAACTGAGTGGTGAAAGCACGATAGGCCGGCTCATGGCGGTTGCGACCGAGATCATGCTCGTTGCGCCGACCAGGCTTGCCGGGCTGTTCTTCCCCGTCCTCGGTCGGCATGTCCATTTCTTCGTCGCTGCCGGCCAGTTCCTCGGATTCGGACGCGGCTTCCGAAGCGGCTTTTTCCATCGGCGGCGGCTGGTCGCTCTCCCCCTGTTCGCCGCCCTGCTGTTGCGGCTGATCGTCCGATTGATTCTGCTGCTCGTCCTGCTGCTCGCTCTCATCCTCGCTGGACTCGAAATCCTCGTCGCTCGCTTCCATCTCGAGATCGGCCAGCAGGCGTCGCACGGCCTTGGCATAGGCGCGCTGGTCATGCAGCTCGTACCGCAGATGGGCGATGTCCTCGCGCACCTTCTGATCGAGATCGGCGCGCCATAGATCGACCATGCCCTTGGCGGCTTCCGGCACCGCCTGGCCGGTGATGGCCTCGCGCACCAGCAGGCGCATGACATCGGCGAGATTGGCCTCCTGCCGCGAACTGACGCGCGCGAAGCCTTTCAGCTTGCACTGCTCGTTCAGCGCCGCGGTCAGATTGTCGGCGACGCCGCGCATGCGCTGGGCGCCCAGGGCCTCGACCCTGGCCTGTTCCACCGCGTTGAACACCTCGCGCGCCAGCGGCGTCTTCGGCGATTCACGGGCGTTCAGCTTGGGGTCGTGATAGCGCAGCTTCAACGCGATGGCATCGGCCTCGCCGCGGGCATAGGCAACCTCCGCCGCCGGCAGATGCCGCGCCGGCAAAGGCAGCCGCGCCTCGCTGCCCAGCAGGTTGGCCGGACCCGGCGCAAAGCTTGCCTGAACCTCGCCTTGCTCCGCGATCGCACGCATCGTCGCGCCGGTGACGCGGCGAAATTCCTCCAGCGGATTGAACGGACCAGACATCTCCTGCCGAACTTCCTCAGACCAACTGGGCGCGGGTCACGTTGTCTTTCAGATCGACGCCGAAACAACGCTGATAGTATTCAGCGACGATCGGCCGTTCCAGCTCATCGCATTTGTTGAGGAACGAAACCCGGAAGGCAAAGCCGACATCGTTGAAGATCCGCGCATTCTCGGCCCAGGTGATGACGGTTCGCGGGCTCATGACGGTGGAGATATCGCCGTTGATAAAGCCGGCGCGGGTCAGCTCGGCACAGGCCACCATGGCGCTGATGGTCTTGCGGCCGCTGTCATTGTCATAGGTCGGGGACTTGGCGACGCAGATATTCACTTCGTCGTCATGGGGCAGATAATTCAATGTCGCGACGATGTTCCAGCGGTCCATCTGACCCTGGTTGATCTGCTGCGTGCCGTGATAGAGGCCGGTCGTATCGCCAAGGCCGATCGTGTTGGCCGTGGCGAACAGGCGGAAGGCCGGATGCGGCCGGATCACCTTGTTCTGATCGAGCAAAGTCAGCTTGCCCTCGACCTCCAGCACACGCTGGATGACGAACATCACATCAGGGCGGCCGGCATCGTATTCGTCGAACACCAAGGCGGTCGGATGCTGCAAGGCCCAGGGCAGCAGGCCTTCGCGGTATTCGGTCACCTGCTTGCCGTCCTTCAGGACGATCGCATCTTTGCCGATCAGATCGATGCGGCTGATATGGCTGTCGAGATTGATACGGATGCAGGGCCAGTTGAGGCGGGCGGCGACCTGTTCGACATGGGTCGATTTGCCGGTGCCGTGATAGCCCTGGATCATGACCCGCCGGTTATAGGCAAAGCCCGCCAGAATCGCCATGGTGGTGTCATGGTCGAACCGATAGGATTCATCGACATCCGGCACATGCTCCGAACGCCGGCTGAAAGCCGGTACCTGCATGTCCGATTCCAGGCTGAAGACCTGCCGGACTGAAATGGAAATATCGGGGGTGGCGGGCTTTTCCGCCGCCGCGGTGCTGGCTGCCATGATAGGAAAATCCGTTTTCGTTACATTTATGCGTCGCTGAGGAATTTCTACTCGATTATATGGGGTTTGCGCTAGGCTGCAGCGGCTCAAACGAGGCTTGGGGCGACAATATGCGCAATCCGGCCCCGTGTTTTGAGCATGCTTGATTGCGGCGAGCCGGTATCAAGCGCTGGCGAGCGCGGCGGCCTTCAGCGTGCTGTAGGCTTGATTGACGAGTTTCAGCTGTTCTTCGGCGGATTTGTCCCCGCCATTGGCGTCCGGATGCAGCTTCTTGACCAGGGTCTTGTAACGCCGTTTGATTTCGTCCCAGGTCGCCGGCCAGGTCAGCTCCAGCACGGCCAGCGCCTGTTCCTCCGGTGAATTCGCCGACTTCGCTTTTTGCTGTTCGCGATGCTGCTTGGCGCGTTCGCCGTTCAGGGCCTCGGCAACATCATCGGGAAAGAAATCGCCGCCAAAGCGGCGCCGTTGATAGGCCCCCCATTTGCCGAGCGGCCAGGTCGGCCGGTGGCCGACAATATCCTGACGCACCTGCCGCTCGATCTCGGTCTGATTCATGCCGGCATAAAAATCCCAAGATTTATTGTACTCCCGGACATGTTCCAGACAGAACCAGTAATATTCGTTCAACTGTTTGCGTGATTTCGGCGCACGATAGATCCCCGCCTCCGCACAACCCTGATGGTTGCAGAGGATGACATGCGGCTGCTGCTGGCCCGCTAAAGGGTCGTGGCGCCGACGACGTTGATCCGATGCCTTCGACATGAAATGCAGTATGGGTATTCGTCATTCTCAAAGCAAGCATCGGCCGGTGGGAGGCGATGAAGATCAGCCATTCGCCCGACGCTGATGTCGCTGTCGGCATCGAATTGCAACACAACCAAAGCGACACCCTCACGGCATGATAAAAATGCGCGGGGACGAATGGTAAATCAATCTCGTCGCGGCCGATGCGTTGCGAGCCAAGTCGACCTTGTCAAAGCGACGACTTGGCCCTAACCATTCCATATCTGTCCGGGCGGGACGGCTATTATCGGCACAAGTATCATCGGCCCAAAGGTGTGTGTCGTGCGCGCCGGGCATCACGGACGAGATGGAGAGAATTATATCATGGGTCAGGTCTCTGAACGTCTGGAAGCAAAGCTGCGCCACGCTTTCCAACCGGAAGCACTAGCTGTCATCGATCAGACGAATGAGCATCATGGCCATGCGGCGTGGCGCGAAAGCGGCGAAACGCATTTCCGCATCGAGATGACGGCCGCAGCTTTTGCGGGCAAATCACGGGTCGAGCGTCAGCGTCTGGTCTATGCGGTTCTGGCGGATGATATGGATAATCCGGTCCATGCGTTATCTTTGCAGATCAGCGCGCCCGGCGAGCAATAACGGATACCAACCAATATCGGTCCGAAAGGATGCAGGATCGCCCAGGTCGGTCGGCCTGCTGCCGATGGGCGTATCGGTTCTTCGATTTCCACTTTTCGTAAATATACTTTTATCGAAATTTTATTGACTTCAGCCCCTCTTGTTGGTTAGGAATATACGCATAATGCTCTTTGGGGGAAGGGTGTCTACCGACATGAAGGGATTACAAAACGGCGCCTTTAACGTCGTGTCGCTGGTTGAGAAAGCTGTCCGGTTAGGACTGGACAAGGCGATGGTCGCGAAGAACGTTACCGTCGCGGGCCGGCGAACGAGTCTGAGACTTGAGCCCGAAATGTGGGACTCGCTCTGTGAAATCGGCGCGCGCGAGGGCCTGTCGCTGCATCAGCTCTGCACCGAGATTGGGCGGCATCGCGGCGAGTTGAGTCTGACAGCGGCCATCCGGGTCTATGTTCTCTGCTATTTTCGCGCAGCGGCAACCGAGCGAGGCCATCGGGCGGCCGGGCATGGCGCCCTGCGGCGCAAAGCTGGCTGAGCGGCGTGGCTTGGTTGAGCGGCTTGGTCCGGCGGATCTAGCCAGATATCCTTTGCCGCCGTATGTGGCTGGCAAGTGCCACGCCGATGGTCACGCTGACAGTTGCCAACAGGCTCGTCCGCTGGGGTGTTTCGCCCAGAAAGACGACCCCGCCGAGCAAGGCCAGGACCGGCACCAGGGCACTGAAGGACGCGGCCCGGGTTGCCCCCAGCCGCCGGATCGCAATGCCATAGGCGATGATGGCGACCAGACCGGAGAGCCCGCCCTGGATCAGCAATTGCGGCAGCCAGATCTGTGCGCCGACCTGCCAGATCGCCGTCCCGAAGATGATTGCCAGCAGCAGATGCAGCAGAAACGACCAGGCGGCGACGATGCCGGCCGCTTGCAAAGCTGTCAGGCCGCTGCGCTTGAAGGCGTGACCATATATCGCCCATAACGCCCCGGCGGCAATGAACGACAGATGGCCGATCCAGCTCGACGATTGCGCGGTCTGGTTCGTCACCCCCGCCAGGCCATGAAAGTCAGCTGCCGCGATCGCCGCAATTCCCGCCGCGATCAATCCATAGCCAAGCCATTGGGTGCGACTGATATGTGCCGTCTTGAGCCAACAGCCGATCAAGGCTGCCCAAAGCGGCATCGTGCCGGGCAGCAGGGCGCCGATCTCGGCGGCCGGCGCGAAACGCATGCCGGTTGCGGCCACCAGCAGAAAGGGTGCACCTGATCCGGCGATGATGAGGCTGAGAAGTCCGGGCGACAGGTTGCGGGGCACCAGACCGATCCGCCACCAGATCGGTGCCAAGAGGACGGCCGGCGGTCCATAACGGAACAACCCGATATCGATGGGCCCCAGCGCGGTTTCAGCCGAATAGCGTGTGGCGACGATCCAGCCACCCCAGATGGCGACCGTCAGCAGGGCGGCGCCGATGCCGATTGTTTGCGGCGACAGAATAGCCGGGGTGACTCCTGGAAGCCCTCGGGCATCGGATTGCATGGTCTGCCTCCCTCATTGATCGGCTGGTAAGGACCATGATGCGCCAGAGGTCGGAGGCATGTCCTTGCCAAGTCATGCGCAAAATCTGAAAATGACGCCATCAATTCACTAAAATAACGATTTTCGAGGCATAAGATGCCAAATATACCGATCGATGGGACAGACGTGCGAATCCTGCGGGCACTGCAGGCGGACGGCCGGCTGACCAATGTCGACCTCGCGGCACAGATCAACCTGTCGCCCTCGCCCTGCCTGCGCCGGACAAAGCGGCTGGAGGCGGCAGGAATCATCCGCGGCTACCGGGCTGATCTTGATCGCGGCAAAGTCGGGCTCGGCCTCACCGTCTTTATCGAGATCAAGGTCGGCCAACATTCGCGCAACAATGCCGATGCCCTGACGGCGGCCCTAGCCGCCATGCCGGAAGTCGTTTCCTGTTGCATGGTTTCAGGCACGGCGGACTTTCTGGCGGAACTCGCGGTGGCGGATCTGCAGGCCTATGAAAAGCTGCTGTCGGACAAGCTGCTGGTGCTGCCGATGATCGCGGATATCCGCTCCAATTTCGCCTTGCGGGTGATCAAGACGGCCGGACCATTGGCCATACCGGATTCAGAGGCACCGGGCGACGAAGGTCAGTCCGTCTCGTCTTGAGTCCGTTCGGGGCCGGTATAGAAGTCGGGCCATTGCGCGCGCACGATCTCGCCATCCGATGCCAAAGCATGGCAGGTATCCAGGAAGCCCGGCTTGCGTTTGCGGTCGCCGTGATCGGTCGGCGGTCCGTCGGTTATCGCGCCATCGCGTTCGCGCTTCAGGCGCTCGCGATAGCCATAGATGGTCTGGAACGCGACCGTGCCCATGGCGCGCAGCATTTCGACATGATGCGTGCAGCCTTGCGCACCGCCGAATTGCTGCCGAAGCAGCCTGGTCCAGCCGGGACCGACACGGGCACCCCGCAGGTCCTGAAAGACCGGGATGATCGCGGGGCAGATTTCATAGGGACTGGCCGCCGTCACCACGGCAATCTCGCGCACGATGAAATCATCATCCAGGGTCAGGCGGATGCGCATATCATGATACGGCGTGCCGGCCGGAATGACGCCGCGCCATTGATTGGGAAAATCATAGGTCTTGCTGTCGGTCATCCGGCCTTCGAGATCGAACAAGCCGTCACGCCGCAGATAGCCGCGAAAGGCATAATCCCGATGATGCAGTTCTTCGCGCTGCATCGGCGCCGGCAAATTTGTCGGATAAGAGGTCATGATCGATCGGCCATCAATGTGTGCGGTGCGGGCGGCCATCGGCGGCCGGGGGTGACAGCAACGCGACCGGCTCGGCCATGTCTTCAGACGTTTCATCCACGCCGCTTTGCAGCGGCGTGATGCGCAGGCGCCTCACCTGATTGCGTTGCCGGTCGAGTATCTCGAAACGAAAACCGTAAAAGACGAAGACCTGGCCGGGGACGGGTATCTGCCGCGCCGCATGCAGGACCAGCCCGGCGATGGTGGAAGCTTCCTCATCCGGCAGGCGCCAACCGAATTCCCGGTTGAGATCGCGGATCGTCACGCTGCCATCCACCAGATAGCTGCCATCGCCCTCCGGCTGCACGCCTTCGACATTGACATCATGCTCGTCTGAGATGTCGCCGACGATCTCTTCCAGAATATCTTCAAGTGTGACAATGCCCATCAGCGCGCCATATTCATCGACCACGATGGCGAAATGTTCGCGGCGGCTGCGGAAGGCTTCCAGCTGGGCCAGCAGATTGGTGCTGTCGGGGATGAACCAGGGCTTGGCCGCCAACGCTTCCACATCAAGTCCTTCGACCTGCCATGCATTGGCTTCCATTGCCCGCAGTAACGCCTTGGCATGCAGGACGCCGACGATATTATCCGGCTCATCGCGCCAGAGCGGGATGCGGGTATGCGGGCTGGCCAGGACCTGGCGGACGATTTCAGCCGGGGGCAAGGCAGCCTCGATCATGACCATTTTGCGCCGATGCACCATGATATCGGAAACCGGTATCTCGTCGAGATCCAGGATCGAATGCAGCATGGCACCGGCTTCGCGGATCTCGTTGATGGATTCCGAATGCAAGTCGATGGCGCCGCGCAATTCCTCCAGGCTCTCTTCGGCACCCGGTGCGTTGATCACCTTGACGCCGAACAGCCGCAGCACCCCGTTCACCATCGATTGCGTGATGTAGGTGATGGGATAGGTCAGGCGCACCAGCAGCAGCAGAATGGTCGAGGCGGCCAGGGCGCAGCGATCGGCGTTGTTGATCGCATAGGTCTTGGGCAGGACTTCGCTGAAAATGAAAAGAAAGACCGTTGCGGCTGCGGCCGCAATCAGCGAGGCCGCACCGCTATGGCCGAAATAGGAGCCGAGCACCATGGTCATCAGGGCGGCGGTGGCGCTGTTCAGGAAGGTATTGCCGAGGAGCACGGTCCCGATTACCCGTTCCATCCGTTCATGCAGGCGCGCCACTGTCTTTGCATGACGATTGCCGTGACTGGCCAAAGCGTGGATGCGCGCACGGGAGGCCGCAGTCAGGGCGGTTTCCGAAGCTGAAAAGAAACCAGAGCAGAGAATGAGGCCCAGCAGCGTCGCAATATACAGAATCATGACTGTCATCGGCGTTGCACCCTCATCAGGAATCCAGCCGGGAATCGGCACGTTGTTTGGGGATCCATGGCTTTAGGATTCGTGGTTGTGCAGGGGGCAGTGGCGCAGGGTCTTCGGCGCATGGCTTTGGCATGCTGACGATCATCAGGCGGCGATTGCGACTTCCAGCAATGTCGAAACCTCTGTCAAATCGACATAGGCCGGCGTGAAAGCCTTCCCGATACCGCGCGCCAGGACAAAACCGATCTGCCCATCTTTCACTTTCTTGTCCTTGCCCATGTGCTCGACCAACCGCTCCGCAACCCAGTTGCGCCCTTCAACCCAGAGAGGATCGGTCGGCAGACCGAGACTGGCCAGATGCCGCCGCAAACGCGCCGCATCTTCCAGTGGCGCCAGCCCAAGCCGCGCGGACAGATCGAAAGCCATCACCATGCCGATCGCCACGGCTTCACCATGCAGCAATTCATCGGAATAGCCGCACTCGGCTTCCAAGGCATGCCCGAATGTGTGGCCGAGAT
>Ga0255336_101973_pt1 | contig 11868 bp, 5 predicted proteins | sample MeOH1_35cm_T3_17_FD_189102 | JGI IMG/M metagenome (GOLD analysis project Ga0255336, IMG submission 189102) | Sandy soil microbial communities from University of British Columbia, Vancouver, Canada - MeOH1_35cm_T3_179 | ecosystem: Engineered > Artificial ecosystem > Sand microcosm > Unclassified ...
GAAAACCCCAATACCACTTACACGAACAATACCGGCTGGGTCGACTTCATCATTACTCCTGTCGTCGGAACGCTATGGTTGCTCGGCGAGGACACCATCGACCGCTACATTACCGATCCCCTGCTGGAGCGACATCCCAATTCCTTCGGCTACAAGGTCGTCCGCTCGTCGCTCAACCCGCCGCGGTCTCTGGCAAATATCCTTCGCGGTCACTTCCCGTGGTGGCGCGACTACGAGCATCCCGGCGTGTACGAATCACCGATCCACGGAGAGTTTGTGCGCATCCTTTCCGAAGAGCCGGTCGAGCACTTCGATCTCACCTTGCACTCTTCCAGCCTTGGCCTTCAGACCAACCACACCTCCTGCACAAATTGCCGCCAGACCGCGACAGGAGCCGGTCTGGAGTTCGGTCTCCGCATGAAACGCTATTTGGATTTCGTAAGCGACGTCTCCATCTACCCGCAGGCCAGTCCCGTCTCAACTCTCAGCGTGGGCGGCACCCTGACGACGGCCACCTTCGGGGTTCGTTCCGGCTATTCAACTAAGCGATACGCCCTCAAGGTCGGACTGTCCCCGGGATTTGCAAGCTATTCGAGAACGGGGACCGATCCCTCCGCACCGAAGCGGAACTACAACTTTGCGGCGTCGGCTACGCTCTCCGGAGATCTTCGCCTCACGGATCACATCGGATTTCGCGCTACTCTCGCGCAGACACTGATCCGTTTCAAGAGCCCGGAGCGCGATCCCGATGGAATCGGAACTCCGCCTCGACTCTCATTCCTCTCGCACGATAACTACATCAACTCCACCAACTGGGGAGTGCAGTTTGGCCCGGTGCTTCGCTTCTAAACGGCAACATCGCAAGATATTGCCGCACTTCAGCGCGAATTCCAGGAGAACGACGCTGGGATCGCCGGAACCTCGCTCGCGTCGCCAAGCATCTCCCATCGTTGCAGTGCGAATGGGATATTTCCGTTCAGCCACACGTAATCGTGAAAACGCTGAAGCCGGAATGAGTCACCCTCTTTATTCCGCGCATCGCTGAGCATGCGAACGATATCGAGCTTACCGATCTGATAGGTGATAGCCTGCCCCGGCGTCGAAGCGAACATCGCCGCCTCGCTGCGTGCCGTGGGCATGTCCATAGGCACCGTAGAGGCAAGATAATCTGCCGCCTGCTCGAGCGAAAACGTACCCAGGGCCAGCCGTATGTCCACCTCTGTCCTGAGAGCGCGCAGACGCATCATGCTATAGATGCTCTCCTTCATCCGTGGAGCATCGTCGAACAAGCCTGCCTCCAGCATCATCTCCTCAGCATAGAAACCGATCCCCTCATTTGACTCCGAATCGTAATAATGTCGACGGATCGGATCGGGATGATGCCAGCTCCACGCCATCTGGAAGTAGTGTCCCGGAATGCCTTCATGAACCATCAGCGGTCGGGTATCCATCGCTGTGACTGCGCTGAAGAACGACTTCGCCTTGGTTGGATCGCCCTTATAACTCGAGCTGTCCATCTCGAGCCGCGAAGGCCCCGTCAGGTCATCGGACACACCCAGAAAGGTCAACGGCGAGAGATATGCAGGCATTGGCCTGTCGCGGTAGTGCCTGACTTCAGTAGGTATCGAGAGAATCCCATGACTTACGAGATACTCGCGAATGGAAAGCTCCGCTTTATCCGCACTCTCTACCTGCGCATTGACGTTGGGAAATACCGGGATCTTCGGCCGGCCAGTATTAGCGGCCTGCGCATAGCTCTCAAACGCGACCGAACGCTCCCACTCCTGCCTGCCCATCGCGAGCATTCGTTCCGGCGTGTACGACATCAACGCTACGTTTTGAAGAAAGTACAGATACCCATCGCGGCCGACTGCTGTCTTCTCCGGCAAACCTGCTGCCTTGCCCTCGACCCACATGCGATAACGAACAAGCTCGTCTTTGACTATGGCAACGTCCTTGCGGAAACGTTCGCGATTGGTTTCGGATAGCTCCGGCAACATCCCGGTCTCAAAGCGATCCAGACGCCCCTCGATTCCATCCAGCGAACTCTTCGTCACCCTCACGTAAGGGCCGCGCATATCGCTGAGGTTCTCTCGTGCTGCGACAAGCGTCGCCGGAATCCTCTCCATCCGGGCCAGCAGTTGACCCTGTCTTGACGCCTCAAATGGAGCAGGAGGGAGAAGAACGGCATAGACACTTCCAAGGCTCTGCTGAAGATAGAAGTCCGGGTTCTCGCGCCACATCGGCATCACATCGAGCTCCCAGTACACCCGCGCAATCGCCGAGCCAAGAAGCCGGTAGTCGATTCGATCCGCGACCGAGGCCCCCGTTACATCCAGCGCGCGCCATTGTTTTTCGAACTCCGCGACCCGTCGGTGATAACCCTTCACCGCCTCCGGCGACCAGTCCACAACGAAGTCATCAGAACGCTCGATGCGTGGAATATCATCGTTAGTAAAGGGCTGTTCGGTCGCCCGCCACTTCCAGAAGCTCTCGCTCAAAGCATCGAGCCGCGAACGCTGAAACTCCGCATCAGCTATCGAGCTACCCAGACACAATACAGCACTGAGAACGACAGGCAGAGTTCTGAAGGGGATCATTCCCACAAGTTACATGGGAGAGAGAGCCTGATGAAAGCACAAACTTCTTGCACTTTGTGCCTATTCGATCACGCGAACCCCGCCCTGCCCCACAATCTCTTCCACCCTGTCGATAAAGAGCCGGTCAGCCGCAACCATCACTCCCTGCGGCTCCAGCACCGCGCAGAACTCACCCGGCTCCTCAAGGTCGAGCAGCAGCTTGCCCTTACCCGGAGCCGAAACAAGGATCGCATGCAGCTTCTCCAGCAACGCTGCATCGGGATTATGGAGTGGGACTTTGATGCGCAAGGCCTCAGGCAGCTTTATCTTCACGTCCTCAAGCGCCTGAATACTCGAGATCGCCAGCTTCGGAGCCGAGTCCTCTTCCCCGCGCAGAACTCCGCGCACAAGTACAGGAACCTCGATCTTCAGCTTCTCGGCGAGCTTTTCGTACGACTGCGGGAAGGCAATCAGATCAATCTTCCCCGTCGTGTCCTCCAACATCGCCTGCGCGTAAAACTCACCTGACCGCTTCGACTTGGCAACCTTCAGCCCGGTGATCACACCGGCAATCTGTATCTCGTTCTGCGGCTGCTCATCACGCCCGCGGCGAAAGACCTGAGGCTCCGGCTTCATCTCGCACGCGGTCGCAGTGTCGACCACCTTCAGGTTGCGCAGCTTCTCGCGGTACTTATCCATCGGATGTCCCGAGACGAAGAAGCCCAGAACCTCTTTTTCATTCTGAAGCAGCGTATGCTCATCCCACTCGGGAACGTTCGGCAGAGCGTCCTGCATGGAAGAGCCGGAAGAAGTATCGGAGTCGAAGATTCCGAACAGTCCATGCTGTCCCGCCGCGGCGTCGCGCTGGGCCTTCTGGGCCTGCTCCATCGCCCTGTCGAGTGCTGCCGTCGTCTGCGCGCGCGCTCCAAAGCAATCCATTGCTCCGGCCTTGATAAGCGACTCGAGCACGCGTTTGTTCAGCCTGCTCAGATCGACCTTCTCGCAGAACTCCCACAGGCTGGCAAACCCCTGCTTGCCCTCTGAGCGCAACTCTCCGCGCGCCGCAATAATCGACTCGATCGCATTGTGGCCGACGTTCTTGATCGCCGCCAGACCAAAGCCGATCGCATTCCCCTGCTCGGTCTTCACCGGCGTAAAGTTCGCATCCGAGGCCTGAACGCTTGGCGGCACGACCGGGATGTTCATCTCCTTGCATTCGCCGATATATTTGACGACGTTCTCCGGCTTCGAGGTTTCGCTGGTCAGCAGTGCGGCCATGAACTCAACGGGATAGTGCGTCTTGAGCCATGCCGTGTGATACGCCAGCAAGGCATATGCTGCAGAGTGCGACTTGTTGAAGCCATACCCCGCAAACTGTTCCATCAGGTCGAAGAGCTGACCGGCCTTGTTCTTGTCAAACTTTAGCCCGACGGCACCTGCCATAAACGTGTCGCGCTGTTTGGCCATCTCTTCGGGGTTCTTCTTACCCATTGCGCGACGCAGAAGGTCGGCGCCGCCGAGCGAGTAACCACCGATAGCGGAGCTGATCTGCATGACCTGCTCCTGGTACACGATGACGCCGAGCGTCTCCCTGAGAATCGGCTCGAGCTCCTGAAACATGAACTCGACGGCGCGGCGGCCCCACTTGCGTTCGATGAAGTCGTCGATCATGCCGCCCTGAATCGGGCCGGGGCGATAGAGCGCATTGAGGGCGGTGAGGTCCTCCACCGTGGTCGGCTTGTAGCGGCGCAGCACATCGCGCATGCCGCCGGATTCAAACTGGAAGACACCCGACGTCAGAGCACGGTGAAAGACCTGCTCATATGTCTTCTCGTCGTCGAGAGGAATCTTCGCCATGTCGAGCTCTTCACCGGTCGTCTGCTTAATCAACTTCAGGCAGTCGTCGATAACAGTCAGCGTCGTCAGCCCAAGAAAGTCCATCTTGAGCAGACCCATCTTTTCGACGGCCTTCATGTCGTAGGCCGTGACCGTAGCTTCGTCTTTTGTGCGTGTGACGGGAACAAGCTCTGTCAGCGGCTTCGGCGCAATAACGACACCGGCAGCATGCACACCGGCACCGCGAACCAGTCCTTCAAGGCGCATCGCCGTATCGATCAACTCTTTGATCTTGGGATCGCTATCGTACGCCGTCGCCAGCGGGCCATTGTCCTTCAGCGCCGCATCGATGGTGATCCCGATGGTCGCCGGAATCATCTTCGCAATGCGATCCACCTCGCCATACGGCATCTCAAGAGCGCGTCCCACGTCCTTGATCGCAGCCTTGGCCGCCATCGTATTGAAGGTGATGATCTGCGCGACCTGATCGTTCCCGTACTTGCGCTTGACGTACTCAATCACTTCGCCACGGCGATTCATGCAGAAGTCGATATCGATATCAGGCATGGACACGCGCTCAGGATTGAGGAAGCGCTCGAAGAGCAGCTCATTCTGCAGCGGATCGATATCCGTAATCTCCATCACGTAGGCGACCAGCGATCCCGCAGCCGATCCACGGCCCGGCCCCACAGGAATCCCCTGCTCTTTCGCGTAACGGATAAAGTCCCAGACAATCATGAAATAGCCGGGAAACTTCATCTGCTTGATGCAGTCCAGCTCGCGGTTCAACCGCTCTTCATAATCGGCAATCGACTTCCTCAGCAGGCCGCGCTCACGCAGGTGAGCTACGGCAGTATCCAGTCTCTTACGCAGACCCTCTCGGCACACGCTTTCGAAGTAGCTGTCCAGCGTGTGGCCATCGGGAACCGGAAACTCCGGGAAGGGATTATCGACCTTGCTCAGCTTCAGATTGCAGCGATCGATGAACTGCATCGTGCGCGAGCAGACCTCGGGGTTATCGGCAAAGAGCCGATGCATCTCCTCGGCCGACTTGATGTAAAACTCCTGCGTATCGAACTTGAAGCGGTTGGGATCGTTCATGCTCCCCGCCGTCTGCACGCAGAGCAGAATCTCATGGGCGCGGGAGTCATCGCTTGCGACGTAGTGGCTGTCGTTGGTCGCGATCAGCGGGATCCCAAGCTCTTTCTCCATGCGGTAAAGAGCCTCGCGCACCGGCTTATCCGGCTCGAGTCCGTGGTCCTGCACCTCGAGGAAGAAGTTGCCCTTGCCGAACATGTCCTCGAACATGCCCGCCGAGCGCTTGGCCTCGTCGTACTTGCCCGCCATCAGGTGCTGATTCAACTCGCCCGCAAGACAGCCGGAAAAAGCAATCAATCCCTTCGTATGCCGTGAGAGAAACTCTTTTGACACACGCGGCTTGCGATAGAAGCCGTGCAGCGCCGCCTCGCTCGTCAGGCGAACGAGATTGCGATATCCCTCTTCGTTCTCGGCCAGTACCAGGAAGTGGTTATATCCGCCCGCCATCTCGCGGTGGTCCGCCACCTCAGACAAGTAAAGCTCGCATCCGAGAATGGGCTTGATGTCCTTCTTCTTCATCGCGTCGAAGAAGTGGACCGCACCGAAGATATTGCCATGATCGGTCATCGCTGCGGCCTTCTGACCAATCTTGCTCAGGTGACCGGCAAGTTTATCGACGTCGCAGGCGCCATCAAGCAGGGAGTAATCGGTGTGCAGATGAAGGTGGGTAAACTCGGCAGCCATACCCTTATGTTAAGCCCGCAGAGTGTGAGGAAAACGCGTCCGAAACTCCTCCGAACCTATGCGGGTTCCCGTCATTCTGAGCGCAGCGAAGAATCCCTGTCCTTTGACAGAGCCTAACCCACCAGGCTCGTCGCCAGATTGTAGTAAAGATCCACGGACTCCAGCAGTTCCCTCTTCGCAATCTTCTCGTCCGGGGTGTGTGCAACATGAATGGACCCCGGCCCCAGAAGAAACGGCTCGCCCCACTCCGTCAGCGACGGAATATCCGTTGTAAACTTCGCGACCATCGTCGGAAGATCGCCAACCTTACGCATCCTCACAAAAGGCAGGTCGAGCGAGAACGTCACATCAGCTCGATCGCCAACCGTCTTCAGAATGTTCTGCCTGATCTCCTCCGACGGCCCCACCAGCCGAATCAGAATGTGTGCCTCAGCCTTATCCGCGACTACATTCGGAGCGCGTCCGCCTTCGACCAGACCGATGTTCAGGGTAGACGGTCCAATCTCAGGTTCCACCGGAAGAGGCATGGCGAGCACATCGTGCAGCGCCTCGACCAGTTTGTTGATCGCCGAATCGCCAAGCTCCGGATAGGCCGAATGCGCCATCCTCCCCTTCGCGCGAAGCTCCACGCGCAGCGCGCCCTTCGAAGCCAGGGCCAGACGATTATCCGTAGGCTCTCCGTTGATGAGGAACTTCGACCCTCGGGGATTCAGATTCGCTTCCTTCGCCCCCGCCGAGTCGCGCTCTTCGCCCACGACAAACAGCAGTCCCACCTTCACCCCTGCCTCGCGCAGGCGATCAGCGGCAGCTACCTGAGCGGCGATGATTCCCTTCGCATCGCACGTTCCCCGGCCGTAAAGGAACTCGTCGTCCTCGCGTGACCCGAAATACGGCGGCACTGTGTCCATGTGGGTCGACAACACCACATCAGGCGTCACGCCGGGCAAAACCGCGTACACATTGAAACGCTCTCCATCACCGGCGCCGGGGGTAAGAATCCGGTCCGGCTGGGCTACCGGCATACGCTCTACCTGGTAGCGCTGCCCCTTGAGATACTCATGCAGGAAAGCCCCCGCTAGTCCCTCGCGATATGTAGTGGAGTCAATGTCAACAAGCTGTCGAGTGAGCTGAATAGGATCGATTGTCATACCTGTTCAAGCATACGACACCAGTCTCGATACACTGTTAGACGATGACGAATGCAATCTCTTCTTCAGGACCGGTGATCCGGTCCATCGACGATCTCCGCGGGCCCGCAGGCAAGCTTGAGGCTGTACTGAACGGAGGTCGCGACGACGCTCCCTACGCCGCGCTTGTCTGCCATCCTCATCCTCTCGGCGGCGGAACCATGCACAACAAGGTCGTCTACCACGTCATGAAGGTCTTCTCCGGCCTCGGACTCCCCGTGCTCCGCTTCAACTTCCGTGGCGTCGGACTCAGCGAAGGCGTCCACGACCACGGTCGCGGTGAGTTCGACGATGCACGCGCCGCCCTCGACTGGCTGGACAATACCCTTCACCTGCCCATTCTGCTGGCCGGCTTCTCCTTCGGTTCATTTATCGGCCTGCGCGCCGGCTGTGGCGATCCTCGCGTAAAGGGACTCGTCGGGCTCGGACTTCCCTACCGTGCCGAAGGCCGCAGCTACACCTACGAGTTCCTTGAGGACTGCACTCAACCTAAGCTCTTTGTCAGCGGAACCGAAGATCAGTTTGGTCCCCGCAATCTTGTCGAGCCCATGCTTCAACAGGTATCGGATCCCAAACAAATCGTCTGGATCGAAGGCGCGGAGCACTTCTTTCAGGGAACACCCAACTCTCCCGGCGCGAAGCTCAGCCAGATGCAGGATGTCGTACGTCAGTGGCTGAAGGAGAACTTCAATTTAAACGAAACGGCCTAGCCTGCGGAAGTGGGGCGGAAAGCCAGTCCCGCACAGCACCGTTGCAGACCTCGGGCATCTCCTCAAAAGGAATGTGCCCGACTCCGGGAAGCACTACAAGGCTCGACCTCCGCAGAGTCCGCTGCAGCTCTTCTGCGGATTGAAGCCCCACCGTACGATCACGATCTCCCCAGATCAGCAATGTTGGCTTCTCCGCCAGATTGCCAAGAACCTCTCGCAGCTGCCCCATATCGGAAGACCATCCCCGAACAATGCTGAGAACATGATCGATCGTTCCAGGAACGCGCAGCCCAGCCGTATAGCCGTCGAGAGAATCGTTGGCCACCCGCGCAGGATTGCCATACATGCGGCTCAGAGCAGTAGCCTTCAGGCTACGTGGCAGCCAGGGAATCTGTCGTGCAAGCCATGTCCCGACGCCGGTCTGGTAAAACGCAATCAAGTGCCGCCCAAGGTCGCAATACGGGTTAGCCGGAGCGAACAACACTAGCCGCCGTACCCGTTCAGGATGCCGAGCTGCAAGCATCATGGCCACGGCTCCGCCATGCGAATGGCCTGCGATATCCGCTACCTCCAGACCGAATGCATCCATACACTCAGCTACGCGGTCGGCTGTTGCCTCCAGGCTTGAATTCAGCCCCGGAACCCTCTCGGACTCGCCCATATTCAGCAGATCAACCGCATAAACCGTGGCATTTTTAGCCAAAAAGCGAATATTCTGCCGCCAGTTCTTCGCCGAGCCTACTAATCCATGCAAAAGCAGGAGAGGCCGACCGGTGCCTGCCCGATGAAAATGCAACCGGGCCCCGCTGACCGTCACGTAGCCCTCTTCCACCTCTGTCTGTTCTTTGATCGCCGAAGACATCGCTTTATGCTCACCCGACCTTTTATGTTACAGGACGATTAAAATTTCGGCGCACTTTTTTTATCCTCCGACATAGAAATCAGGGCCGCGTCAAAAAAATATTGGCTATAAATCGACAACAAATAAACTTCCGTATCTCTAAATTGCAAAACGAGTTATGATTTTTCATAGGAAGTGCTGGACCTCGACTGGCGAAAACCCTTACCTTTCCAGTGCTGAACGTTTGGCCCTGTATGTGCTGTCATCTTCTTTAAGGCCCCTATGAAAGACGCCGCACAAACGCGCATCTTGGCTGTCGCCCTTGCCGTCGCGACGCTGGCTGTCTTTGTGCTCGCGCTCATGAACCTTCAGCGCGAAAACGGCTTCGAGATCCCCACCGATGGCGTTACCTGGATGGAGGTAAACGGTGGACTCCGGGCTCAATATGTCCCCTCCGGCTCCCCCGGCGACCGCGCGGGAGTGCGTACTGGAGACATCCTCGTAGGGGTGAACGAGCGGCCGGTGGACCGTGTACCCGCTCAGGTTCGCCAGATGTTCCGTAGCGGAATCTGGGGGCATGCGACCTACTCGATCCTTCGTCCCATGGCTCACGACTCCAGCCTGAAGAACGCGGCCCGGCTTGATATTCAGGTCATCCTTGAGCCGACAGATCGCTCCATCAATCAGGGACTTCGTTTTATCGCTCTGGTCTATCTCTCCATCGGCCTTTACGTACTCTTTCGCCGCTGGACTGCGCCGAAGTCGACACATTTTTACGTCTTCTGTCTGGTCTCGTTTGTCCTGTACGCGTTCAAGCCCACGACACAGTTCGACACCTTCGACTGGATCATCTACTGGGGCAACATCATCGCGGGAGCGTTACAGCCCGCCCTCTTCCTGCACTTTGCCGTCAACTTCTCGGACGATTACGTTCAGCCCATCAACAGGCTGCGCCGCCGCCTTCTCTGTGGCCTTCTGTATCTTCCGGGAGTCTTTCTCGTCGCTCTGCAGTACTGGGCCATCCACTACCTGTCGGCTACCGGCCTTCTCCGCCACCGCCTTGACCAGATCTCCGTTGCCTATCTTGCGCTCTATTACGTCATTGCAGCGGTAGTCTTCCGGGTTCGTTATCACAGGACGCAATCGGCGCTCGAGCGTCAGCAGCTCAAGTGGCTCACACGCGGAACCCTTCTCGCTATCACGCCCTTTACGCTGATGGCGATTCCCTATCTGGCCGACATCCACGTCCCAAGCCTGCTTACCAAGCTCGCGGGACTCTCTCTGGTCTTCCTGCCGCTCACCTTCAGCTGGGCCATCGTTCGCTATCGGTTGATGGACGTCGATCTCATCTTCAAGCGCGGTGTCACCTACACACTCGCGACCGCAGCTCTGGTCGGCCTCTACTTCGGTGTGGTCGCCGTTACGGCTGAAATGGTTCACGCTCGGCTTCCAAGCCTGCGTACATGGGGTCTGCTGCTTGCCATCGTCGTCACCGGTCTGGTCTTCGATCCCCTCAAACGCGCCATTCAGGGCCGCGTGGACCGTATGTTCGACCAGAGGCGCTTCGACTACCGTGAGACCCTGGTCAAGTTCGGTCGCGACCTCAACTCTCAGACCGACCTTCGTGCCCTGCTCGACTCCATCGTCGAACGGCTCCCACAGGCTCTTCTGGTGACGCGCGTCGCCGTCTTCATTGCGGCTGAGGGCGAGGGATCTCGTCAGGATCACTTCGAGCTCGCCGCCTCGCACGGCCTCACCAATCTCTCGACGGCCGAGCTCAAAGCTCTGGACACCGGATTTCTCGACTTCGATCGTCCCGAAGCGAACAACCACCTCTTTCTTGAAAATCCCCAGCAGGTTCTTCGTCTGCCGGAGATGCAGCGTCTCAGCGCGGCCCGCCTCGACCTGAACTACTATCTGCCCTGTCGAGTCGCGAATCGCGAGGGCTACGGAACCCGCACAGTTGCGGTCATCGGTCTCGGCCGCACTCATGACGGCGACTTCCTCTCCAGCGAAGAGATGGAGGTGCTTGAATCTCTGGCCGGATACATCGGCATCGGTATCCAGAACGCGCAGCTTTACCGCAGGCTTGAGCAGAAGATCACCGACTTCGAGCGGCTCAAGGAGTTCAACGAAAACATCGTCGAGTCCATCAACATCGGCATCTTCGCCGTCGATCTCGACGACCGCGTCGAAAGCTGGAATGCCCAGATGGAGGTTCTCTTCAGCCGCCCTCGAGCAGAGGCCCTGCGCCAGTCCATCTCCGCGCTCTTCCCTGCCGACTTCGTCAACCGGTTCAACTCCGTCCGCGACGAGCAGGGTACCCACACGCTCTACAAGTTCCGGCTCGCGCTTCCTTCCGGCGAATCTCGTGTAGCCAACATCGCTATCGCTCCTCTGGTCACGCGCAACTTCGTCACCATCGGTCGCATCATCCTGGTCGACGACATTACCGACCGCATCCAGATGGAGGCGCAGCTCACCCAGTCCGAAAAGCTCTCCTCCATCGGACTTCTGGCCGCGGGCGTTGCGCACGAGGTCAATACTCCTCTCGCCGTCATCTCCAGCTATGCCCAGATGCTCACCAAGCACATGCGCGATGACGAGCGTCTGGCACCGGTGCTTGAAAAGATCACGCAGCAGACCTTCCGCGCCTCCGAGATCGTCAACGGCCTTCTCAACTTCTCCCGCACCAGCGGAAGCGAGTTCACCAACGTCGATCTCAACGACCTACTGCGCGATACAAACGTTCTGCTCGAGCATCAGCTCAAAACCGCGCAGATCCGCGTCGAAACCAACTTCGACCCGCAGCTTCCCCACATCCACGGCAATCGCGGCAAGCTCCAGCAGGTCATCCTCAACCTTATGCTCAACGCCAAGGATGCGATGTTCGGCGTACCCAACGCCACACTTCGCATCGCCACCTTCCGTGG
>Ga0255336_101974_pt1 | contig 11864 bp, 8 predicted proteins | sample MeOH1_35cm_T3_17_FD_189102 | JGI IMG/M metagenome (GOLD analysis project Ga0255336, IMG submission 189102) | Sandy soil microbial communities from University of British Columbia, Vancouver, Canada - MeOH1_35cm_T3_179 | ecosystem: Engineered > Artificial ecosystem > Sand microcosm > Unclassified ...
TGGAACAAGTTTAATAGTTTCTAGGTCTCTAATTAAATCATAAGCTCCCTTTTCTCCATTTTTTAAAGCTATACTCAGCATCCCGCCAAATAAGCCATTATTAAATGATCTATTTGCTAGTGTATTAAACGGTGAGGAATTGAGGCCAGGATAATACACCTTTAGAACCTTTTCATGGGTTTCTAAAAACAGAGCCAGCATTAAGGCATTATTGGAATGCGACCTAACTCTAAGTTCTAAAGTTCTTAAGCTTCTTATTAAAAGCCATGCATCAAATGGGCTCATCATAGTACCATATAGAACCGCAGTACTCCTTATCTTTTCCATATCCTTCTTATTTGAAACAGCAATTCCTCCAGTTACATCACTATGACCGCATAAGTATTTTGTAGCACTGTATACCACTACGTCTGCACCTAGCTTCACAGGCTGACAAATAATTGGAGTAGCAAAGGTATTATCAACTATTAGCCTTACATTATTTTCATGAGCTGCTTTTGCAGCAGCTTCAATATCTATGACTTCCATTAATGGATTAGAAATGGTCTCTATATACACCAATTTTGTATTAGGTAAGAAATATTGTTTTATATCCTGTTTAGTTAAATCTACAAAGGTTACATCTATATTAAACCTTTTAAGTTCTGTCTTTAAAAACTCATAACTTCCACCATAAAGCACGCTGCCAGCTATTATATGATCTCCTGATTTTACAAAGGCTAAAATTGACATTGTTATTGCTGCCATTCCAGAGGAAAAAGCCTGTGCACTTTCTGTGCCCTCTATATTAAACATAATTTCACTTAATGCATCCTGCACAGGATTTGCATTTCTTGAATATACATAGCCCTTTTCTTCACCATCATATACTTTATCTAAAGTTTCTACATCATCAAAAACAAAAACTGAGCTCATAGAAATGGGCAATGACTTTGTCCTTGAAATAGAAGGTGGATTCTTTTCTCCTAAATGTGTAAGCAAAGTTGCAAAACTTCTATCCATACAAAACTCCCCCAATATTATTTAATTCTTATGACCTTAAATATCTATTATCATTTTAATATTTCATTATACTTAAGTAAAGCATAGATTCTTACGCATATTTTGATAATTTCATAAAAATTCAATTAATATTAGGATTAATTGAAAAAGAATGTGTAAAATAGTATACTTAGAATGATTGAATAAGAGGTGGAAATATGGCAAGATTTTTTAACAACAAAAAAATAGAATTATTAGCTCCCTCGGGTACCATAGAAACTTTTAAAAGCATGGTAAAGGCAAACTGCGATGCCATTTATCTTGGCGGTAAGTCTTTAAATATGAGGATGATGAGAAAAGGCTATAACTTTTCTAACGAAGAAATACAAGAAGCAATTAAAATGGCCCATGAGGTGGATAAAAAGGTTTATGTAACAGTAAATAATATGATTAATGAGTCTGAAGTTAATGAAGCTTGTGAATATCTTGATTTTTTAAACAACATTAATGTTGATGGTATTATAATTCAAGATCTTGGTGTTTTACAAATATGCAGGGAGAATAATTTTAGAAATTTTGAAATTCATTCTTCTATAATGATGAATGTACATAACATAGAATCTGTTAAAGCCCTAAAGGAATTAGGAGTTTCAAGAGTTATTCTATCTAGAGAAATGGATTTAAAAACTGCAAAGCATCTGCAGAACCTTACAAATATTGAAACAGAGTACTTTATACATGGAGATATGTGTACAGTAAATGGAGCAAACTGCTATTACAGCTCTGTAGTTTTAGGCAACAGCTCCAATCGCGGAAGATGTTTTAAGCCCTGCAGATGGCCCTATGTTATAAAAAAAGACGGCTTTGTATATGGAACGGAATATCCTTTAGCTGCAAAGGACATGTATATGTATGAACATATTCCTGAATTGATTGAAGCCTGTATTACCTCCTTTAAAATTGAAGGTCGTATGAGAAATACAGACTTTATAGTTGATCTAGTAAATACTTACGGCAAAGCCATTGATAGATATATTGAAGATCCACTAAGTTTTAACTGCATAAAAGAAGCAGATTATTTACACGAACAAAGAAAGCGTGATTTTACAACTGCTTACGCTTTTTCGAGGCCTGGATTAAATTTTATAAATACCCGCTACGAAGGTACAGGGAAATTTTATTCCACAGGAAAGGTTTTCTCAGTGCCTACTGAAGAACCTGCTGTTACTGATTATTCTATTAATGAACTGAAGGAAGAATTAAAAAAGTACTCCAGTAGTTTAGCTTCTAAGCACAATTTAACTGTTAAAGTAAATAACTATAAACAGGCTAAGCTTTGTATTGACCTTTCAGTAAATAGAATATACTTACCTTGTGAGGTCCTTCTTCCAGATGAATTTGTAAGCCTTAAAGAGCTTAAGGATTTAGTAAATACTAAGAATAATACTGAAATCTATCTTGAGCTGCCTCAAATGATGAATGAACTACAGTTTGAAATGATTGATCATTACTTAAGTAAATATGACAATTTATTTGATGGTCTTTTAGTTTCTAATTTAGGTGCAATAAAAAAATATGCAAATAAATATCCATTAATAACAAATTACAATTTAAACATATACAACCATAAAGCACTGGGATTTTATAAAGAACTTGGCGTTTCTGAAGCTACAGTATCTATAGAAATTAAGCGTGATGAGCTTGCTGAATTTATGAAAGCAGCAAGTATACCTTTAGAATTAATAGTACATGGGCCAATTAAAGTAATGTATTTAGACCATAACCTTTATGATAATACAAATGTATTTAAGACAATTGGAGAAGAAGATAACAAATATGTTGATAATAAACTTCTAGTATTAAAGACTGATAAGGGTGAAAACCCAGTTTATATTGATAAATATGAGAAAAATCATTTGTTTACTTCTAAAGAACTTTGCTTACTTAGAATTGTGGAATATTTAAATTATAATATTCCCATAAATCTTAGAATTGAAGGTCAAACCTATAACACAGATGAATTGGAAAGCTTTATAAAGCTCTATCAAAGGGCTATTTCAGACCCATCTATGTGTAAAGATTTGTTTTCGAAGTTAAAATCAGTAAGAGCAGGTTTTACCTTAGGTGCCCTAACCTTTAAATCTATTTAGATTTCAGGTTAGCATATAGGTTAAAGCTTTTATTATTAGGGCCTACGCATTATGCAGCAGGCTGAATTAAATTCGCTTTACGAGGAGTGAATAATTATGGATTATATAGGTCCTTTAAATATTCTTAAAAAAAGAAAAGAATATTTTTATCCAGCTACTATATGTTTTTATAAAAACCCACCACAAATAGTTGCTGGCTCTATGCAGTATCTTTTTGACCATACAGGTAAAAAATATGTGGATTTCTATGCTGGCGTTTCAGCTATGAATTGCGGACATTCAAATCCTGAAATTCTAAAAAATGTTACTCAGCAATTAAATAAGTTGCAGCATACCTCCACACTATATTTAACACAGCCCATGGTTGACCTTGCGGAAAAGCTTGCTTATATACTTCCTGGTGACATTAAAAGAACCTTCTTTTGTGTTACAGGCTCAGAGGCTAATGAAGGCGCTATGGCACTTGCAAGATTATATACTAAAAAAACTGGATTTATTGCTTTAAAGGGGGGACTCCATGGCAGAACCCATTTAACCTTAAGCGTTACAGGAATACCAATGTGGAGATTAGATGATAATTTAGTAAAGGAAAATATCTTTTTCATAGATAGGCCTTATTGTGAAGAAATAAGCTGCGAAGAAGCTATGGAAAAGTCCTTAATTCAATTAGAAGCAGTTTTAAAAGAGCAGGGCAGCAGTATTGCTGCTATGATAGTTGAGCCAATTCAAGGCAATGGCGGAATTATAATGTACCATCATGATTATTTGAAAAAGGCAAATGCCTTACTTAAAAAATATAAGGTATTGCTCATTGTAGATGAAGTACAAACTGGCTACGGTAGAACAGGTAAAATGTTCTGCATCGAAAATTATGATGTAATTCCTGACATTATAGTTACTGCAAAAGCACTTGGAAATGGAATTCCTATTTCCACCTTTTCCACCACAGATGAAATTGCAGATTCCTTTACCAAAGCCTCTGCCTCAACCTTTGGCGGAAATCCTGTGGCTGCTCAAAGTGCCCTAAGCGTTCTTGATTACATAGAAAAAAACAACCTAGTTCAAAGGGCAGATGAACTAGGAAGATACTTAAAACAAAAATTAGAACAGCTTTCTTCACCATTTATTAAGGAGATAAGAGGCTGCGGCCTGATGTTAGGTCTGCAGATACAATCTACAAACTCAAGTTTATCATCAGCTGAAATTACAGATAAGATTTTAGAGGAAATTAAAGATCTAGGCTTTTTAATTGGGAAAAATGGTCTAAACAGAGATGTGCTGGCTTTCCAGCCTCCACTAGTTATCACTAAGGAAGACATTGATTCTATGGTTTCAAGTTTAGAAAAGGTTCTAGGCAGCGTGGAGTCCTTTCATCAGCCACATTAATGCTGCAGGGTAAGCGTCACTCTTCAGTTTAACTTTAAACTAAAAATAAAGGAGCAATTAAATGGCTTATAAAGATTTACAAGCATTTATTAAACATTTAGAGGAAAAAAATGAACTAAAAAGAATTAATACAGAAGTAGACTCTGAGCTGGAAATTACTGAAATAGCTGATAGAGTCTCTAAAAAATATGGACCAGCATTATTATTTGAAAAGGTAAAGGGGTCTCCTTATCCACTGCTTATTAATGCTATGGGTACCTATGAAAGAATGAGCATGGCTCTTGGTGTAGAAAAGTTAGATGACATTGGTAATGCTATTGAAGAATTTATAGATATGACTAATTATTTAGGAATTATGAATAAGGTTAAGTCAGTGCCAAGGCTCGCTAGGCTAACTTCAGTATTCCCAATTAAGTTTCCAACTAAGGGTGCTTGTCAGGAAGTTATAGATGAGGATCCTGATTTGTCTACCTTACCTATATTAAAATGCTGGCCTGGTGATGCTGGAAGATTTGTAACCCTTCCTCTTGTTATAACCAAGGATCCAGAAACCTCTATTCAAAATATGGGGATGTATAGGCTGCAGGTATATGACAAGAATACCACAGGCATGCATTGGCACCTGCATAAAGACGGAAGAGAGATTTATGAAAAATATAAGGCCTTAGGTGGTAAAATGCCTGTGTCTGTGGCACTTGGCTGCGACCCTGCCATTACCTATTCTGCTACTGCTCCCCTTCCAAAAATGATTGATGAAATGATGTTTGCAGGCTTTTTAAGAAAGGCACCTGTAAAAATGGTTAAGTCAATCACAAATGATATATACGTACCTGCAGATGCAGAATTTATTATTGAAGGCTATGTAGATGTAAATGAAGATTTAAAACTTGAAGGTCCTTTTGGTGATCATACAGGTTATTATTCTCTGGCTGATTATTATCCCGTATTTCATGTAACTTGTATAACTCACAAGAAGCATCCTGTATATCCTGCAACTGTTGTAGGTAAACCGCCTATGGAAGACTGCTATATGGGTAAGGCTACAGAAAGAATTTTCCTGCCTTTACTTAAGATGCAGCATCCTGAAATTGTAGACTTTAATTTCCCATTAGAGGGAGTTTTCCATAACTGCGTAATTATTTCTATTAAAAAACGCTTTCCTGGTCATGCAAAAAAAATAATGAACTCAGTATGGGGAATGGGTCAAATGATGTATACAAAAATGATAATAGTTGTAGATGAAAATATTGACCCGAAGGACTTATCTACTGTTGCCTGGAAGGTATTTAACAATATAGATGCTAAAAGAGACGTGATAATATCTGAAGGTCCTTTAGATGCCTTAGATCATGCTTCAGATCTTCCTCATTATGGCTATAGAATGGGTATAGATGCCACAAAAAAATGGCCAACTGAAGGTCATAAAAGAGAATGGCCAGATGATATTGAAATGATAAATGAAATTAAGGAGCTTGTTTCAAGGAGATGGTTTGATTATGGTCTTGACTAAGGTTATAAAAAAAGCTAAGGATTATGGAACCCTAGTGATGTTTTCACATACTATTTTCTCCTTATCCTTTGCACTTATTTCAATGCTGCTTGCAAGTAATGGTCTGCCCTCTCTTAGCAAAGTATTTTGGATATTAGTTGCCTTTATGGGAGCAAGAACAGGTGCTAATGCCATAAATAGAGTTATTGATGCTGAAATTGACAGCAAAAATCCTCGTACTGCTATGAGACAGCTGCCTCAAAATTTACTTCAAAAAAAGGAAGTTATAATATTTTCTTCAGTTTGCTTTTTAATAATGGTAATAGCAGCAGCTATGTTAAATCCATTATGTTTAATACTTTCTCCTATAGCTCTATTTTTACTTATTATTTATTCCTATACAAAACGATTTACCTGGGCCTGTCATTTAGTTCTAGGAATTACATCTGCAGCTGCTCCTGTTGGTGCATGGCTTGCAGTTACAGGTAAAATCTCCTTACTTCCTATATTAATGGGAGCAGCAAATACTCTATGGGTTGCAGGCTTTGATATAATATATGGTTCACAGGACTATGAGTTCGACACTACTAATGGAATTCACTCAATTCCTGCAAGGTTTGGGGTTAAAACCAGCCTACATATTGCTGCTTTTTTTCATGGAATAACAATAATTCTATTATTTATAATAGGAGCCTTAAGCAGTAAACTTGGAATCATATATTTCATTGGATTAATCCTAATAACTATTTTATTCATTGCAGAGCATAAAATAGTGTCCCCAAATAATTTAACCAATATTGAAGTAGCATCCTATGGTATAAATCAAGTTATAAGCATCGTATTCTTAATATTTGGAGTTATTGATGCACTAATTTAAAATGTGAGGTAAAAGTCCTAAATGGACTTCTACGGGTGGTCTAACCATGAATAATCGGCAAGCTAGACTACCCAGTGTTCAGACAAAAAGGAGGAAAAAAATGAATAAATTAAAAAAATTATTATGTACAATTACAGCTTCTATTCTTGCAATTTCCACAGCAGCTTGTTCACCTGTAAAGGAAACTGCTGCTCCAAAGAAAACTTTAAATTTTGGTGCCATGGCTTCTGTAGATTCAGTGCCAATTGTAATAGCTAATGAAAAGGGATATTTTAAGAAAGAAGGAATAGATGTTAATTTTCAGGCTTTTAAAAATTCCAAAGATAGGGATGCAGCTTATCAAGCTGGAAATTTAGATGGTGTAATCTGCGATTATATAGCCATTTCACTTTATCAAAATGCAGATTTTAATGTAAAGATAACTGGTGTTACAGATGGTGACTTCATGCTTATTGCAGGAGCTAAATCTGGAATAAAATCTATAAATGATATTAAAGGTAAAAGTGTAGCAATTTCTGAAAAGACTTCAATCGAGTATTCACTAGATAAGATTCTAGAAAAAAATTCTCTTTCCTCAAAGGATGTAAAAAAATCCATAGTTCCTGCTATACCTACAAGACTTGAAATGCTAAAAAATAATAATGTAGATGCTGCATTACTTCCAGAACCCTTTTCTTCCCTTGCTATAAGTGATGGGGGTACCTTACTTTCCAGTGCAAGCAAACTAGGTGCCTTTACTTCTGTTACAGCCTTTACTCAAAAATCAATAGATGATAAAAGTGCTGAAATCAAGTCATTTTATAAGGCATATAATGAAGCTGTAGACTTTATAAATAACACTCCTATTTCTGAATATGAAGATACAATAATAAAAGCAGTAGGCTACCCTGAAAGTATGAAAGGTAAAATTAAACTACCTAAATTTAAGAAAAATACACTTCCATCAGATGCTGAGGTTCAAGCTGCTATTGATTGGACAGTTAAAAATGGTCTTGTTAAGAAAACTTTAAATCCTAAGGGTTTAATGAGTGATATAGGTACTAAATAATAAGGGTCAGGCGTAACAATGAATAATTGTTGCCATAAAAGTCCTAAATGGACTTTAACTGGTAATCTAGCCCATGGCAATGGACGAGTAAGATTACACCGACCTTAAGAGGAATACAGAAGGCATGAAGATTGATAATCTTCATGTACAGGAGAGGAATGCAGGAGGGACCTTTATCATGGTAGAAATAGATAAACTTTCTGTAAGCTACGGCTCAAAAAAAGTTGTAAATGCACTGGGACCTATAAGCATAAATATTTCTTCTGGAGACATTTATGCTGTAATAGGTCCTTCAGGCTGTGGTAAATCCACTTTTCTAAATACCCTAAGTGGAATTATAAAAAATCACGATGGTAAAATACTAATTAATAATGAAGCTATAAATCCAAAGAAGCATAATATTGGATTTATACCTCAAAATTTCGGCCTGCTTCCCTGGAAGAACGTTGAAAAAAATTGTCTCCTTTCTCTTAAAATTAAGAGAAGAGCCATAGATAGTGAAATGAAGGAAAGAATTGATTATATTCTTTCCAAATTAAATATAGGTTCTCTAATGAATAGATATCCAAGGGAATTAAGCGGTGGTCAAAAGCAAAGGGTGGCTATAGCCAGAGCCTTTATTATGAATCCAGATTTATTACTAATGGACGAGCCTTTTTCAGCACTAGATGCTCTTACTAGAGAAGAAGCTCAGGAGCTTTTTATTGAAATTTGGAATCAATATAAAACAACTACTGTATTTGTTACTCACAGCATTGAAGAGGCCATTTACATGGGGAAAAAAATCATAATATTATCACACTGCCCTGGTACCATTGTAGAGATAATTGATAATCCCCTGTTTAATACTGAAAATTTAAGAGAAAAGGAAGAATTTCTTAAATTATCTGCACATATAAGAAGCATAATTAAAAAAGGGTGGAAAATATGAAGGTAAATAAGAAAATTAAGCTATTTATAGAGGGCTTCATAATATTCAATATCTTATGGTATATTCTTGCTGTGGCTATTAATATGAGAGTACTTCCAAAACCAACTGACATATATTTTAATTTAGCTAATATATATGGTGGAAAACTATACCTGCATGTTTTAGTAAGCTTATATAGAGTATCCTTAGGACTTATTATTTCTCTAATCCTCGGAGTGACCATAGGACTTATTATGGCTTATTCAAACTTCTGGAATAAAATATTAAATCCTCTAGTCTACTTTACATATCCAATACCAAAAACAGCTTTATTGCCTGTTGTAATGTTATTATTTGGTCTTGGTGATTCTTCCAAGGTAATTATTATAGTATTAATATTGGTATTTCAGATAATTGTTGCAGTAAGAGATGCAGTAATAAATATTCCAGAGGAAACCTATAATCCTATAAAAAGCCTAGGTGCTTCTAGGCTGCAAATATTTACAAACGTAACTCTACCTGCTATTTTGCCTGAATTATTAACAAACTTAAGATTATCCGTAGGTACAGCTCTTTCTATTTTATTTTTTGCTGAAGGCTATGGAACACAATATGGAATTGGCTATTACATACTTGATGCCTGGACTAGAATTGATTATATAAGCATGTATGCAGGAATACTTGTAATAAGTCTTTTAGGTTTCTTCTTGTTTATTTTAATTGATTTACTTGAAGAGGCCATATGTAAGTGGAAGGCTTAGGCTTTAAGAAGATATCTTACTTAAGCCTTGCAGTTATATTATAACAATCTCTATCTTTAGAAATAAAAAAACAGGTGTTAGTACACATAGTCTAACACCTTTACGTTTAGAAATTATCTCTAAGGGGGATCTAACTTCTTAATATAATAATATCATGATATTGTGAAGAATTTGTTAATTAACAGTTACTTATTGGTTAACCAGTCATTTTTATGAATTTTTATAGTTTTTATAGTTTTTTTTGAATTTTCTTATAACTATTTCTCTTGAAACTTAAATGTGAGTTATAATTAAGCAGGGGAACTTATAAATTTCTCATTATTAATTATTAAATTGTAAATTAGTGAAGCAGCCTCGTTCCTATTCTCCTGTCATAATCAGACCAAGTATCTGGTTCAGTTTTATCCTTAACCTGACCTAATTTATTAAAGGTTGCATCAACAAAATCAGCATAATGGACAATAAAGGCTTCCTCAGTATTGGGAGTCTTCGGCGATCCAAATTCAACCTTACCATGATGTTGAACTATACAGCCTTTTACTCTATATTTAAAATCTTCGCTGTAAATATTTCCTCCTACTCTAAAGGCTTCCTCAAGCATAGTTATTCCTATAACTATATGCCCTTCCATCTCTCCTATCATAGAAACGGAAAATGGTCCATCTACATTATATTCTTCAATTTTCCCTATATCATGAAGTTTTGCAGAAAGAATTGCTATATCCTTAAATCTGCAGTCATATCTATAGGCAATTGCCTTAGCCATGTACATTACATTTAGAGTATGTTCTGCTAGTCCTCCTATGTAATTATGATGCTGATTAAGTCCACCAATACCTCTTTTAAACCTTTCTACAAAAGCCTTATTATTAAAAAAATAATCATTTAAGGTTTTACATTCCTCTGTTTTGAATTCCTCCAGTGAAATTTTTTCTATTTCATTTAGTATTTCATCAAGAGGCTTACTTAAGCAGGGCAGGAAATCATCTAAGGTATATTTAGATTCTCTTTTATATTTAGTTACCACCAGTTCTAAGTTATTATTGCCTCTTATATTAATAACATCTCCAACCTTTAAATTATCATCAGATTCTGCAATATGTGCCTTTAAATCTCCTGTTTTATCTCCTATATAGGCAGTTAAGGTCTTTCCTTCTTTAGAAAGAATCTTCATTATCATAAAAGTGCCATCTATATATTCTTTACCCTTAAAATCCTTAACAAATTTAGATTTCATCTTTCTCCACCTTTCCTTTTAAACTTAAAACACATCCATATTATTTTTCACTTTGTTAAAGATTCTATCCAATTATATATGAATTTTAATAAACAGATAAAAAAATGAAATTTATTAAAAATAAATAAAATATGTGAAATGAGCATTGGCGTGAACTTCTTTCACAGCCATTAGCTCATATAACATATTTTATCATCTTTGCTTGTATTTATTTTAAGGCTTTTCTCCTACTGCTACTGGATTGTTATCATAGCTTACCCAATCGCTCCAGCTGCCAACATAGAGCTTTGGTTTCATATTGATTTCACTCATTGCTATGAAGTTGCCGCAAGCATCTATGCCTGATCCGCATTGTAGGGTAATATTTTTATATCCCTTGAGCATTCTAAAATGTATTTCTAGCTCTTCTTTTGAGCTAAATTCACCATTTTCTTTTAATACATCCTTCCAATGATAATTCACAGCTCCCGGAATATGACCTGCCTTTTTATCAATTAGCTCAATATCTCCCTTATATCTTTCCTTTGCTCTAGAATCAACTATAATAAAGCCTTCTTTGCCCATATTTTTCTTTACCTTAGTTATATTCGTAATTAGGCTTTTATCAAGTTTCATATTAATTTTGCCTTTTTCATTTTCGGTAACTTTTGTAGTTAATGGATAAGCTTCTCTTAACCAAGCCTTTATTCCCCCATTTAAAACATATACCTTCTCATGACCTATAAACTTAAGCATCCACCAGAATCTTTCCGCTCCAGCAAGCTCTGCTTCATCATAGGCAACCAGTATTTTGTGGCTGCTTATGCCTATAGCCTCAAGCTTTTCTATAAATGTCTTAAATGGAGGCAGAGGACTTCTGCCTCCATGCTCCTTAACTTCACCTGCTAAATCCTTTTTTACCTCTATAAATTGTGCTCCTTCAATATGCCCTTCATCATAGACTCTTCTTCCATAATCCTTATCAAATAAATCCGCTCTGCAGTCTACTATAACTAAGTCCTTATCTTTGAGATGTTCATAAAGCC
>Ga0255336_101975_pt1 | contig 11862 bp, 10 predicted proteins | sample MeOH1_35cm_T3_17_FD_189102 | JGI IMG/M metagenome (GOLD analysis project Ga0255336, IMG submission 189102) | Sandy soil microbial communities from University of British Columbia, Vancouver, Canada - MeOH1_35cm_T3_179 | ecosystem: Engineered > Artificial ecosystem > Sand microcosm > Unclassified ...
TGAGGTGGGCTTCCCGCCGGAAGACATCATCTTCGACCCGAACATTTTCGCGATCGCGACGGGCATCGAAGAGCACAACAACTACGCCGTCGACTTCATCAACGCGACGCGCTGGATCAAGGAAAACCTGCCCTACGCGAAGATCAGCGGCGGTGTGTCTAACGTGTCGTTCTCGTTTCGCGGCAACGACCCGGTGCGCGAAGCCATTCACACCGTGTTCCTGTATCACGCGATTCAAGCGGGCATGGACATGGGCATCGTGAACGCGGGGCAGCTCGGCGTGTATCAGGATCTCGATCCCGAACTGCGCGAACGCGTGGAAGACGTGGTGCTGAATCGCCGCGAAGACGGCACGGATCGTCTGCTCGAAATCGCCGATAAATTCAAGACCGGCGCCGCGAAGAAGGAAGAGAACCTCGAATGGCGCAACCAGCCCGTCGATCAACGTCTCGCCCACGCGCTCGTGCACGGCATCACGAACTTCATCGTGGAAGATACCGAGGAAGTGCGGGCGCGCATTGAAGCCGAGGGCGGCCGGCCGATCAACGTGATCGAAGGGCCGTTGATGGATGGCATGAATATCGTTGGCGACCTGTTCGGCGCGGGCAAAATGTTCTTGCCGCAAGTGGTCAAGTCGGCGCGTGTGATGAAGCAGGCTGTGGCGCATTTGATTCCGTACATCGAGGAAGAAAAGAAGCGCATGGCCGACGCCGGCGAAGACGTCCGGCCGAAGGGCAAGATCGTCATCGCGACCGTGAAGGGCGACGTGCACGACATCGGCAAGAACATCGTCTCGGTCGTGCTCCAGTGCAACAACTTCGAAGTGGTCAACATGGGCGTGATGGTGCCCTGCGCGACCATCCTGGCGAAGGCCAAGGAAGAAGGCGCGGACATCATCGGCTTGTCGGGGCTGATTACGCCGAGCCTTGAAGAAATGGCTTACGTCGCATCGGAAATGCAGCGCGACGACTATTTCCGAGGCAAGCAAACGCCGCTGCTGATCGGCGGCGCAACGACTTCGCGCGTTCATACCGCTGTGAAAATCGCGCCGCACTACGACGGTCCGGTGGTTTATGTACCGGATGCATCGCGGTCGGTATCGGTGGCCTCAAGCCTGCTCTCCGACGATGGCGCGAAGAAATACCTCGACGACCTCAAGACGGACTACGAACGCATTCGCACGCAGCACGCGAACCGCAAGGCGCAGCCAATGGTCACCTACGCCGAAGCACGCGCGAACAAGACGAAAATCGACTGGGCGAGCTACGAACCGAAGAAGCCGACCTTCATCGGGCGGCGCATCTTCAAGAACTACGATCTCGCGGAACTAGCGAACTACATCGACTGGGCGCCGTTCTTCCAGACCTGGGATCTGGCCGGTCCCTATCCGGCGATCCTCAATGACGAGATCGTGGGTGAATCGGCGCGGCGCGTTTTCTCCGATGGCAAATCCATGCTCTCGCGCATCATTCAGGGCCGCTGGCTGCAGGCAAACGGCGTGGTGATGCTGCTGCCGGCGAACACGGTGAACGACGACGACATCGAAATCTATACCGACGACACCCGCACGCAGGTCGCCATGACGTGGCGCAATTTGCGCCAGCAAACCGTGCGTCCGATTGTTGATGGCGTGCAGCGCGCTAACCGTTCGCTCGCGGATTTCATCGCGCCAAAGGACTCCGGCGTGGCGGATTACATCGGCATGTTCGCGGTGACAGCGGGCTTGGGTGTCGAGAAGAAAGAGAAGCAGTTCGAAGCCGATAACGACGACTACAGCGCCATCATGCTGAAGGCGCTCGCTGATCGTTTCGCAGAAGCCTTCGCAGAAGCGCTGCACGCGCGGGTGCGTCGCGAGCTGTGGGGTTACGCCGCAGGGGAAACGCTCGACAACGCCGCGATGATCGAAGAAAAGTATCGCGGTATTCGCCCCGCGCCGGGTTATCCGGCGTGCCCGGATCACCTGGTGAAGCAGGACATGTTCGACGTGCTGCAAGCGAACGAAATCGGCATGACGGTGACCGAGTCGCTGGCCATGTTGCCCGCGGCCAGTGTGTCGGGTTTTTACATCGCACATCCGCAGAGCACGTACTTTTCGGTCGGCAAGATCGGCGACGATCAGGTGGAAAGCTTCGCGCAACGCATGGCGATTTCGAAGAACGACGCCGAACGCGCACTGGCGCCCTTACTGTAGGCAAATACCGGGAATCACAAAGACGCAATATTGGCGAAGTCAGTTACGGTTATTTTGACTTTCCTTACACTCGGGGAGTGCAAAGGCCGTCATGGCGGCGGTCACGCATTCCTTCAATCGTCACGGAGAAAGTCGAAAATGATCAAGCTGACGCCTGTCCTCGCCGTTGCTGCTGCTGTGCTGTTCACGTCGGGAAGTCCGGCTGCCTTCGCGCAGGACACCGCCAAGCCAGGTACGGGCGCGAGCTCAAGCACCGCATCGAGTTACTCGCCGCCCGTCACCGAGCACAAGAAGAAACCCCGCAAGCCGCGTGCAAAGAAAGGTGCGAGCATGCCGGCGTCCGCAGCCGCGCAATAAGGCGCTGCGCATTCATAAGACAAAAAAAACCCGCATCGGCAACGAGGCGGGTTTTTTTAAGCGCTGACTCAATGCACTGAGTCGATGCACTGACTCAAACGGGCAGCGCCAATGGTCAAGTCCCGCAACGTCGCCTGAGGCTCATCTGAGGCTCATACGCCCCACAGGATGTCGCCCTCTGCCTGATGCGCGATTCGCATCATGTCCAGAAACGGGTACGCGCGCTGTGCCAGGCCGACGGGAATCTCGTGCGGTTCGTGGCCGGGTTCGCCTTCGTGGAAGTGGCCGTCGTGTTCGGCGCGTTCCTGCTTGTCCACCGCGACCGCCGACTCCAGCTTCTGGATGCATACAGGCAGTTCTTCATGCGTGATGACGCCGCGCTCCCCTAGCCGCTTGCCGATGATGCCAAGCAGGTAATCAGCGAGGTTATCAAGCATCTGCACGTCCGGTGCAGCCCTGGTTTTAAAAGTGATCAGCATGGCAAGGTCCTTTCCCTTATGTTGGCCTTTTGTGGCTAATGAGCGAGATGCGCCAAGCGTGGCAACAGCTCAGGCCACCACATCCACACGCCGGCGCGTTGTTCTAATTCCTGACGCTTTTCCCCGACTCGACCCTGATTCGACATATTAGCACCTGCTAAAATCCCGATTTACCCGAGCAAAATGTTGCACCGGTTACAAAACCCCGGTTTTTGCTTTATGGCCGTAACCGGCTCCGGCTATGCCTCCGGGCGCGCATACGCAGTCCTGACCGAGTGTCCAAAGTCTTTTTCCAGCCCCCCGGACGAGCGTAATGGATTGAAACTATCGAAGGCGCGCCGCCGCAGTGTTTGGCGCTCGATTGCCCGTTTTTTGTCGCGCTCTTCACGCACGCGTGGATTGAAACAAACAAGCAAACAAGCAAACAAACAAGCAAACAAACGAATAAACGCCGAGGGAACGAAGCAACGCCGCAACGGACCAACAGCTCAATTACCGGATTTCAGAATCAGCATGCTGCCCGCACAAAAACATACACTCGAAACGCTGCTCGCCGACGCGGTCAAGCAGGTCGTACAGGCGTCGCAAGGCGCATCGGAAGCGAACTTCGTCGAACCGACAATCGTCCTGGAGCGCCCGAAGGTTGCGGCGCATGGCGACGTCGCGTCGAACGTCGCCATGCAGCTCGCCAAGCCGCTGCGCGCGAATCCGCGGCAACTGGCGCAACAGATTGTCGATGCGGTGCTCGGCTTGGCCGCAGCTCAAGGTCTGGTCGATGCCGCCGAAGTTGCCGGTCCCGGCTTCATCAACTTGCGGCTGGCGGCATCGGCGAAACAGGCCGTGGTGCCCGCAGCCATTGCAGAAGGCGCGCGCTACGGCTACAGCGATCGCGACGAAGGCAAGCGCGTGCTGATCGAATTCGTCTCGGCGAACCCAACCGGGCCGCTGCACGTGGGCCACGGCCGCCAGGCCACGCTCGGCGACGCATTGGCGAACCTGCTCGGCACGCAAGGCAACGCGGTGCATCGCGAGTTCTACTACAACGACGCCGGCGTGCAGATCGGCAATCTCGCCATGTCCACGCAATTGCGCGCCCGCGGTTTTGCGCCAGGCGACAAGGACTGGCCGGAGAACGCGTACAACGGCGAGTACATCGCGGATATCGCCCGTGACTATCTGGCCGGCGCGACGGTCGCAGCCAAGGACGGCGCGCCGGTGACGGCGAAGGGCGATGTCGACGATATCGACGCTATTCGCGTCTTCGCCGTCGCGTATCTGCGCCACGAACAGGATCTGGACCTGACCGCGTTCGGCGTCACGTTCGACCAGTTCTACCTGGAGTCGTCGCTGTATCAGGAAGGCCGCGTGCAGGCTACGGTCGACGCGCTGATCGCTGCGGGCAAGACCTACGAGCAGGACGGCGCGCTGTGGCTGCGCACAACCGACGACGGCGACGACAAGGACCGCGTCATGCGCAAGTCCGACGGCACGTACACGTACTTCGTGCCTGACGTCGCGTATCACGTGGCAAAGTGGCAGCGCGGCTTTACCAAGGTCATCAACGTGCAGGGTTCGGACCACCACGGCACCATCGCGCGCGTGCGGGCGGGGCTGCAGGGTCTTGGCATCGGCATTCCGAAGGGGTATCCCGACTACGTGCTGCACAAGATGGTCACGGTCATGCGCAACGGCGTGGAAGTGAAAATCTCGAAGCGTGCGGGCAGCTATGTGACGGTGCGCGACCTGATCGAATGGTCGGGCGGCATGACGCCGGGCGAGGAAGTCGCGCCAGACCAGATCGATGAAGACACCATTCGCCGCGGCCGCGACGCCGTGCGCTTCTTCCTGATCTCGCGCAAGGCCGACACGGAATTCGTCTTCGATATCGACCTGGCGCTCAAGCAAAGCGATGAGAACCCGGTGTATTACGTGCAGTATGCGCACGCCCGGATCTGCACGATTCTTGGCGACTGGAAAACGCGCTACGCGGGCGATGCCGCCACGCTGCCCCAGGTCGATCTCACGCCGCTCTCGAGCGAACGTGCGATGGCGCTGCTGAACAAGCTCGCCGAGTATCCGGACATGCTCTCCCACGCCGCCGACGAACTCGCGCCGCACGCGGTCGCGTTCTACCTGCGCGACCTCGCGGGCGAATTCCACTCGTTCTACAATGCGGAGCGCGTGTTGGTGGAGGAAGACGGCGTGCGCAACGCGCGCATCGCGTTGCTTGCCGCTACCCGGCAAGTGCTCGAAAACGGCCTCGCCCTGATCGGTGTGTCCGCTCCCGTCAAGATGTGATACCTGCTTCGGGCGCATCCGTTGCTACGTGCCCGGCGTGCAAAGCTTGCGCGACGCACACGCAATGCAACATCCGCAGCGCCATGCCACGCTTAAGGCCGCCGTTATAATCGACGGCCATTCAGAAGACTTTTTGCAGGTTATTCATACGATGGCAAAACCACGCAGCACGTCGAAGCAGTCGAAGCAAACCGGGGGCACTTTTCTCGGTATCGTGCTGGGCTTGATTGTCGGCCTTGCAATTGCAGTGATCGTGGCGCTGTACATCACGCGCGCACCCACGCCGTTCGTCGCGAAGGTCGCGCCTGCTCCAGCCGATGCCGTCTCCGCGCCCGCCACGGGCCAGCCGTACGATCCCAACCGGCCGCTGCAGGGCAAGACACCCGGGCAGGCTGTGCCGCAAGCCGCGCAGCCCGCGCCGCCGAACACCGCGCCTGGGCAGACGAATGATCAGACGCAGTCCTCGGGCGTGCAGGACGAACCACAGATCCTGGAAGTGCCGCCGTCCGCGAACGGCACAGCGGTTGCGCCGAAGCCCGGCGTGGCGCCTCCGGTCGCGAATGCACCAGGCGGCTCGTCGAGCGCGACGCCGGCCAAGAAGCCGGCTGAGGCACAAGCTTCATCGACGGCCAAGGTCACGCCGCCCGCACCCGGCGACGCAAACACAGGCTATTTCCTGCAGGTTGGTGCGTACAAGACCCAGGCCGATGCGGAGCAGCAGCGCGCGCGGCTCGGCTTCCAGGGCTTCGAGTCGAAGGTCACGCAACGCGATGCCGGCAACGTCACGTATTACCGCGTGCGGATCGGGCCGTTCACGAAGTTCGATGACATGAACAACGTGCGTCAGCGACTCTCCGATGCAGGCGTGGATACCGCCGTCATCCGCTTTTCCAAGCAGTGAACGCGCAATAAAAACCCGCGACCCGCGCGGCCTTTCTTCGTACAAGGCAGGCGCGGGCCGACCAGCGCGGGCGGGCGGGTCAATAGGCCGAACAGGTCAGTGGCGGCGGGCGGCGGCGGATAGCGGCCCGGCCGGCTTAAGCTTCTTTTAAGTGTCGTGTGTTCCCCTTTTGCCTCTCCACGCCCTTTCTCGATCACTTTCTCGCTCAATATGAAAAAACTCTTCAGCGCCCTCGCTCTCTCCCTCGGCCTCGCGGCCGGCACCCTGGGCGCCATGAACGCGGCGCATGCATCGCCGGCAGCGCCTGTTGCCGGCACCGACTACACGGTGCTGCAAGCCGGGCAGCCGGTGGACGCCAAGGGCAAGATCGAAGTGATCGAATTCATGTGGTACGGCTGCCCGCACTGCAACGAATTCGACCCGTATCTGGAAGCGTGGGTCAAGAAGCAAGGTCCTGACGTGGTATTCAAGCGCGTGCCGGTTGCCTTCCGCGACGACTTCATCCCGCACTCGAAGATGTATCACGCACTCGATGCACTCGGCCTTGCGGACAAGCTCACGCCCGCCGTGTTCAACGAGATCCACGTGAAGAAGAACTATCTGCTGACGCCCGAAGCGCAGGCTACGTTCCTCGCCACGCAAGGTGTCGACAAGAAGAAGTACATGGACGCGTACAACTCCTTCTCGACGCAAAGCGACCTGCAACGCGACACCAAGATGATGCAGGACTACAAGATCGACGGCGTGCCAACGTTGGCCGTCCAGGGCAAGTATGAAACGGGTCCGGCCACCACGAACAGCCTGCCGGGCACGATCCAGGTCCTCGACTTCCTGGTGGGCCAGGTTCGCGCGAAGAAGATGTAAAGGCGTGAGCGCCGCTATGAAGAACACGCCGGGCGCCGGTTCCATGCCGGCCCGGCTGAGAGTTTTCATCACCGGTGCGTCCAGCGGCATTGGCCTCGCACTCGCCGAGGAATATCTCCGGCGCGGTGCGGTGCTTGGCCTCGTCGCCCGTCGTGGCGACGTGCTCGCGGCATTTGCTGCGCGCTTCCCCCGTGATTCCATCTCGATCTATCCCGCAGATGTCCGCGACGCCGCCGCGCTAGGCGCCGCTGCGGCTCAGTTCTGCGCGCAGCATGGCGGTGCCGACGTGGTGATCGCCAATGCCGGTATCAGCCGCGGCGCGCTGACCGGTCACGGCGAGCTCGATGTCTTTCGCGACGTGATGGACATCAACTACTTCGGCATGGTCGCCACCTTCGAGCCGTTCGTCGCCCGGATGGTCGAGGAAAGGCGCGGAACGCTGGTCGGCGTGGCGAGCGTAGCGGGGATACGCGGGCTGCCGGGCTCGGGCGCGTATAGCGCGTCGAAATCGGCGGCGCTGAAGTATCTCGAAGCGCTGCGGGTGGAAATGCGGCCGAAAGGGGTATCGGTGGTGACGATCGCGCCGGGTTATATCCGCACCGCAATGACCGAGCACAATCCGTATCCGATGCCCTTCCTGATGGACGCCGACAAATTCGCCGTCAAAACCGCCGACGCAATCGCCGGGAAAAAGAGGTTTGCGACGTTTCCATGGCAGATGCGCGTGGCCGGCGCGATGCTGCACGTGGTGCCGCGCTGGCTATACGACCGCTTGCTGGAGAAAGCGCCGAGGAAACCGCGTGCGGGAGAGTGACACGTGCGCGACGAAGCGCTTACGCTTCCATGAAAAACAAAGCCCGGCGGCATGACGCGCCGGGCTTTGTCCTTTCTGAGGCTATCGACCCGAGCTAACCGCGATCAGAACGCCACGTACGGCGAATTTCCGTTGGCTGCGATGCCGAAATACACGTGTCGTCCGAAGAAGAACGGCAAGCCGAAGTCGAACAGCGTCGGGAACGAGCCAATGCTGCCCGCCAGCCCGTTAAGCGCATAGTTCGTGCCGCTGGACGCCAGCGTCTGCGCATTGTTGACCGTGAAATTCACCGTGGCCGTCGTGCCGTCCAGCCCGCGAACGATAGCCGAAAGCGCCTGCGGACTGGCCGGACAGTAGAAAGCCGTGAACGTGGACGCGCACGCGGGCAACGAGCTGTCGGTGAAGAACAGGCCGTTCGAACCCGAATCGACGATCGTCGTCACTGCCGTGCCCTTGTAGGTGCCGCTCAGGTTGCCAAAACCCGTCGAGCGAAACGACGTCACACCGCTCAGCGTATTGTTGCTTTGCGTGCCAATCCCGAACACGAGCGTGCCCGTCGCCGTCGCGGCCGTAGTCGCCACTGGCGGCAATTGCACGATCACGCCATTGTTGTTCACGGCGAATTTGGTGACCGGATTCACGACTTGCTGGGCGACCGGCACGCCAATGGCCGTGCAGTTCGTTCCACTCGGGCACGAATAGTAGTTGCTGGTCAAGGCGTCCGTACACGACGCGCCGCAATCGGTCACCGACACGCCCATACCAAGAATCCCGTTCGCGCCAAGTTGCCGCGAAGTGCTCTCGTTGCTGCCGTTGATGCAGCCGTTGAGCGGCACTGTGGAGTTAGCCATATCGCCCACCATCTGGATCGGAATGGCGCTCGCGGTTTCGCCGCCGATCTTCACGTCGGCGGTGCGCACCGTGCCCCACGTGAAGCCATCGGCGAATTGCGTGCATTCCGCCAGTTGACCGCCGCTCGTCGACGTATTCACCGGCAAGCTGCCGAGAATCTGCGCCGCCGCGTCGCTCGCGAGGCGCAAGCCGTACGAGCCGGTATCGAGCTGGATGTTGTCGATGGTCTGGCAAGTGCTTGTGCCGGGCGCGCACACGGTGACGGACACGTTCGGGATATTGACGAAATTCTGCGCACCGGGGCCGACGGTAATAGATACCGTGTTCGACGCCGTGGCCGCAATCGGCTGCGCGTTGGGCGTGCTGGTGGAACCGCTGCTACCACTGCTGCTACTGCTGACGGCACTGCTGCCGGAATCGCCGCCTCCGCCGCCGCAGGCAGCGAGGAACACCGATACGCTCAGCACGGCGAGCCAGCGGAACAGGCCCGCACGCCGGGTCGGATTGGACGAGGAAAACGTCGGACGCATAGTGGAAGTCTCCGTCCGTTATTGGATGTCGCTGGGGCTGACGCCCGCGGGCAAGGATTGCGGCAGGTAAGCCTGGCCCGCGAACGCGCCCATATGACCGCCGGAACGGACCACCAGCGCGCTGCCTGCCACGCTCACGGGACCGCGGCCGCCGCCGTTGGCACGCTGGTTCTGGATGCCCTGCACGTATTGCGGAAAATAGCTGCCGAGCAAGGTCGGCAGGTCGGGAATGCGCGGGCCTTGCCACGCAATGCCGAACACCACGCCGTCCGAGCCGACGTACTCGTTCACCACCGTCCCGACGGCGAGCGTCGTGGTGCGCACGGTGTAAGAACTACTGGCCGAAGCGGACGCAACCGCGGACGCCGCGGAATGCGTCACGGCGTTGCTGACGGTTGCGCCCTCGGGCGGTGTCATCGGCGCGCCGCCGAGCACCGCATACGCCGGCATTACCGCAAACAAGCCCAAAGTCAGACCTGCTGCCAGGCTGGCGAGCGCGCTTGCGCGTCGCGAGCTCAATGAGCTCGATGAAATGATCGAAGTGTTCACTTCGCCTCTCCGTTCCGATTATTTCAAGATGCGCTATTTTGCCTGCAACGCCAACCGTCACAAAGCATTACCAGTATGCCAGCCGAATGAGTCGAACTCGGGAAAACGGCAGTTGGGACCAACGCGGATATTCGAGCGCGAACAGAGAGATGCGAGGGGCCGACGCCGCCAACAACGGTTCGACGCAGGCGAATGCGGCTAGATATCCGCAATCGCCTGCGTCGAACCGTTGTTGCGGTCAGAAACCCAGGCTGGCGAGCAGGTCGTCGACTTGAGTCTGGTCCTGGACCACGTCAGTACGGCCTTCCGGATTGATCTGCGGACCGTTCAGCAAGGTGTCCGACGAGCCCGCAGCGCTCGATGCCGCCGCCAGCGCCGCCGCCTGAGCCGCGAATTGCTCACGCCGCTCCGGTGCGATGTTCTCCAGCAACACGCTGAGCAATTGCTGTTCGATCACGTACACGACATCGGTAATCTTCTTGATCACCTGGCCGGTCAGATCCTGGAAATCCTGCGCGAGCATGATTTCGAGCAATTGCGTATTGGTCGCGACCGTCTGCACGGGGACTTGCTGCAAGAAGCCGCGAGTGTCCGCGAGCAAGGTCTTGACGTCCGCATGCTCGAGCGGCGCGCCGTACCACTGCTCCCAGCGAGCATCGAGCGCCTGCGCGTCGCGCTGCATGGTTTCCTGGATCGGCTTGGCGAGTTCGATGGCGTTCAGTGCGCGCTCGGCGGCCTGTTCCGTCATGGTCGCGACGTATTTCAGGCGGTCGCGCGCATCCGGCACCATTTCGGCGGCGGCTTCCACTTGTTTGTCGAGGCCGAGTTCGCGCATGGAGTCGCGTAGCGTGCGCGTCAACTGGCCAATGCGTGCCAGGATGCGGTCGCTCGATGCATCGCCTTCGTGTTCGACGTCGATGAGCGTCTCGTGGTTGGTCATTTCGTTCACGGTCAGCTCCCGGCCTTAACCATCTTTTCGAAAATCTTCTGCAGCTTCTCGTCAAGGGTCGCAGCCGTGAACGGCTTGACGACATAACCGCTCGCGCCAGCCTGGGCCGCGGCGATGATGTTTTCCTTCTTCGATTCCGCCGTCACCATCAGCACCGGCAAATGGGCAATCGCGCTGTCGCCGCGGATTTGCTTGAGCATTTCCAGGCCGTCGAGGTTCGGCATGTTCCAGTCGGAAATGACGAAATCGAAACCGCCGCCGCGCAGGCGCGCAAGACCAGCCGCGCCGTCTTCGGCTTCATCGACATTCGAAAAACCCAGCTCCTTCAGCAGATTTCGCACGATACGCCGCATCGTCGGAAAATCATCGACGACCAAAATCTTCAAGTTCTTGTCCACCATCACTGCTCCTTGTGTTCCTTGTGTTTTCTTCAAGCGGCGCGTTGCGCCGCGTATCTATCCGAATTCTTTTGACGAGGATCAAACGCGCTGCGTGCGCTCACCCATCGAGTTGAGCCGCGCCATCACGCGCCGGGTCATTTCCGACAGCGGTGCAACCTCGCTCACGCCGCCCGTCGCGATGGCCTCGCGCGGCATGCCGAACACCACGCAACTCGCTTCGTCCTGCGCGAAGGTGTAGGCGCCGGCTTGCTGCATTTCCAGCATACCCTGCGCGCCGTCGCGGCCCATGCCGGTCAAAATCACACCCAGCACGTTCTTGCCGGCGTTTTGCGCAGCTGACCGGAACAGCACATCCACCGACGGCCGGTGCCGGTTGACCGGCGGGGCGTCGGAGAGGTGCGCAACGTAGTTCGCGCCGCTGCGCGCGAGCACCAGATGGGCGTCGCCGGGCGCGATGTACGCATGCCCCGGCAGCACGCGCTCGCCGTGCTCCGCTTCCTTCACCGCGATCCGGCACAAGCCGTTGAGGCGTTGTGCGAACGACTTCGTGAAGCCCGGCGGCATATGCTGCGCAATCATCACGCCGGGTGCATCGGGCGGCAGCGGCAACAAGAGCTCGCGGATCGCTTCGGTACCGCCCGTCGATGCCCCGACGATAATCAGCTTCTCCGTACTCA
>Ga0255336_101976_pt1 | contig 11860 bp, 13 predicted proteins | sample MeOH1_35cm_T3_17_FD_189102 | JGI IMG/M metagenome (GOLD analysis project Ga0255336, IMG submission 189102) | Sandy soil microbial communities from University of British Columbia, Vancouver, Canada - MeOH1_35cm_T3_179 | ecosystem: Engineered > Artificial ecosystem > Sand microcosm > Unclassified ...
GGCGCAACGACAACATGGTTGTCAGGTAGTTTGTAACGCCGGGCGTGGACAGCAAAACTCCCGCGTGGGGAGCTTTCGTTTAGAGAGGTGATGTATGACGCAATACCGGGTCGCTGTCCTCGTCGGCAGCCTTAGAACCGATTCGATCAACCGCAAGCTTGCCACGGCGATGACACGGCTCGCGCCACCGTCGCTGTGTTTCTATGCGGTCGACCTCGGCCCGCTTCCCATGTATAACGGCGACCTAGAGGTCGACCGGCCGGAATCGGTAAAACAATTTATCGCGGAGTGCGTCCGCGCCGACGCTTTCCTTATGGTCATGCCGGAATTCAACCGTTCGTTACCCGCGGTTCTCAAGAATGCGATCGACTGGGGCTCGAAGCCTATGGAAAAGAGCGTCTGGCGCGATAAGCCCGTCGCAATGTCCGGCACGTCGCCGGGAGCCATCGGTACGGCCGTTGGCCAGCAGCACCTGCGTCAGATCATGGGTATCCTTGGCTCAGCGGTGCTGGGTGGCGAGGCGTACATTTCGTTCAAGCCGGAACTCATCGATGCAGAGGGCAACATTGCGGATGAATCGACGCGGAAGTTCCTGGGTGACTACATGGGGCGTTTCGCAGTCTTCACGTCCAAGCTCGCGGCGAGGTAGAGCGCTATACGAGGGTCCCGCAACGGAAGCATTGAAGGCGACGGCATTAACGACCCCGGCGCTTGCGCGGTGGGAGGAAAGATCCACGGATTGAGCGACGCTACTATGCATTCTATCGAGTCGCCCCTGTTATGACCTTGCCTCGGTTCCACGTACAGCAACTGATGCCGCCTTCAGCATCACCTCCATGGCCACCGGAGGGTTTTGTCGCGTTAGCGCGAAAGGGTAAATCTGACACCGAAGAATCAGGGCGGTTCGCCGATGAAAAAGACGTCAACACTCCGAGAGAGTCTTCCCGGGAATCGCCCAACAACTGGTTGCGGGTTTCGATCAGAATCGGGGTGGCATTCCTTAAGGAAAACGAAGGACTGGGAGAATGGGGTGCAGCAAAGCGGGCGATGAGATGATTGGAGCCGTCACGAGCGGGTTTTCGCCATGCAAGGCACGAGCAGAATCACGGCGCAGTGTGCCGGACTTGAAACGCAGCGTCGACGCTGAGATCAGCCCCGGCAGTAGTGCCGCAAATTGATCATCGTATAGGCAAGGATCTTGAATGCGTAGCGCAACTGACTGAGACGTTCAAAGCGCAGCAGCAGGCGCCGGAACTTGTCTTCCCAGGCGAACAACCGCTCGATGGTACGGAACCGCTCGTCGAAGATGGCCGGATCGAACCGGGGCTTGCGGCCTCGCTTGGGTCGCTTTCGACCGCGTGAATTCGGGTTGATGTTGGGTTGTGCGATGAACGTGTTTGTCTTCCAAACACGATGCTGTACCTGAGATGAAGGAAGGCCCTTCGAAGTCGGCCTGCAGGGGTAGGCTTCAAACAGCCGTAAGCTGCTTCAGTCGGAAACGCTGCGGTGGTGAACGTTACGGTTAAAAGGCGTGATCAAACACGTCATGTGTGGATTGGAGAGACGAACGAAAGTGAACCACCGAGGACGCATCGAAACAACTCAGGCGACATCAAAACTGGGGGCGCCCAACACTCCCAGGATCAGCATGGGCAGGCGCTGGATGACGAAATCGCGTGGTTTGACAGGCAGATCGCCGAGCACGCCAGCCACGACCCGCAGGCGCAGCGTTGCATGGACGTGTGCGGCGTGGGCCGGCTGACGGCATCGGCCGCGGTGGCGACGGTGGTGGATGCCCGCCAGTTCAAAAACGGCCGGCAGATGGCCGCCTGGCTGGGCATCGTGCCCAGCCAGAAGAGCAGCGGCGGCAAGCAGCGGCTCGGGCGCATCACCAAACAAGGCGACGACTATCTGCGAAGTCTGCTGTTTCAGGGTGCGCGATCGGCCATCCTCACTGCCCACCCGCGTCATGACCGGCTCTCGCGCTGGATCGTCCAGCTCCAGGCTCGCGTGGGCTACTACAAGACCCTGGTCGCCGTAGCCAACAAGCACGCGCGTATCCTGTGGGCGGTGCTTGCCAAGGGGGAACGGTTCGATCCGTTCTACGCGCCCGCTCGCACTGGTGGGGCGGCGGGCGCGTGAAACCGTACACGACATCACCATAAATTGACTTCGTAGTCGAGGACGCAATCGACAAGGATAGCGACAGGTCAGACCGGCAGCGGGCGAACTCGAAGGGCTGTCAGGCGCTACACGAAATGTATTCGCCGTCCACTGGATGGAGTCCTGCTGCGCGGTTACTATCCGGGCCCGGGCGCGGTTGTGACGGCGCCCAGCAAGGCCGTTTATAGGCATGCAGTCTGTCTCGCCGCCAACCGTTGTCGTTGTGTAGTCCTCACTAACCGATACAGGAATCAAACACATGAATCACTAAACCCAGCTTGCAAAAACGGGGAGGCCCTTATAGGCAGCCCAGGTAGAGCAAACGCAAAATGTAGTTGAAGATCGCGTGCCAGTTCAGTTTCGTCGCGGGGCCGCGACTGCCCTTGCTCAGATGCGGGAAGACAAATTGCTCGAACTGCGAGACCGTCAGTTTCGTTGGAATCCCTTGTCGGGGCTGGCTTCTCGCCATCTCGAGCACCAAAGCAACGGAATTCTAGCCGCTTCGCTCGTATCTGCGAAAACCCTTACCTGCGGCGGCTTGTAGGCAAATTCCAGCTCTGAAAAAACACGCAACCAGTTGCTAGTCAAGAGACTCCTGGTCTTTGGTTTCTGGCAAGAACCACGGCAGAAGCAGACCTATCGTATACACAGAACCAAAAGCGAGCGCCGTATGAGCGACGCCACCGAATGACTTTATCATCGTGCCTGCAAAAATCGGAAAGCACCAGGCGATCAAGCGTGCCGAATTGAAAATGAAACTTACTGCCGTGGATCGTACCGACGATCGGAACAACTCAGCCGGATAGATGGCCAACCAGGCAAAGGCGCAGCCGAGCGTGAAGAAACCGTTTAGCGGCGCAAATATCTGCATACCGCCGACCGACGACACATAGCCGTAGATGATGATTGTGGTGACGAGAGAGCCCAGGAACGTCCAGAACAGGAACCACCGTCGTCCAAGCGCGTCGGCCAAAAAGCCGGAGACAATGTAGGCGACAATGGCGCCTATCGTGTAAAGGATGGAAACACGCGATTCCCATTGCCCCTGTCCAGTGACCCCTTGCGCCGCGGCAATCGCCCGCGTGTAAACCGGAAGCCAGCTTGAAACCGCCCACCATCCGGCGATCGTCACAACGGACAATATGGATGTCAGCACTACTCGCCGCACGGACTCCGGTTCGCTGAAGACTTGCTTCAGCGTGAAAGGGCGTTTTCCGCCGTGAGGCCCGGACGAGGCGCCTGTTGCCCCCCATTGACCGGTGCGTACGGCCTCGATCCATTTCTCCGATTCATCTACCCCTTTACGAATGTATAACACAAAGAATGCGGGCAGCGCACCGACGATGAACATCAGTCTCCAGTTGTCCGGCCCCAAGGGATCGAACACACTCAGGCCATACCAGACAAGCGCAGCGATCAGCGTGCCCCAACCAAATCCCGACTGCAGGAATCCTGCGCCTTTGGAACGCGCTTCTTTTGGCCATGTCTCGGCGACCAGCGCGATGCCCGTGCTCCACTCGCTACCCATTGCTAAACCCGTAACGAATCGCAGTAGACAGAGTTGCCAGATCGTGTGCGAAAAAGCGGTCAACCCGGTTAGCAGCGCATAGAACAATACCGACCACATCATCATCCGCTTACGTCCTACGTAGTCGGCGAGGATCCCGCCGACTAGCCCGCCAATACCCCAACCCAACAGCGTTATACCGATAACCACGCCACTGAAGAACGGCGTCGCCGCTGCTTGCTCAGGCGTGAGTACGGAATGAAGCAGCGGCCCGAGCACAATCACCAGGGCTAACGCCTCGTAACCGTCGAAAATCCATCCAAGGAAAGCGCCTACCAAGGTTTTCCAATGCGTTGCAGTAAGATTGGCGTACCAGCTTGGCGAAGGAATAACGTGTTGCTGCTCGATTTGCACCTATTGTCTCCGGTAATTCTGTAAATTAGCTTTCTTGATTCGCCTCAAGCCACCCACGGCTCCGCCGCGAAGCGGGACTTTTCGAACGCTTTTATTCGCTCGCTATAACAACCCAATATCTGCCCGATTTCGTCGAGGCCCGACAGCAGAAAATGCTTGCGGGAGGCATCCACGTCAAACGGATAACTCTTCCCGCCTTGGCAAACCACCCGCTGCTCCGGGAGATCGATCGTCATGAAAGTCAGTTCTTCTGCCCGCGTCAGGTCGTTAAATAACTCATCAACGATAGGGGTCGCCAGCTTTATCGGGAGCACGCCGTTTTTGAAACAGTTGCCGTAAAAGATATCACCGTAGCTGGGCGCTATGATGGCTCGGATACCCCAGTCGGCCAACGCCCACACGGCATGCTCGCGACTGGATCCGCATCCGAAGTTGGCGCGACATAATATGATTTGTGCGCCCTGGTAGCGGAACTGGTTCAGCGGGAAGTCCGGCTGTTTCTTCCGTTTGGTTACGTCGTCGCCGGGCTCGCCAGCCTCCGTATATCGCCAGTTGTCGAACAGGTAATCGCCGAACCCTACGCGGCTAGTCAACGCCATGTACTGCTTCGGCAGGATAGCATCGGTATCGACGTCGGTGCGGTCGATTGGCACCGGGTACGAGTTAAGCAAAACGAATGGTTTCATTTCAAAGTTCTCTTGGGTCGATGAAATGTCCAGCGATACCCGCTGCAGCGGCCAGTGCTGGACTCACAAGATGGCTGCGACCGCCGCGTCCTTGTCGCCCCTCAAAATTCCGATTCGAGGTTGAGGCGCATCGCTCTTGTTCACCCAGACTGTCGTTGTTCATGCCAAGGCACATGGAGCAGCCCGGTTCGCGCCACTCGAAACCTGCCGCGATAAAAATCTGATCCAAGCCCTCGGTTTCTGCTTGATACTTTACGTTCCCAGAACCGGGTACGACCAACGCTTGTCGGATCGTGGATGAGACCTTCCGACCCTTCACGATATCAGCGGCAATGCGGAGATCCTCGATACGCGCATTGGTGCACGAGCCGATGAAAATCTTATCGAGCTTGATATCCCGAATGGGCGTTCCTGCAGCCAGCCCCATATAGTCGAGCGCCCGCATTGCCGCAGCGCGTTGCTCTTGAGTCGGCTCAGCAGCGGGGTTTGGTACGCGTCCATCGATAGTCGTGACCATGGCGGGGTTGGTACCCCACGTAACCTGTGGCCGTAGGTCGCTCACATCAAACACGACCGTCTTGTCGAATTTGGCCGAGGGATCGCTTTGCAATGTCGACCACAGTTGCTTAGCGCATTCCCACTCCGCACCGACCGGGCTAGACGGGCGTCCAGCGAGATAGTCGATCACGGTCTCGTCGACACCAATCAAGGCACAGCGGGCACCCGCCTCCACCGCCATGTTGCATAGTGTCATGCGGCTTTCCATGCTCAGCCCGGAAACCGTTTCGCCTGAAAATTCTAATGCGAACCCATTGGCATAGTCAGTTTTATAACGTCCGATGAATGCCAGTGCGACGTCTTTTGCCGAGGTGCCGCGCGGTAACTTGCCCCGAATGTGCACGTTCAACGTCTTGGGCCGGCGGAGAACCAGACATTGGGTTGCCAGAATCTGCTCCACGTCCGATGTGCCGATGCCAAAGGCCAGCGCACCGAATGCACCGTGCGTTGTGGTGTGCGAATCGCCACAGGCTATTGTCATCCCAGGAAGGGTCTCACCCAACTCGGGCGCCACGACGTGCAATATCCCTTGCCTGCGGTCCGTCAACTCAAAAAAGCGTAAGTCATATTGGCTGCAATTGTGCTGCAGCGCAGCGAATTGCCGTCTGGCCGATTCGTTATGCAAGCCCGCGAGGCGATTTCTCGTGGGGATGTTATGGTCTGCGGTCGCTAATACCGATGAAGCGCGCCACGGTTGACGCGATGCGAGGCGTAAGCCGTCGAATGCCTGAGGGCTCGTAACCTCGTTCAGCAGGTGACGATCGATATACAATAAAGAATAGTCGTTGTCCAGTTGCGAAACGACGTGCCGCTGCCAAATCTTCTCGAGCAGTGTTTGTGCAGAAAGCATGGCTATCCATCTTCGAAAGGGTGGGAGATGCTTGCCGCCGAGGATAGCAAGGCTAGGATCGGACTGGCTTGACGGTTGGCGAAAAGTGCCGTCGCGGTCCGGCAAATCTATTCGACCCGAGCTTTATCTGGACAAGGATTGACAGATCATGCGTTTCGATATCGAGACTTTGCGTCTCTTTATTTTTGTGATTGAAGGAGGAAGCATTTCTGCCGCTTCCGACCGAGGGAACGTTGTCGTGTCCGCTGTCAGCCGTCGCATCTCGGACTTAGAGCAAGCCGCCGGAACGCCATTGCTGCATCGCCGTAGCCGCGGCGTCGAGCCAACGTTGGCGGGAAGCGCGCTATATCGGCGGGCGAAAATCGTGATGGATCATTTGCAGCATATTGAATGTGAAATGAGCCAGCATCGGGACGGGGTGCGAGGGCTAGTCCGGCTTTCCGTAAACATGACGGCGATGGCGCATTACCTACCGAAGGAACTCAAGTCTTTTATCGATCTTTTCCCCGGTGTCCAGATCAGGCTTGTCGAGCGTCTCAGCGGTCAAGTATCGCGGGATGTACTTAGCGGTGATGCTGATATAGGCATATGTGCGGCATCATGCGTTGATGAAAGCTTGTCCGAACGACTGTTCCGCACAGATCGATTAGTTTTGATCACGCCTCCGGAGCACCCGCTAGCTCGACATAAAAGCGTGAGATTCGTAGATACCCTCGACTACGAGCATGTCGGCATGCAAGACGGTGCCTCCATTCTCGCGCTTGCTACCCAAGCGGCCAAAGCACTGGGGTGCCCCATGCGTCTGGCGATCCAGGTTACCAACTTCGAGGCGATTCGTAACATGGTCATCGCCGGATTTGGAATAGCCATCATCCCGGAAATCGCACTCTCGGAAGGTAATCATTCTGACTACGTGACAGTGAGGCTCGACGAACCGTGGGCCGGCCGGCAGCTCAAGCTATTATTCAAACCAACTGCGCCTTTGCCTATAGCGGCGATGCACCTACTCGAGCACCTCTGTACGAAAGGGGGGGAAGCCCGCCACGAGTGAGCCTTCGCAAAATTGAGATGGGCGCCCTATTGCTCCCGCGGTTCGGAATAAAGTAGTTTTACTATGTCAGTGCGACGTGAAGTCGCGTAAAAGTTTGTTTCACCTGCCTGGCTCAGTCCAGGGAGAAAACCGATTGGTTCGTCAGCCGTAACCTACCGGTGCGCGATTTGGTGTGAAGCCACCGGAACAACGTAACCCGTACTTCGAACGACGGCGCGCTCGCGAGGGCGCGTCGTCTGTCAGCGTCGAGGCGGATGGGATGTTAGGTTGGGCGGTATTGGTTAGCAATGCGAACTGCTGATAAACGTCGTCATAAGAACCTTACCAGCTGTGCCTCACAGATACCACCGCACCTCCTGTCTGGACGGCGGTCATCTCGGCCCGCTGAGATGACGAGCAAGCGGGCCGCTTCTCACTCGCGTCTCCCAAGGGGTTCGCTAAAAACCTGGCGCCCTCGACATGGATTGAGTAGGACGTCTGTCCCGGAATGGAGAATGAAATCTTCGATTCCATTCTCAAGGCCGCCTCATGCAGCATCGGTTCATGGTTGCGTCCAGTTTTTGGGTTCTCGTCACTTCTCTATGCGTGCATCGCTATATCGTGTGCTTTGGCGAGCTCGCGGCTAAATGCGATGCGCTCGGGCGAGGCGGTCTGGCCCCAGACACTCACATTCCGGAGTACAAAACGTTTTCCAGCTATTCTGCGCTACATGTGGGTCGACGTTAAATTCCAGACAGACCTCAAAATCCCTGTGCGTCATGGCGCTTGCTCGCGCCCAGCGTGCTGCTTGGCCGCGATGATGACGGCTTGACTGGCACTGTGTGCACGATCTCCTCAACGTCAAGGTGCGGACCGATCCGATCATAACGACGACAAGGCACCGAACTACCAGTGTTTGCCGGCAACTACGAAATCGGTGCAGTACCGAAGCATGTCAAAGACAGAGCGCAAATACCGGATGCTGCGCGAAAAACCCGCTGATCCCGACAAGAATCTAGGGCCAGCCCGGTGGAGGACGAGGATGGTATCGCATCTCTGATCCGGTCACACAGCGAAGCCAAGTAACTGTGACTTCAGTGGCTCGCCTTGGCGGCGCACATGGAAATTAACGTACCTTCATGAATGCGGTTCATGTCGATACTGATGATTTTGAGTTGGAGTTTTGCGCTGAATCTGCGCATCATTTGCATATAACAAGTGCTGCCCACTCGGCGGCCTACCTCAATCTGGAGACAGCATGCCCACCAATCGCCGTTATCTAGTTTACGGAGCGATGTTCCTGATGAACACCGTGAACTACGTCGACAGGACCAATCTCTCTGTTGCTGCAAGCTCCATTGCATCGACTTTCCAACTCTCTCCGGTCCAGTTGGGATACATGTTTTCGTCGTTTCTGTGGACCTACCTGTTTTGCCTGGTCCCAGCAGGTCTGCTCGTTGATCGGTTGGGTGTCCGGACTGTCACCGCGTTAGCTCTGATCGTCTGGTCGGTAGGAGGCATACTGACGGGTCTTGCCTCCAGTTTCTTGTTGCTTCTGGGGTTCAGGCTCATCTTGGGTATAGGTGAGGCCGCGTCCTTTCCGTCGGGTAGCCGAATTATCAGGGAATGGGCTCCCAAAACGGAACGCGGATTGGCAGCAGCGATTCTGAATGCAGGCTCTTATGCCGGTCCTGCGCTTGGAGGAATTTTCGTGGGCTGGCTGATTGCTCAGGTTGGATGGCGTGGTTCGTTCGTTGTGGCTGGTGCTATCGGTATCGTCCTGGGCGTCCTATGGCTGATGCTGTATCGCACACCAGCGCAAGCCAAATGGATCTCGCTGGAAGAGCGCACTTTGATCGACGACCCATCCATCCCTGAAAGTACGGGGAAACCCAACTCCGAGAAAAGGCCGGCACCTGGCGCACTAAGAAAATTGCTTTCCGAAAGAACTATGTGGGGGCTCGCGCTCACGCAAGGGTGCGCCGGATACACGCTTTACCTTTTCCTGACGTGGTTGCCGACCTATTTCGAGCGGGCACGCGGCATGAACGTGGTGAAAAGCAGTCTCTATACCGCGGCGCCGTATGCCAGTGCATGCGTACTCGGGATCATGCTTGGTTATCTCAGCGACCGCTTGCTCACCCGCGAAACACTTGCACGCGGCGGCCGACGCAACATGATCTTTGTCATGCTGCTGCTGGGATCATTGGTGTTTGCCCTTCCCTTTGTCGATTCAATGTGGGCCATTATTTTGATCATATCGGTGGCCTTGACGTGTGTTTCCACTGCCATGTCTATGAATATCGCTTTGACGAACGACCTCCTGCGGGATCCGGCACACTCGGGTGTCGCTGTTAGTGTTTTGATACTCGGCGGAAATATATTCGGTCTTGCGGCCCCCATCGTCACTGGCTATGCCGTCGCATCCACTGGCGGGTTCACCGCAGCATTCGCAATCGCGGGCGCGCTGCTCCTGTCGGGTTCTTTGGCATGTTTGACCCTGACACGCCGCCCGATCCTCGACGGCCTCCCTGAAACAAAGCCAATGGGTCCGGCTGGTGCCTTCGGCCGCAGCCAATAGGCTTGGAATTAACTAACATTCTTTGAGGGAAGTAAAATGCATTTATTGAAAGTCGGTGCCGTATCACGCAACTACTTCAACATGCCCCTGTGGATCGCGCAGGATATGGGCCTGTTTAGAAAGCATGGGCTTGATGTCACGATTGAATTGTACGAGCCGATCGATGAGGTAACCGATCGCCTGCTTGATGGTCGACTCCAACTATCGTTGGGTGTGACCGAGCACGTTATCCTTGGTAGTGAGAAGGGAAGCGATTTGGAAATCATTGCAGGCAACGTGAACCGCCTGCCGTTCTCATTTATTGCTCGCCCCGAGATCAAGACTATCGAGCAACTGCGTGGCGGTGCGGTAGGTGTTTCGTCCTTACAAGCGGGATCGTCATCACTTGTTATGAAGATCCTGTCTGCGCGCGGCTTGGAGGAACGTCGCGACTACACCATCGTTGCAGTAGGCCCGATCTTGTCACGTTGGGAGAAGCTGCAAAACGGGGAAATCGATGCCGGATTGCAAGGAATCCCGTTGAACTATATCGCGCTCGACCAAGGTTTCACGTCGCTTTGTGAACCTCGGAATGAGTTTCCGTGGTTCCAGTTCACTTCATTGAACGCGTCCGGTCTCTGGGCGAAACAAAATGCCGAGACGGTCGTTGCGTTCGTCAAGGCATACATCGAAGCGCATGACTGGTTCTATGCGAACAAGCAGGGATCTTGCGAGATCGCCGTACGACACAGCGGCATCAGCGCGGCATATGCGGATCGCGCCTGGGACGATTTCACTCAGGGCGAGATCTTTCCACGCGATGCCGCAGCGAATCCCGACTCGATACAGGCATTGATCGACATCAGTGCATTAATTCGCGCACTGCCAGGTCGCGCCAAGACAACGGCTGCCCAATATATTAATCCTGTTTATCTCGAACGCGCGCGCCAAGCGCTTTCTGAATCGAACGCGTAGGAAATAATGATGGCGCACTCTCTGGACATCAACTATGGTGAACGCGCCCGGCTTGGGATTATCGTCCCCTCAGGGAATTACATCGCTGAACCGCAGATTCAGGCGATGTTGCCAGATGGGGTAGCCGCATGCGTTACGCGGCTACCTCTCAAGGGGAGCGGGTCAGACGAGCTTCTAGCGATGGCATTGCAGGCCGGTCCTGCTGCTTCAATGCTTGCAGATGCGGGAGTGCAGCGGGTCATTTTCCATTGCACGGCAGTCTCTACGTACAGCGTCCAGCTGCATAATGATATCAAGGCGACCATCGAGCAGGCATCAGGACTACCCTGCTTTTCGACCGCAGACGCGATCGTCAGGGCGTTGGAGACGCTGAAAGCGGAGAATATCGTGCTTCTCACACCCTATATTGAGGCGGTAAATCAGCGAGAAGTTGCGTTCCTTGCTCATCACGGCGTGGAAGTGGTGGGGCAGCATGGCCTTGGTCTAAATACAAATGCCGAGATGGGACAGATCTCGCCTGAGGTACTCTATGATCAAGCGATAGCGCATGCAGTGAGCGACGCAGACGCTTACTTCATCAGCTGTACTGCAGTGAAATCGGCAGAAGTCATCGAACGTCTGGAGTATGTCCTCGAGCGGCCAGTCATCACAAGCAATCAGGCCATGGTGTGGAATGCTTTGCGCACCTGCAACATTGCTGATAATGTCACCGGCTTCGGCCGGCTTTTCACTCATTGAAAGTCACCGCCGGAGCGCGGTACACTCGTTGAGACGCGTCCTGAGACTGAAAAAGGACGCGAGGTGTCGCCGGCTCGTGCACGACAACCGCATGGTCAATACAGCAGATGCTCGTCTATGAGTCTGTACGTCCCGCGTAGCGTCGGAGAGAGGGCCCCTCTAAAGGTCACTAACCACCTTTTTCTCGATGAACCTGCGCAGCATTGATTTAAACCTCCTTGTAATACTCGAGGCATTGGTGGAGGAGCGAAGCGTGACAAAGGCCGCCAACCGGGTAGGTATAAGCCAGTCGGCGGCAAGCCACGCATTGCGTCGCTTGCGGGTTACATTCAAGGACGAACTGCTTGTGCGCACCGCGGAAGGAATGATCCCTACCGCT
>Ga0255336_101977_pt1 | contig 11858 bp, 11 predicted proteins | sample MeOH1_35cm_T3_17_FD_189102 | JGI IMG/M metagenome (GOLD analysis project Ga0255336, IMG submission 189102) | Sandy soil microbial communities from University of British Columbia, Vancouver, Canada - MeOH1_35cm_T3_179 | ecosystem: Engineered > Artificial ecosystem > Sand microcosm > Unclassified ...
GCAGCGGTGTCGCGATCGTCACGCTGCGTGGCCTCGGGTATCTGCTTGAAGCGAAGCAGGAACCCGCTGCGGCCGGCGCCTGATGCAGAAGCCGAACTTACGGCGCCAGGTCGCGCTCTGGCTGCTGCTGCCGCTGCTCGCCCTGCTCGCGCTCGATGCGTGGCTGACGTATCAGCGCGCGATGAGCGCAGCGCACGTGGCCTTCGACCGCTCGCTTGAATACTCGCTGAAGTCGATCCGTGAAGGCACGCGTCTGGTCAAGGGCAGCGTGGAAGTGGATCTGCCTTATCTCGCGCTGGAAATGTTCGAATCGAATGCGGGCGGCAAGATCTATTACCTGATCCGCGAAGCAGGCGGCCGTGCCGTGACGGGTTATCCCGACTTGCCGATGCCACCGCCGCGCGCCACGCCCGAGTCCTATCAAACGAGTTTCTACGACGCGGCCTTTCGCGGCGAAGAGTTGCGCATGGGCGTGTTGCGCCTGCCGGTCCACGACGTTCCGGGCGCCCAGACGCGGGTGGTGTGGATTATGGTCGGCGAAACGATCGAACCGCGTCAGGCTCTGGCACGCCAGATCCTGACCGGCTCGCTCCTGCAGGAATGTTTGCTGGTGGTGCTGGCGTTGGCCATCGTCTGGCTGGGTGTCGGGCGTGGGCTACGACCGCTGCACCAGCTCTCCGCCAAGGTCGCGGCACGCACGGAAGACGACCCCGCGCCGCTTGATAAAGCTGGCCTGCCGAACGAGGTGGAGCCGCTGGTCGAATCGATTAATCAGTACATCGGACGATTACGACGCATGCAGGAATCGCGGCGGCGCTTTTTCACCGACGCCGCGCATCAGCTCAAGACGCCGCTCGCCATCATTCAGGCGGAGTCGGAACTTGCGCTGCGTGAGACGTTGAACGAACCCGCGCGTTTGCATCTGACGCGACTTAACGGCGCGGTCAGACAGGCGGCGAAAGGCGTGCAGCAACTGCTGTCGCTGTCGCGCCTGGATAACGACAGCAGCGACGCGGGCATGCTTGCGCCGCTGCGCTTCGACAAGCTTGCGCGCAGCGTGACGCTCGACTGGTCGCCGGTCGCGCGCGCACAGAATATCGATCTCGGTTTCGAGCACGAGGCAGATGTCGAGGCAATGGGGAATCGTGAATTGCTGGCAGAATTGTGCGGCAATCTCGTCGATAACGCCATCCGTTATGCCGGCGACGGGTCCGTCATCACTGTCCGCGTGGCACGGATAGAAGAAGGCGCGTTGCTGCAGGTTATCGATAATGGACCAGGTATTCCACCGCATGAACGCGATGCAGTATTCGAGCGCTTCTATAGAAGCCAGACTGAGCAATACGTGGAAGGCAGCGGACTCGGGCTCGCGATCGTGCGTGAAATCGCGCGGGTGCATCACGCGCAGATTGCGCTTAGCGATGCGCCCGGTGGCGGGCTTGTGGTTAGCGTTCGGTTTCCATGGAGTGTGGGCTGAGCTTAGGACGCTTCTGCTGAAGTGTCGGTGGCCGACATCAAGGCAACAATCGACAATCAGGAACTATACTGGGGCACCTGGAGGTTTCAATGACCGATCACGACAGATTGCATCCACTGCGCCCGTTCCTGAAAAATTGGATTTGGGAGCATGGTCGAATTGGGACTCGCTACCTGGACTGCGTTGATGCTGAAATCAAGTTCGATGAAGGCAAGAAATCGCATTTCGCAGCCGAGAAATATATCTATGTGCCGCTTGATAAGGACGCTGAAGACGATGTATCTACGGATGGTCCTGCGATCCAGGAGGCGGGACTTGCCCGGTTCTTGCGGGCTGCGCAGTTGGGCACGCCAGAGGAAGCCGGTTCTGTAGCGGAGGTTCAGCGTGCAGTGCAGGACTGCGTGGAACTCGGCCTATTCAGCGCATATCAATTGGCGGCTCGAGAGGCATTTGCCCGCTATGCGCAGGAGCCAATGTTCGAGGACGAGATCCGGGCAGCAGTTGTCGACGACATCCGGCGTATTTACGTCGGCATGCGGGAGCAACTGGCGCTGTACGATTTCAGCGTGCTTTACGGCTTGCCTGTACCGCTGCTTATCAGCGAGACGCCCTTCATCGACTGGCGCGTGCGCGCCAGTCCGGCACTTCCGTTTGTATCGCTTCCGCTGGGACCTTACTGCCTGCTGGTAGGCGCGCCGTCGGGCAGGAGCAGCCGAATCGGCCCGGTGGTCTGGAAGGCCGCTACTGCGATGGGCCCGTTGAAGGACCACAACCGCTGGATCGCGGAACACGCACGCCTGTGGCTGGTGGCGACCACGGATGACCAACTCGTCGCGGTACAAAGCCGCTTTGCTGCCGCCACCGGCTCCAGGCAAGAGGATGCGAAGCCCTAACCGAAGTCGGAACGGTCCTTCGACATGCCAAGATATCAATGGGTCTTTTCGGAGTGGAGCGATGTTCGTGGACTGGATCCACAGACGGATCGTCGGCCTTATGCGAAGCTTTCCATAAGACCGATGACATGACTTGCATCATCGGAATGTGAATGACTGGTAAGTCAGTCAGCGGAGCCGACGTTCAAGCGACCGCGCGGCGTCACGGCCGAGTGGCCGCTTCTGGTCCGGTCACTACCTGATGACGCCAGCCTCAAACTGCCTGGCGCATGACGGTACATGACGAAGCAGCACCCCTCTCACATCATGCCGCCAGTGCCGCTGCCTGTGCCGCCAGTACCGGATGAAGGTGTGGACGTCGTTGTGAGTGGATGAGCGAGACCCGCCGCTGACAGCAGCGAGACGGCGGCCGGATCGGGCATGCCATTAGCGTCGATGGCGCCTGCTGCCGCCAGCGCGCCGAGATCGCTGTCGACGCCTGCTTGCCCGACAATAAACGGTGTCGTCAGAAACGCCGGTGCCGTCAGCGCGACCGCATAGCGCTGCTGCAGATTCGTGACGACTGCCGATTGCGCAGCCAGCACATCGGCCTGGTTTGCCAGCTCGTGCTGGAACTGCGAGTTGCTCGGGAAGCCCGCAATCAGACTGGTCTCGTTCGTGCCGAGTTGCGAAGCGAGATAGACGAGCATTAGCTCGGTCTCAGGCGTCGTGTTGAAGGTGCCGCCGGCAAATGCCAACGAATGCAGAGCCGTGCCGCCGGAGGTTACGGTCAGGATGCAGGGAAGCGTGCCGTTGAACGTGATGCTGTAGTGTCCACCGCCGTCTGACAGGGCGGAGCCCAAACCCTGGGCACAACTGAAGCTGACCATCGCACTAGCGAGCGCGCGGCCGGTGGCGGCCGTGCCCGATATGGCGACGTTTGGCATCCCGTTTCCGCCGCCACAACCGTCGAAGCCGACGCAAACGCTTCCGCCGCACGCGACGAGCGTTGCAAGCGAAGCCACGCAAAGCGCAGCCAGCGCCGGGCGAACGAAACACGCACTGTGAGTGTTCATGGCCGCCTACCGTTGATAGAAGGGGATAGGACGACCGGCCCCCCCACCCGAAGGGACCGGCGCTATTTTTAATTTTAGACCCGATGCCCCGAGACCGTTCGCCGCGTCAATCACATTCGCCGCGTTATCCGCCATAGCGCTCGTCGGCCATTCCGGCATTTCAATCGGCCCGAACCCCGACGCTCTGAACGTCCAACCACAGCTTGTCCAGTTCATTTGTATCAGGAATTCTTTCGAACTTAAGGACGCCCCGTGATGTCCGTCCCGCTATGCACTACTGCGCTTCAGGAAGGCGGATGAGTCACCATCGCGCGAGTGTTTTCCAGGATCACTTGCGTGAGCTCCGGGCTGCCTACCGCGCGGGCCATGCTTACAGCGCCCACTATTGCCGTCAGGATGGCAGTGGCTCTTGCGGTGGCAGCCCTGCCTCCACCAAGCGCCTGAGCAATCTGCTCCACGTTTTTCTCGAAGTGACCGGCAATAACCTGGCGCACTTCAAGTCCGGCGTACCGGGCTTCGCCCGCTAGCGCGCAGATCCCGCATCCGTCACCGAGATTCCCGATGTGCTCCGGGTCGAGCCAGACATCCACGATCTCCGCAACCGTCGGCTTCTTCCTGACGCGGAAGAAATGATCTATGCGCGCCTGGCCATGCTGCATCACCCGGTCGGCGGCCTCCGCAATCATGGCTTCGCGCGATGCGAAGTGCGCGTAAAAGGCGCCCTTGGTCAGTCCAGCGCTTTGCATGGAGTCCGCAACACTGACGCTGTCCAGGCCGTGCTCGCTGATTTGCCGTGCCGCGGCATCGAGAATTCGCTCCCTGCTGCGTGCCTTGTCTGCCTGCGAATATCCCACGGTCCCTCACGAAGAAATAGCTTGACATTGTGACGTACGGTCGTAATACTGATTCTGAATTACGATCGACCTCCAGATTATAGCTCAAACAGAGCGAAGTCTGACGGGGGTAGGCACACCTCAATTGTGGAGATATCTGGAATCGTAAATATTCCGAATATCTATCCAGCGTCGCTACCAACGTGAAACTCGTGTGGAAATGAGCCATGAAAACCGCAGCGCAACTTTTGAATGAATTCCTCTCGCTGACGCGCAACCCGAAGGAGGTCGCCGCCTTGTTCACTGAAGATGGAGTTGTCGAGCTTCCGTATCTGACGGACCTCGGCATGCAGTGGCAATACACAGGGCGCACCGAAATTGCATCTCTGTATGCGTTGCTTCTCCAGCTTGTTCCTGAGTGGGAGTTTAGGGACGCGGTCGTGCTGATTGATACCCCCGAGCGTGCATTTGCCGAATACAAGGTGGATGCACTCGCCGTCGCGACGCAGCGGCCGTTCAAGCAGCATTTCTTTGGCTACATCCACGTCGAAAACGGAAAGATCAAGCTGCTACGCGAAGCGCTGAATATCGTGGCGACAGCGCGCGCGTTCTTCCCCAACGGATTGGCTGACATTCCGCAACCCGAGGCCGTATAAGGCATACCCGGGCGCTGTGCCTACTCAGGCGTCCATCGAAGAGGAGCTTCATCATGAAAGCCGTCGTACTTACCGCATATGGCGACCCGGCAACAGGACTTGAATTCCGTGAGTTGCCCGAACCCGCCAGCCCGGGCACGGGACAGGCGCTGGTCGGGGTCGAGTATGCCCCAATCAACTTCAGCGACATTCTCGTCGCGCAGGGCTTGTACCCGCTGCATCCCGAGTTGCCGTCTGTTATTGGTAACGAGGGTGCGGGGCGTGTGCTGGAGGTCGGTACGGGAGTCAATAACGTCAGGGTCGGCGACCGCGTGACGCTCCCGATGGGCAGCTTTACCTGGCGCGAGCGGATGGTCGTCAACGCAGAAGGCATGGTCGCGCTTCCTGCCGATGCCGACCCTCAGCAGTTGGCGATGCTTAGTATCAACCCGCCCTCCGCGCATCTGTTGCTCGAGACGTACGTGCAGTTGCAGTCCGATGAGTGGATTGTAATCAACGCGGCCAACTCGGCCATATCGCGCTGGATAGTCAGTTTCGCAAAGCGAAGAGGGGTGAAGACTCTCGGTTTGGTGCGCCGCGCCGAGGCTATGAGTGCCGCGCGAGAAGCGGGATGCGAGCTAGTCTTGCTGGACGACGATAACGCGCCCAAGAAGATGGTCGAGGCTCTGGGCGAAAAGCGCATGCAGCTTGCGCTGGATGCTGTCAGCGGTGAGGCTACTGGTCGCCTGGCCAAGCTGCTGGGGCCTGGCGGCACCCTCGTATCGTACGCAGCCCAAAGCTTTGTGGCCATGGTGGTTAGCCCGTTCGAGGTCATCTTCAATGACCTGACTGTTCGGGGTTTTTCACTCGGTAATCCAGCGTTTTCCGGACAAATTCCCAGCGCCATCATACAGGCGGCAACGATGGTGGCTTCGGGCGAAATCGCAATTCCAGTGGCCGCGACATATCGGCTTGAGGAAATCGGCGCCGCAATCGCCCATCAGGCGAGAGGCGGAAAAGTTCTTCTGAAAGTCGGGGACTAGGTGCAGTGTGCGAGGCCCTGGCCAGCCTGGAACAACGGGAACTCATCGCCATTCCCTTTCTCTACCCGAAAAGTCTGATTGGGGTGCTGTCGAGAAGGTCCGGAACGCAACGCACCAAGACGAGCGGTGACGGATGCGATGCAGCGCTGGGTGCTTACCGCCTCGCCAGAGAAAATGGCCCACGCGTCGCGTTGCGTGATCTCGGTATGACGCAGGCCGACCCTGACAGGGCCGCCGATATCGTCTGCAGAAACCCGTAGCAGAACCCCGGAGCCGGTCAGGCGTTCGCGTCTGCGCAGCATCCTGCACGATGCATTCGACGGCCTGCCGCCACGCAATAGACCGTTGTCCGGGAATCTATCTCTGCCGCGGGAAAACCACTACAGGTTCTATCTGGGCCTGTAAATAATCCTACACACGCCACTGCTAACGTCACGCAATTGTTTGCGTTGAACGCGGTGTAACTTCAATCCCCTTTCCCAGAGAAATGACATGCAGCCAGTTTTTCGCACGTTTCCGACCTGTGAGCACCCCCTTTCCAGAGGCATTTCAGCGCTAGCGCTGCTTTCATTGAGCGTTAGCCTCACCGCAGTGGCGCAAGACCGGGATAACGGACACGACGCTGCATTTCAACCGGGGAATCTCGTCGTCAGTCGCAGCGTCTACGACAACCGCTCGGCCAACGTGCAGGTTGGCTCGATCCTGCCGCCCGGTTGCGCGCAAACGACGGGCGGGTGCGGCGCAGCAACCGGCGCGCCGAACGACGGCACCTACCCGTTCGTTTGGAACAACGCCCTTTATGACGGGAGCTTCGGCATCACGTCGAAGATCTTTCTAGACCAGTTGGCGCCATCCGGCTGGCGGATCAATACGCTCGAAGTGCCGAGCGTGACGAATGCGGGCACCACGACAGACCAGTTGGTAACCAGCTTCAGTTCGAAGTCGGAAATCGGGCTTCACCTCTCGCACGATGGAAAGTACCTGACCTTCATGGGCTATGTCGCTCCGATCAACGTGCTGGACGTGTCGAATTCAAACACTCCAGGCGTCGTGGATCCGACCAATCCCGACGGGCAGAGCTTCTACCGTGCAGTGGCCAAAGTCGATCGCAAGGGACGGTTCAGCTTCACCGAAACGAATGCCTATAGCGGTAACAACGGCCGCGCTGCGATTCTGATCGACCGCGGCGGAAAGCGCTTCTTCTACACGAGCGGCAATGCGGGCAATGGAAGCAATCCCCAGCCGACCGGCGTCATCCTCGGCGCAGGCTCGCAATACGTTGCGGAGGCGACGCAGCCCGAAGCGCAGCAAGCTCCTGGCACGCCAAGTCCGCTTGCAAGCTTTTCGGTTACCCACCTGGGCGCGCCCGCCGACAAGATCGGCAAGGACGACAACTTTCGCGGAATGATAGTTTTCAATAACGTGGTCTTCATGACTAAGGGCAGCGGCAGCAATGGCGTCAACACCGTCTACTTCGTCGACACCACCGGGACCGCATGCCCGAACGGCACCGGTGTGCCTTCGTCAAAAGCGGCGCTGCCAAGTGCACCGCTCAGTTACGATGCTTCGACTCTTCCGACCACAGGCCTGCCGAGCACCATGTGCATCCTGAGCGGCTTCCCGTCGACTCCGAACAAGACCGCGACGACCCTCAGTTACCCGTTCGGCATCTGGTTCGCCGACGCCAACACGCTATATGTGGCCGATGAAGGAGACGGTTACACGGGTGGCACCGATCTCTTCACGCACGCGGCTGCGCAATCCACCGCGGGTCTTCAGAAATGGGTATTCAATGCGGCCACGAAGAAATGGGTGCTGGCCTATACGCTGCAAAACGGATTGGACCTGGGCAAGCCCTACACGGTGCAACACTACCCGCTCGGCAGCAACTCGGCGACCGGGCTGCCATGGTCGCCTGCAACTGATGGTCTCCGTAACCTGATCGGTCACGTTGGCCGCGATGGCACCGTCACGGTCTGGGCGACGACGTCCACCGTGAGCGGGAACGGCGACACCGGCGCGGATCCGAACAAGCTCGTCGCAATCCAGGATGCGCTGAAAAATACCGGCCCGGCGATTGCTGCGAATGCGCATTTTGTCACGCTCCGCTCCGCCAACTTCGGCGAAGTGCTGCGCGGCGTCTCGTTTACGCCGGGCACAGACGTGGGCACGAACGACGGGCAATGATGATAAGTGGCGAGACGCACCTCACGCGCGTCTCGCCCCTCCAGTCTGACGCCTCGCGGCATGCCGTCTCTCCAAAGCAGTGACGAGTCGCCCAAAGCTTCGCATCGTCGCGACCATCGTGGCAACAATTACGCTTGCGCGCGGCGGACGGCGACGCACTGGCGGAATTGATTCTTTCCGCTTCGCTAACACTCGTGACAACTCAGCCGACGGCGCTCAGTAGCCGCTTAGCCGCTCGTTCTAAGGTCTTCAAAACTAATCATTTTTGCGTTGCAAGCTCGCGCCAGGGCCATGTCGTAGCTCGAGAAGAAGACCGTGCGGTCTTCGGCCAGCGTCTTGAACAAATCGATCAGAACAGTGCGTGCGGCGGCGTCTAGTCCACTGCCCGGCTCATCCGCGATGACGACCGTGGCCTCGCCCAGCGCGGCCGCCGTCAGGAATATTTTCTTTCGGGTACCGAACGACATTTGCTCGAAACGCTTCTCCAGATGGGGCATAAGGCCGAAGCGGTCTGCCAGCTCAAGAGTGTGGCTCTCGACGACTGTTTTCCTGGTCGATGCCACAAGCTCCAGATATTCGCGTCCGGTCTGGAGCGAATACGGCATGCAGTCGTCGGGCACGTACGCAAGTACGGACTTCGCCTCGAGCGGTGCGGTACGCAGCGAATGCCCGTCGATCCACACCTCGCCTTGGTCGGCCTCGATGGTACCGGCAAGGATGCCGAGCAAGGTGGACTTGCCGCTGCCGGATTCATCGTTCACCGCCACGCATCCCGCGCCGGCGCTGTAACGCAGTCCCTGAAAGATAATGCGCTCGTCGTAGCGTTTGCAAAGATTCTCGAATTGAAGCATGGGTTGCAGATTTAGTCAGAGGAAGATTTACCGCGTAAGGGTGACGCAGATTGCGATCAGCATCGTGCTGGGTGCACGGATTCTGGGGAGGTTAGCGTCAGGGCAAGTGTAGCAGCGCACGCAGGAACAGCTTGGCAGCAGGATGGCCGCGGCCGTGTGGTTCAGAGGAGCGACGACGAGATCTTGCCATTTCGGATTGTCCTAACGGCGCACACGAGTCGCTTGCCGACGATCGCCTCTCCGAGAAATTGGATCATAATTGGTCGCGTCGGGTGGCTCTGCACCGGCTGGTTCATTAGTCTGTCAGACCGCCTGGGAGACACATGGGCTGGAGGCGAATGGCAGCTATGCACGTTAGGCGAAATCGACTACCAACGGACAATCGCCATCCGACGGAACCTAGCAGGTGCGTCACGTGTGCATTGGTCGAATGCAGAAACTCCAGATGAGCAAGCCTTCTAGAACATCACTTTTTGCTGCGGCCAGCATTTGGGACGCGCCCACGGTCATCGCGCATTTGACCTCGGCACCGGAACTTGTCGAGGCGAGCGACCCACGGGGGCGCACCGCCTTACATCGGGCCTGCGCGGTCAAACCCGGCAGCAGCCCGACGCTCGTCGAGACAAACGGAATCAAGACCGTTAGCGCTTTACTCAAGGCTGGCGCCGAACTCGAACGAGAAGTGTCAATGGGCCAAGAGGAAGGCGATTTTCGGGCAACGCCGCTGTGGTATGCCGTCGCCCGAGGGGAAAACCTGCCCTTGGTCGAGTTCCTTCTGAAGCGCGGCGCGAACGCGAGCTATTCGCTTTGGGCGGCGGTATGGCGCGACGATGATCTTCTATGCCGCGCGCTGCTAAGCGCAAAACCTGAGCTTGACCTCAGGGCACATGGCGAGACGCCCATCTTTTATGCGGCGCGGCTTAAGCGACTCACGACGTTAAGTCTCTTGATCGATGCCGGCGCAGACCCGTCAATCCAGGATCTCGACGGTCGTGATGCGGTCGACATCGCGCGGGCGAGGCGCCTGTCAAAAGAAATCATCGGGCGGCTGGAGTCCCTTGCGCAACGTAAGCAGGCCGGTCGTGCTTAGGCGCGTCAAGCGACGAGATGTGCTCGACGCCTCATCTTGACCGGCTCAGCGGACGCTGAGCACCTGGAGCCCGGCCTCCGCTGCCTGCGGACCCTTCGTGTGAACGACATAGAACCTCCTTAGCGACGGCACATAGACCGAGGTCTTGCCACCGAGCGTGTCGATATGTTGCTCGATGGCGTAGTGGCTCTGATCGACTTGTTTGACGACATCGAGGCCGCCTGCGCCGGTCACATAGAGGCGACGATGCATCGGGTCGAAAGTCATGTCGTCCGAGATGTTCACGATATCGAGCGACTGTATGACCGAGCCGTTGCTCGCGTCCATGACGAACAGCTTGCCGGGGTTGCGCGACCCGATGAACAGGCGCCTGGTCTTCGGATCGAACGCCATCGCCGAATTAAGGCTTGGACCGGGAACATGCCAGATACTCGCCAACTTGCGGGTATTCAGATCGACAACACCGATTTCATTTTTCTCGCGCATGTTCACGAACAGGCGATGGGTGGAATGGTCGATGACCATGGCCTTCAGCTGTGCCGCAGGAACATCGATTCTCCCGAGGACGGAATCGTCGGCAAGCGAAATCAAGCTGATGTAGGCATTGCCCTCATGCGATTGCGCCCCGCCATTACCGACATAGAAGATGCCGCTCTTCCGATCTGCAATGCCGGAATCTGGCTGCGGCTCGAGCGGAACGACCTTCTCGATATCGAAAGTTTTCGTATCGATAACCTTGACGTTCGCGTCGCCTGCATCGGCTATAAGCAGCTCCTTGCCTTCGTTAGCTAATACTATTTTGTGCGGAACCTTCGCGACCGTCCTTACGCTTGCAAGATGCTGGCCGTCCGGCAATCTGAACACCTCAATGGATCCATATGTCTCGGCTGACACGTACAGACGGGAGTGGGGGAGATCGACTGCAAAGTGGTCGAAGTCGCCACCGGTGACGGCTGGCAGCGGCGTGGTCGAAAGCACCGTCAGGGGGCCGGCGGATGGTTCTGCTGCGAAAGATGTCGATGCAAAGCAGAGGCATGTAAGCGCAAGTAAATGGGCGGTGATCTGCATGATTCTCGTCAGGTGGGGAGCGGGATCGATCACGCTAGCGTCCAGCCCCCGACCACACGATGACGAACGGATTACCGTTTTGAAATGACGCCTCACGGGCAAGGGCGCTGGTCATCGACGCACTTCGCTATCGTCCGTAAGGTCCGTAAGTCGAGGCGATGCCGGGATATAACTCCAGGCTTCGTGAATGCCGTTCATAGCGGCTTGCGGTTTCCTGGCCTTTATCAATAGAAGAGACATCCTTATCATTTCATCTCGACCGATGGCGTGTCACACGCAACGAGCCGCAGGCACCGCCTGTGCGGAGGGAATGATGGATTATCGATATCTGGACTTCCATTGCCTTCGCTCTCGCATGGGTGCTCAAGAACCGGTTTGTCAGCAGCACCATCGCGGTGCCCGCGTACCGAAGCACAGTGGGACAGCTATGTCTAAGCGCTGAAGCTGGAGCTCGGGCCGGACGACGAGAAGCTTATCGATGGCCTCGTTGCACCGGGGCATGCCTCAACGCCTGGTTATACCGATCCCGGATATCCGATTGAAGGACGACGCGTCGCTTAAAAGGCAGGGCTTGAACAGGCTCGCCGCGCATTCCTCGGTCTTCAGGCCGAGGTCAAGCGGCGAAACTCTTTCTTGAGATAAAGAATGGGTTTTCCAATTAAAGGGATTACGAAATTTAAGAAGGGTGCGCTAACATTTAGAGAATGGCGCAGCCTTCTTTCCTTC
>Ga0255336_101978_pt1 | contig 11857 bp, 10 predicted proteins | sample MeOH1_35cm_T3_17_FD_189102 | JGI IMG/M metagenome (GOLD analysis project Ga0255336, IMG submission 189102) | Sandy soil microbial communities from University of British Columbia, Vancouver, Canada - MeOH1_35cm_T3_179 | ecosystem: Engineered > Artificial ecosystem > Sand microcosm > Unclassified ...
AACGGGTTTTGGATTAACCCGGCGACATCCGGTCTTCGAACTGGATAGCGAAGCGGTTTAGAGCCGCCTTCCAGTCTCTGATCGGCATCGACCATTTCTTGCTGATGTTGTTCAACGCCAGGTAAAACAGCTTGGTCACGGCGTCATCAGTCGGAAACGAACTGCGCGTTTTGATGACTTTTCGCAGGCTCATGTTGATCGATTCGATTGCGTTGGTTGTATAAATCACCTTTCGGATCTCCGGCGGGTAGTCGAAGAGTGCGCATGGTGCGCAACAGCCTAAACTTCGTGTCTTGGAAACTACAGCGCGAAGTGGCCGCCGATCTGAGGACGATTTACACGTCGTCGACCGTCGAGGTGGCCGAGCAGATGCTCAGCGCCTTTGAAGCCAAATGGGACAAGCAGTACCCGTCGATCGGTCAGAGCTGGCGGCGCAACTGGGCCGGGCGATACCGCGCCTTCAACGGTCGCTTGCGAGGTACTACGGTCATTCATTTTTCTAGTCCGTGCGGCAGCACGTCGGCCGGAACGGTCATTCGCGCCTTACTCCCGCCGGCCGTTTGCTAATGACTGGTTTGAATCAGGACGGACGATGGGAGTTGTTAAGGATTGTAGGACGCCTGCCCCAAACAGCAGGCCTGTAAGCGCGTCGGGAAGCCGGCGGGCAGGCGTCCTACAATCCTCGAGGGAGGAAACCGCGGAGTGCTCCGCCGCGGCCCGAACGTTTCGCGGCTATGGCGATTTGATCGGTCGCACTGCAGGTCGTCGAAGCGCGTGGGCGCTTGACTGCTGGGGCAAGTGCAGCAACGATGCGTGCGCTTGTCTCACGACAGACGCTCTTCTAATGACGTCCTTAGCTTGCCAGGCGTCACGCCGTAGACTTCCTTGAAGCCGCGGATGAAATGCGCGGAGTCGGCAAAGCCGCATTCGTAGGCGATTACCGTGATGCGTTTTGTCGTATTAAGCAGCAACCAGCGCGCGTAGCGAAGCCGCATCGCCCGATAAAACTCCTTGGGTGACATCCCCGTTTCCGTCAGGAAGTTGCGTTCGAGTTGCCTGACGCTCGTGCCTGTCATCTTCGCGATCACCGTGACGTTGAGCGGCGCCTCCAGGTTTTCTTCCATCAGCACGATCGCGTGCCGTACCAGCAGATCACCGACCGCCAGATAGCCCAGTGCCTTGCGGCGCTCCACGAACGACGTGCCGCCCAGACGGCCGACCGTCATTTGATGAATGACCTTGGAGGCTCTGTCCGGGCCGCAATGCAAGCTGATCAAACGCGTTGCCAGTTCAAGGACCGACACACCGCCCGCGCATGTGATGCGGTTGCCGTCGATCAAGTAGTCTGAATTGGCGATGACCCGCAAACCTGGAAACATCGTCTTGTAGTCTTCGAAGTGAAACGCGTGCACGCAAGCGACGCGGTCCTGCATCAAGCCGGCTTTGGCCAGCACGAAACTGCCGGTGCACATGCCGATCAGCGGCACGCCTTCGGCGTCGGCCTCGCGCAAATAGTCCCAGTAGCGCCGGTCAACCTGATCAAGGTTCGGCAGAAGGCCGCCGATCACGACGAGGTAATCGAATTGCCGCGGCGAACCGTGTACCGCATGCACGGGCACCGCCACGCCGCAGCTCGCTTCCACGGTCTCATCGGCCATACCGAGCAGCGTCCATGTGCAACGTAAAGGACGGCTCTGGTCGCCGAGATCCGCCGCATGGCGCAACGCATCGCAGAAGCCGGCCAGCGACAGCAACGGGAAGGTGGGCCAGATCAGAAAACCGATGTTGAGCTCGGCGCCTGAGCGTGACGGGTTGCCGTCCCGCTTGACACTGGCGCGATCGAGCCGATCAACGAGACCTCGGCCAAGAAACGGGTCCTGGCCATCGAGCGGTGTTCTTTCGGTAGCCATGACGATTCCGTAAGGCGTTGATGAATCCAGTATATAAGCCAATCAATGGACTCGGCCACCGTGTCGCGATTCTTCTACTTTTTTGCAGTTCGGTGCAATGCCGGCCATTTTTTCGTCCCTAAAGTCGGTCCTGTCCAACGTCCCCGAGCGGTTCCCGACGGGCGTCAGTGCGACACCAACCAGCAAGCAGCATAACCAGGAGAGTCTCATGTCGACCAGATGTCACGGCAAGCTATGCGCCCGTATCGGAGTGAGTCTGATCATGCTCGGCTCTGCCGGCGCGTTCGCAGACGAAGTTGTCAAAATTGGACATGCCGCGCCGTTGACCGGTGCGAATGCCGAGTGGGGGAAGGACACCGAAAACGGCGCCCGCCTTGCGGTGGAGGAGATCAATGCAAAGGGGCTTGTGATCGGCGGCCAGAAGGTGACGTTGGAGTTGGACGCACAGGACGACGCGTCGGACCCGCGCCAAGGCACGCAGGTCGCGCAGAAACTCGTCGACGACAAGGTTGTCGCGGTGGTCGGTCACATGAATTCGGGAACCACTATCCCGGCTTCGAAGATCTACAGCGACGCGGGTATCGTCGAGGTCTCGCCATCGGCGACCAATCCGGTTTATACGCAACAAGGCTTCAAGACTGCCTACCGGGTGGTCGCGACCGATGCCCAGCAGGGCCCGGCACTGGCCGACTACGCGAAGAAAACGCTCGGGGCGAAATCAGTGGCGATCGTGGACGACGCGACTGCTTACGGTCAGGGTCTCGCCAACGAGTTCGAGAAGCAGGCGAAGGCGGACGGTTTAACCGTCCTCTCGCATGACGCAACCAACGACAAGGCGGTCGACTTCCGTTCGATTCTCACCAAAGTCAAGGGCGAGCATCCGGACATCATCATGTACGGGGGAATGGACGCCACCGGCGGCCCGTTCGCGAAGCAGGCGCGCCAGCTCGCGATCGCAGCGCGCGTGCTGGGTGGCGATGGCCTGTGCGCCGATTCGCTTGCCAAGCTGGCGGGCGTTGCTGCCGACAACGTCGTGTGCTCGATCGCCGGCATGCCGCTTGAGAAAATGCCGGATGGTCCCGCTTTCGAGCAACGCTACGAAGCACGCTTTCATCAGCACGTGCAGCTCAATGCACCGTTCGCCTACGACGCTGTGTACATCATCGTCGATGCGATGAAACGCGCCCATTCGATCAAAACTGCAGACATTCTCGCAGCGATGCCGAGTGCTGACTTTGTCGGCGTGCTCGGTCGCACGCAGTTCGACGCGCATGGCGATCTGAAGCAAGGCTCGATCTCCCTGTATGACTACAAAAGCGGCAAGCAGACGCTGCTCACCGTCGTGAAGATGTAGACCTCATGGACGTACTTGTCCTTGGTGCAGGCGTGATCGGCCTGACGACCGCTTACTACCTCAATGCGGGAGGCCATCGTGTGACAATTGTCGACCGCCATCCCGAAGTCGCTCTGGAAACAAGCTACGCGAACGGCGCGCAACTTTCGTATAGCTATGTTGCGCCGCTGGCCGGCCCAGGCATCGTGTCGAAGATCCCGGGTTGGTTGACGCGCAGCGACTCACCAATGCGTTTTCGTCCGTCACTAGACTCGGTCCAGTGGCGCTGGTGTCTGCAGTTTGTGCGGGCGTGCACGCGGCAGCAAAATGTACGGTCGACACGACACTTGCTCGAACTGTCATTCCTGAGCCGCGCGCTGATGCACAAACTGGTCGACGACGAACCGTCGCTCGATTTCAACTATGTACGTTCCGGCAAGCTGGTCTTGCATCGTGACGCGAACGCATTTGCGTCGGCGGTCGGTCTTCTCGAATTCCAGCGCACACTCGGATGCGAGCAGCAGGCGCTCGATCACGAAGCGTGCGTTCAAATCGAACCCGCGCTCAAGGCTTTTCGCAACGAGATTGCCGGCGGCATATATACGGCTAGCGAAGACACTGCGGATTGCTATCGATTCTGCGTGAGCCTGGAGAAGGTACTGCGCGAGCGCGGTGTCGTTTTCGAGCTGGCGACCGACGTCAGCGCGTTGAAGCATGCGCCGGGCGGACGTGTCGAAGCCTGGACCGGCACACGCCGCCTGCCGGGTGAGCAGATTGTCGTAGCGTTGGGTTGCGCGAGCGCGAAGCTGCTGAAGACGGTCGGTGTCGGTGTGCCGGTGTATCCGCTGAAGGGCTACAGCCTGACGATTCCAGTCAGATCCCGTGGTATCGCACCGGTGATCAGCGTGACGGATTTCGCCCGCAAGGTCGTGTACGCCAGACTCGGTGAACGTATGCGTGTGGCAGGCATGGCCGACATCGCCGGCTACTCGCGCGCGCTCAACCGCCACCGGCTCGCGACATTGCGCCGTGAGGCGGAGGCGGTCTTTCCGGAGGCTGGCGACTATTCGGCTGCCGATGAATGGGCCGGACTGAGACCCGCGACGCCGCGCGGCATGCCGATTATTGGACCGACGCCCATTAGAAATCTGTGGCTGAACGTTGGCCAAGGTGCGCTCGGCTTCACGCTCGCGACCGGTTGCGCTCAACTGCTGGATGACTTGATCACCCAAAGGCCCACGGCAATCGATTGCACGATGTTCAGCTTGGGTGGACGCTCATGACGCGCGATATCGCAATGGCTGCGCGGCCGAAAGCGCGGATTGTGCTGATCGGCACGGGCGGCACGATTGCGGGCCACGGCGCCTCGTCGATCAACACGTCGGCGTATGACTGTTCCGTGCTGTCTATCGACGACGTTCTTGCGGATCTGCCGGTCGCGGCATCGATTGCCGACATAAGGACAGAGCAGCTATTTCAGTTCGGTTCGGAAAATTTCGGCAACGCGCAACTGCTGCAGTTGGGCAAGCGAATTTCATCGCTGCTGAAACGGGACAATGTTGACGGCATTGTCGTCACACACGGCACCGACACAATCGATGAGACGGCTTATTTCCTCCATCTGACTCTCAAGAGCACGAAGCCGGTAGTCGTGGTGGGCGCGATGCGTCCACCGTCCGCACTGAGTTCGGATGGACCGCTCAACCTCTACCACGCGATCGTCGTGGCGGCGAGTCAGGTTGCACACAGCAAGGGCACACTGGTCGTCGCGAACGATGAGATCCACACGGCGCGTGATGTCGTCAAGACGAATACGTTCAAGCAAGATGCGTTCAGGTCGCCCTACGGCCCCTTGGGATTTATTGTCGAAGGCAAGCCGATCTTTTACCGGCTGCCGGCGCGTCGCCACACGATGGAAAGCGAATGGTCGATCGACGAGATCGACGAGGTGCCGGAGGTCGGTATCATCTATGCGCATGGAGGCATGAACGACGCGATGGTGCGTGCCATGCTTGACTCAGGTGTGAAGGCGGTCATCTATGCCGCGACCGGCAACGGCAATGTGGCGACCTCAATAGTTGCCTCTCTGGTCGACGCGAGATTGCGCGGCATTCATGTTGTCCGCGGTTCACGGACAGGAGGGGGCGTGGTCATCCGCAATGCCGCTCAGCCCGATGATCGCTACGACTGGCTGGTAACGGACGATCAGGTTCCGCACAAGGCGCGCATCCTGATGATGCTGGCGCTCACCGGAGAGAATTGCGCCCGCGAGCTTCAGAATGCCTTTTTGAATTACTGACTTGGGCTCCTGTGCCCGACCTTGGCGGCGGCCGGTCCTTGATCACGGGCGCCATGCGAGTCTTGTTGCGCCGCACGGTCCGCCGTCGGCCGGACGGAGAATGTCTGCCGATCTAGACACGGGCGAGCGTTGTGGGCCGACCTCCGGTGTTTGTGACGGGCACAGACCGGCTAGTTAGAGTCGTTCACAGACAACTTGCGACTGGCCGCTTCCAAGCTGACTTGAGCCGATCGCCCGCCGAACTTGCGACCATGCGTGCGTCTTGACGCTCGTGCGGTTCGATTCAGGAAGACGCGTGCACGCGCCCGAATTACCAGTTAGTCACGCAGATAGCGTACGAACAGTTCAAGATGGACTTGTACGGTAGACGCATTGTCAGGTTCGATGCCCGCAAGCATTTGCTCTTCGAGCACGCGCATCGCATCCAATCCGGCGCGGAACGAATCGGCCGGTGAATTCCGCCGACGAATATCGCCTTTCATTCAGGGCATTTCAGCCCCATGCCATCGCCCGCTCACGCGAGGTCAACCGGGCCGTGGTCGTCGCAGTGATCGCCGTGCGGATGGTGCAGGTGGCCGTCGACGAGATAGTCGACGTGATCCCCGTGCGGCATCGCTTCATGGCCGCACCCTGGTCCGTGAACGTGGCCCGGCTCGTGACCGCCGCAGCCAGGCGTGCATTCGTCCGGATTTTTGGCGCTCACTTCGAGCTGATGCTCGTCTACATGATCGCCGTGCGGATGATGCAGATGACCGTCATGCAGATAATCAATGTGATCGTCGTGCTTGATCGCAGTATGTCCACAGTTCGGGCCATGCTCATGGTCGTGGTGAGCGTGATGTGGTTCGTTGCAGGTGCTCATGTGGATGCTCCTGGTTGAAGCACAGCCGTCAGTTGGGACGGCCAAATGCACAACGAGTCGACAGGAGGGACTCGGCGGCACCGTAGTCCGAGGACGTTGCGGCCCCCCCCGATCGTTCAGCTGCTCACTTCCTTACCATAGTAGGTTATGCAGTGGCTTGTGGCCCGGAAAATTGGGCAAATGACTGGCTCGACCGACTGATTGGCGTAATGGGCGTACCGCCAGAAGCACTGGCGACACTGCTCTTGGACGCGATCAGCGACGGTCCCCAATGAAGGCATGAGGACCACCCTGACTCGGAAGACGTCAAGTACCCTGCGTCTTCGGACTGGCGAATAGACTCAGCCGTCCGCTTGCGTAGCCCACCAAGACGGCACAATCGTCCGGGCTCCATGCCAGAACACTGACTGCCATGTCCTCGCGCTGACTCGCGACGCGCCTTTGCGAACTTGTATCGTAGACCGCCAGAATGCCGTCATCGCCCCCACTCGCCATACGCGCGTCTGCATGGCTAAATTCGATGGTGTTAATGCGCGCCGTGTGTGCCGCTACCGTCAAGGGCTCCGTGCCCTGGGGGCCGGCACCGGCGAAGTCCCAGAGGACAATCGACTCACCGGCTCCCGTGGCGAAGTAGCGGCTGTCGTGCCGCCATCCCATCGCCTTGACTTTGGACGGATAGCCGCTCATCTGGAAATCGTCGGCGCTTTCAGCGTTCCACAGGTGAATGGCGTTCTCCTGCGTGGAAGCGGCGAGCGTGCGGCTGTCCGGACTGACGGCCAGTTGCAGCAGCGAACCCTTCCACCCGTAGACGCTCACCGGTCTAGCCGCGTCGATACGCCAAACCTCAATGCCTCCATAGCAGGATGTCATGAGTCTGTCCTCACCCTGCCAGGACAAACCGGTCAGCGTGCTAGAAGCCGGTTCGAAGGCGTACCGTTCGTCGCCATTCGCATCCCAGAGGCGTAGTTCGCGTCCCGCGGCGGTCGCCAGGATTCCTCCTTCCGACCACGCCAGGTTCTGGACCCAGCCGCGACCTGCCTGGAGCCGGCGCAGTTCCGTGCCCTCATCAGGCGCCCACAGCGCCGCGCTGTTGTCCAGTCCGCCGCTTGCCAGAACCCGAGCATCTGGTGACCATCCGAGACTTGCCACCCCCATGCCGTGAGCGGCATGGCACCAGATCCGGCGGCCATCAAGCGCATCGTGAATGGCAAGGGTGCCATCCGCATGTCCCACCGCAACGCGTGTTGCGTCTGGCGACCATGCCAACGTGCTCACGTAATCGCTGCCCTGTACCCCCCAAATGACCTGCAGCGGCTGTGATTGCTCAGTGCTCATACGAGGCACGCTCTGAGGCCGTCTGTTATCGCCTGACGGTCGAGTTCGCGTCCAATGAAGACGATCTCGCTGCGGCGCGGCTCATCCGCTTTCCAGAGCCGATCCGCGCTGCTGTCCATCAGCATATGCACGCCCTGCAGGACGACGCGACGGTTCTCGCCCGAGATGTTGAAGATACCCTTCATGCGATAGATGTCCGCCCCCTTTTCCGCCAGCAGTGGACCCAGCCAATTGTTGAGCTTGTACTCGGACAACGCTCCTTCGAGGCTAATGCCAACCGAGTTGACGGCCTCATCGTGAGTGTGGCCTGCATTGAACTCCCGGCTAAGCAAGGGAGCCATGCGCTGCCCGTCCCGCTCGAGTCGCAGATCGAACTCGTCAGGACCGTGCTCAGTGACCAACGCATATAGACCCGGCTGCGAGATCAGCAGTTGCACGCTGCGCTCCGCGCCCGCTTCGGGAACGCGCAGGCTTACTGGCGTGCTACCGGCCATTAGCTTCGCACTAGCTGGCTGTAACTTACGCTGCTTGGTAAAGGCGACGTTCGCGCTGGTCGTCACTTTGTCCAGGTCTTCCGGGGTGGCACCCTTGGCCGGCATTAACAGCGTGCCGATTGTGCGATCAGGACCGCCACCGTAGCGCAGTTCCGTAATGCCGGCCGGCAGGTCCCAGATGCCGGCCCACTCGAACGGATATTCCGGTTCAAGGAAAGCCGGTCGATCTTCAAGCACGCGGCTCAGGTCAAAGCCACCCACATCCATCACGGTCTTTACGGGTATATCGGCGTTGATCGTGCGGTGGATGCGTGCCAACGCATTCATGCTGTGAAGACGTTGCTCCAACACGTCCAATTCCGTGCCTGACACGAGGTCGGCCTTGTTAAGCAAGATCACGTCGGCGAAGGCAATCTGTTCGCGCACCTCGTTGGTGTCGTCGATATGCAACTGTACGTGCTTCGCGTCGACGACCGTGACAATCCCGTCCAGACGGAGTGCTGAGCGGACTTCGTCGTCGACGAAGAATGTTTGGCATACCGGGCCAGGGTCGGCCATGCCGGTCGTCTCAACCAGGATATGATCGAAGCGGTCGCGGCGACGCATCAAGTTGCCCAAGATTCGAATCAAATCGCCACGCACCGTGCAGCAGATGCAGCCATTGTTCATCTCGAACACTTCTTCGTCCGCATTGATCACCAGCGCATCGTCGATGCCTATCTCGCCGAACTCGTTTTCGATCACGGCAATACGCAGACCGTGCTTTTCGCTCAGGATACGATTGAGCAGCGTCGTCTTGCCCGCGCCCAAAAAGCCAGTCAGCACTGTGACGGGTACACGTGTGTCGTCCATGGTAGCTCGCTGTAGTGAATGAGGAAGTCCAGGCATTCGCCAACCCTGTCGGCAGTGCCCCGCGCATCGCATTGGGCACAGGAAATGACTTCAATCGCGGCGTGCGCGACTTCCTGAACACGTTCGTCGAACCGTGCTGTCTGGTACGACTATGCCCGTGCGAAATCGCCCAACAATTGCGACTAAGGCGACTGTTTGAGCAATAATATAACATTGCGTTGTTTTAAGGAGAGATTTGGTTTGAGTCGGGCAACGCCGCGCGTAGGGAGGCCAAACTCTGTCAATCGTTGTCGACGCAAGCTCCCCGAGCGTCGTAGCTGGGCGCCGTCGTCGCCCGAAGAGGTTGGGCGTCGATGTTGACTTCCGTTGACAGTCCAGCACACCCGTCTGCTGATTGTTGGTAGAGCCCAACGCTGTAAGTGATGCTATGCTATAACGTAACACACAGAACACCATGATTTTTGGCGTCAGTCAGGCTCCCGATGACCGAGATAGATGCGACGAATGCTTTCTTACGGCAGGCAGACGCTCGCTGCGCATTGCACGGGCATCGGCTGACGCCGCTGCGCCGGCACATCCTCACATTATTGCTTGACCGGGGTGGCCGTGCCACGGCTTACCAGTTGCTGGAAGACATGCAGGCGGCCGGCGCCAATGTCGCAGGCGCGCGCGCCCCGATCACCATCTACCGAGCCTTGCATTTTCTGATGGAACAAGGCTTGGTGAGGCGGGTCGCAACGACCAGCACCTTTATGGCGTGCGGCGACATCGACGGACAACACGAAGTTTTCATGGTGTGCAAACGCTGCGGGTTGGTTTCGGTGGTCCACGACGAGGCGCTGCAGAGGACGCTCGAGGACGCCGCGCGCACCGCTCACTTCGTCGTGGACGGCCAAGAAACGGAAATCAAAGGGTTGTGCGAATCCTGCTCGGCCCCTGGGTGACCCTCGTACCTCGCTCGTCATGCAGTGACGAGCCTGGCAAAAAAACCGCCAAGCTATTTTATTTTTCATGTGCGATGTTATAACATTGCTTACTGTAGTCCATTCACACTGTCCGCGCACATAAGTTCCTCATCCTGGCATAGCGGCGGCGTAGAAGCAGCGTCGCACTGCGGTATCGCTTGTGAGACAAGGACAAGTGACGCGATTACGCACGGCATTAACTGCGCAGTGCAATGCCACCTATTCAATAACGACAATCAGATCGATGAAACATCGCACACTTTTCTCTCACGCCGCGCTGCTACTCTTCGCGCAAACGATAGCGGGCCATGTCTGTGCGGCACCGAGCGACGGCTCGGTAGGCGGCCTCGTCACGGATAGTCTGGGCAAGCCCGTAGCGGACGCCAATGTGGTCCTTCAAACCGCCACCGGGGCGTCGGCAGGAACAACAAAAACCGATGCAAGCGGGCATTTCTCAGTGCAGGACGTCGCGCCGGGGACCTATGCGATCGTTGTCACCGCAACGGGCTTTGCGAGCGGGAGCAGCGTCGCCACCACCAGCTCCGGAACGGCAAGTTCGGCTACCATCGCGCTCACAAAAAGCGACGCGATTGACGTGCGGGTCAGTGCCCAGCGCCTGGACCAGGCGCGCAACGGACTGTCGCCGGAAACCGGCAGCAGCGTGTACCGCATTACCGACGCGGACATCCGCAACATGCCGCAAGGTGAAGCGACGCCCCTTAACCAAGTCCTGCTGCAAGCGCCCGGGGTCGCGCAGGATTCGTACGGCCAGATTCATGTGCGCGGCGAACACGCCAACCTGCAGTACCGGATCAACGGCATCATGATTCCGGAACCGATCTCCGGCTTCGGCCAGTCGTTCGACACTCGCATCATCGACCAGGTGGACCTGCTCACCGGCGCGCTTCCCGCGCAATATGGATTGCGGACCGCCGGCATCGTCGACATCAAGACCAAGTCGGGCGAAGCGGGCAACGGCGGCTCGATAGACGTGTACGGCGGCAGCCACGGCACCGCGCAGACAAGCGGCAACGTGTACGGCACCGAGGGTGCGCTGACTTACTTTTTCAGCGGTTCGGCCGGCGTCAACGACCTCGGCATCGAAGCGCCGACCTCGAACGGCTCGCCGCTGCACGATCACACTCGGCAAGGCAATGCGTTCGGCTACATGTCGTACCTGATTAACCCGCTCACCCGGGTCAGCGTTGTCTTTGGCACCTCGAGCAACCAGTTCCAAATCCCGAATACACCGGGTCAGCCGACCAACTTCATGCTCAACGGCCAGACCGATTTCAATTCGGCCGCGCTCAACGAAACCCAGAGTGAGCTCACCAACTTCGCGACCGTCGCGTTGCAGGGGACGAACGGCGACAAACTCGATTACCAGGTCGCATACTTCACGCGCTATACGCGCACGCAGTTCAATCCCGACCCGATCGGCGATCTGCTATTTAACGGCGTCGCCTCGCAGGACTTCCGCAGCAACTGGGCCAACGGGCTGCAGGGCGACACCACCTACCGGCTGAACAGTTCGCACACGCTGCGCGCCGGCGTGTATTTCGAACAGGACCGCGCGGTCGCCAGCGACAGCGTCTCGGTGTTTCCCACTGTCGATGGCGCACAGTCCTCCGACCAGCCGTCCACGATCGACAGCGCGAGCAAGACCATCGGCCGGCTCTTCGGCGTCTATGTGCAAGACGAGTGGAAGGTGAACGACAAGCTCATCATTAATTACGGGCTGCGCTACGACAAAATGAACGAAGTCGTCGACGCCAGTCAGTTGAGCCCGCGCATCGGCCTGGTGTAC
>Ga0255336_101979_pt1 | contig 11855 bp, 9 predicted proteins | sample MeOH1_35cm_T3_17_FD_189102 | JGI IMG/M metagenome (GOLD analysis project Ga0255336, IMG submission 189102) | Sandy soil microbial communities from University of British Columbia, Vancouver, Canada - MeOH1_35cm_T3_179 | ecosystem: Engineered > Artificial ecosystem > Sand microcosm > Unclassified ...
GCTGGTTACCACATCGGTATCGTCACCAAATCCCGGCTTATCCTTCGCGACACGGACCTTCTCCAGGAGATCAACCGCCGCAACTCCCTCCGGGTCCACATCACCGTCACTACGCCCGACGCAGCCCTCGCCAGGTTGCTCGAGCCCCGCGCGCCCCGTCCCGATCTCCGCCTCGATACGGTACGCCGCCTCCGCCGAGCCGGTATCACAACCGGCATTCTCTGCTCGCCGTTATTACCCGGCATCACCGACACCGAAGAGGCGATCGACAACATGGCTCGCCACGCCGCCGAAGCCAACGCCAGCTTCTTCGCCGCCAGTCCCCTGTTCCTCAAGCCGTGCTCCCGCCCTACCTACCTGAGCTTCGTTCGGGAACACTTTCCGCATCTCGTCGCCGACTACCACCGCCGCTTCGACCACGCCGACTTTGCTTCAAAGTCATACGCCCAACATCTCAGCCGCCTCGTCGCCAAGGCGCGAGAGCGCCACGGGCTCAACCACCACCGCCGCGACGAACAGGAGAATCTCGTCGATACAGCCGACGGCCCTCTCTTCACTCCAGTCGCCGCAACCGATCCGCGACCTTGCGATCCCGAGCAGCAAGCCACGCCGCCTCGAAAGCCATCCACTTCGGCCAGGACCTGCACACAGCAACGCCTCTTCGCCTGAGGCTCCATCCTCAATTCAAACTCAAAAAGGAGCACGCGATGAGAACATGGTGGACGATTCGGCCAATTCGGTCAGAGGCACGATCTCGCAGGAGGCGGCGTACCTCGCTCAGGGTTTCAGTGCGGCCGGATTCGAGTGCGCACGCTGCCCACCTGCCTCAATCCGCTCGAAGACCTCCACAGCCGTGCCGCCCCCTGCTCTTACTGCGGCAGCAGCTCGATCCGTAGCCGTCCCTTCACAGAAGAGGAACCTGACACGCTGATAAGTCGATCAAGCTTCTCCGGCTTTCCCCGCGCCTTCGACCTCATCCGCTGCCTCGGATATTCGCTCACGCAACCACATCTGCGCAGGCTCCGTGTCCACCCTGGGATGCCAGATCGCCTGGAACCCGAATCCCGTCACCTCCGGCGGAGCTTCGATCACTCGCAGATCCCTGCGCCTCCGTGCCGTGTTCGCAGCAGAGGAGGTCGCGGTCAGAATCAGCTCCGTCTTCGGAATACACTCCAGGGCCGCTCCAAAGTAGGCCATTCGAATCGACCACTTCCGAGTCTTTTCTAACGCCGCCAGTCGCTTCTCCGGAATCGATTGCACTCCGTCCAGCAACGACACAGCCACATGCTCGCCCTCCAGATACTGTTTCAGCGTCAAACGTTCCGGCCACTTGCTCTCGCGGGACACGACGCACCAGAACCTCTCTCGGTAGAGCAACCGGGATCGCAGATGCGCCGGAACCAACACATCGTCGTTTGACAGCGCAAGGTCGATCCTGCCGCGATCCAGATCCGGAATCGCCGACTCGCTCCATGGAATAAAGGTCAGCTTTACTCCCGCGGCCTTCGGCAGTACATGACGGCACAGGTGCGGACATAGCGCCGCACATACGTTGTCGGGCCCCGTGATGCGAAAGCTTGCCTCCTCCTTGGCCGGATCGAACTCCGGCCGTCCCATAAGCGCCTCCAGCTCAGGCAGCACCCGCTGCAGCTCCCGCGCAATCCGACCCCCCGTTGGAGTCAGCTGATATCCTCCCGGCCCGCGCACCATCAGGTCATCGTTGAACTGCGCGCGCAGCCGTTCCAGCGTCCTGCTCGCCGCCGACTGGCTCAGAAGCAGTCTCTTTGCCGCCGCACTTACGTTCAGCTCCTCTGCGAAGACGACAAAGGCAACCAGTAAGTTCAGGTCCGCCTGACGAAGTTGCTTCCAGCGCATGTCCATAATGCAGATTATGCATGATTCGCATGAATGGATTGCCCATCTATAACCCTGAACATGGCGCCTCAGCAAAAACGCGGCCATGCAGGGAGCTACCGATGAACAGCAAGCTTGAAGGAAAGAAGGTCGTTATCCTCGGAGGCACCTCCGGATTTGGATTCGCAACAGCACGAGCAGCAGCAAACGCGAGCGCACAGGTCGTTATCGCCTCAAGGAGCCAGGCCAACGTCGACAAAGCACTCGCCGAGCTCCCCAGCGGCGTCACCGGCACCACAGTGGACGTCCTCGACGAGGCCTCTCTTGAGCGCTTCTTCGCCGGCCTCGATGGCCTCGATCACCTTGTCGTCTCTGCCGGAGACAACATTCCGGCCTTCAACCCCACCTACCAGCAGGCGCGCCAGGCCTTCGAAGTCCGCTTCTGGGGAGTCTATCTCTCCACAAAGATCGCAGCCCCGCATATTCGTCCCGGAGGCTCCATCACCCTTACGAACGGCATCGTAGCCAATCGGCCCTGGAAGGGGTGGAGCGTCACCGCCGCTGTTGCAGGAGCCGTTGAATCGTTCACTCGCGGCCTCGCGCTCGACCTGGCCCCCATCCGGGTGAATGCGGTCTGCGCTGGCGTGGTAAAGACTCCCCTGTGGAGCAGCATGACCGATGCGGAGCGTGAAAACATGTACGCGGATACCGCAAGCAGGCTACCGGTCGGCCGCGTCGGCGAATCAGAGGACATCGCCGAGACCTATCTCTATCTCATGCAGTCCCAGTTCACCACCGGGCAAATCGTCGTCATCGACGGTGGAGCCGTGATCGCGTAAACCGGAGTGCGGCAGAATCACTCAGGATGGCTGCCGCGCTTCCCTCATCCCCAACGCACCATCATTCCACGCTCATCGCCCTCGCCATGTTCCATCGCGATATCGGCATCCATGCGCGAGACGATGCTCTCGAAGCGCTCCCCCCACTCCACCAGCACCAATGCGTCCGGCTCCGCGATCATCTCTTCCAGCCCCAGCGTCGCCAACTCGCGTTCCGTCTCCAGACGGTAGAGATCCAGGTGATACAGCCTGACCTTCGGCCCGGCATACTCGTGCACCAGAGTGAAGGTCGGGCTGGTGACATCCTCTTCGCTGGCCGCTCCCAACGCGGCTGCAATCCCCTTTACCAGCGTCGTCTTTCCGGCACCGACCTCGCCGCGCAGCACTACCAGCTTGGGCGCGGGCAATAGGATCTCCGCGATCCGCTCCCCCAACGCCAGGGTCCCTGCGACACTTCGAGTCCGAAATCTCTTCTCTCTAGAAAAACTCTTCACTACTCTCCTTCACCTTCACCGCAAGCCACATATCCAGGTCAATCCATCTTCGTCCCGCACCCGATAACGGAAGGCATCGGAGAGGTGTGCCACAGTGTCGGTCGCTAATACAGTATGTTCGTCCATCGCGCGGGCTGCAAAATCCGCCGCCAGCCCATGCAGATACACAGCCGTCTCCACCGCACGCGCCGCCTCGTCCGGATATTGCGCAAGCATCGCAGCGACGATTCCTGTCAGAATATCGCCGCTTCCCCCCTTGGACATCGCGGGATTCCCTGTCGTGTTTACCGCCACGCGTCCATCCGGATGCGCAATCAGCGTTCGCCATCCCTTCAGCACAAGCGTCAGTTTGTGATCGGTGGCAAACTTCCGCGCAAGACCCACACGATCCGCTTCTACCTCTTTCACGGTCAACCCTGCCAGTCTTGCCATCTCTCCCGGGTGGGGCGTCAGCACCAGCGTCCTTCCCGTTCCATCCAGCAAAGCGGCCTTCCCGTCGAATGCATTCAGGCCATCCGCATCCACAACCATCGGGACATTCGTCTTTGCCACAAGCTCTCGAACAACGTCACCCGCCTCCCCACGTTGCGAGAGTCCGGGACCGACCGCAACGACAGTCATCCTTTTAGTCAGTGCGTCCAGCCGCTGTCCCTGCACGTTCGCCAGGGCAACTGCTCCCTCAGCGCACTCATCGAGCGGCTTCACCATAAGCTCCGGGGTCACTCCCGCGACGACGTTGACAACCGACTTCGGAACTCCCGCCGTCACCAACCCTGCTCCCGTTCTCAGAGCCGCCAGAGACGCCATCGCCGGGGCTCCCGCCGTTCCATAGCTTCCCCCAATCACCAGCACGTGGCCGAACTTGCCTTTGTTGGAGTTCGGGTCCCTTGGCTTCTGCGCAACAGCCTTTGAGCTGCCGGTCCAGCTCAGCCCATCACCCGCCGGAATTGCCTCCTTCGGCGATCCGATCTCAGCTACAACCACCGGTCCCGCAGTCATGTAGCCGAAGACGTGCGCCAGCTTGGGAGCCGTAAACGTCACGACTCCATCGGCACGAAAAGCGCCGTCTACCATCTGCTCCGTGGAATCAGCATCCCATCCGCTCGGTACGTCCACCGCCACCACCGGAACCGCAAGCCGGTTCACCAGCAGGCGCGCCGCCTCCGGCAAACCGCGCAGGGGCGGCCGAAATCCTGTGCCAACCACTGCGTCCAGCAGAAGATCAGGCCCCGTCTCCGAGCCGATCAGTCCAAGCTCTTCGAAGAGTAGATTCAGCCCTTCCTCATCTTCCACCTCACGGACAGGAACCTTGCTCAACCCTTGTAGCCGGGCCAAAGCTGCTGCCGCCTCGCCCTTCACCTCGTCCAATTTGCCGAGCAGCACCACGTCGACCGAAAGACCGGCTCCTGACAGAACCCGAGCCGCCACCATCCCATCGCCGCCGTTATTTCCCTTGCCGCACAACACCACCACCCGCTGGGCCACCGGATAATGCCGCCTTGCAAACGCCGCCACCGAAGCCCCCGCAGCCTCCATCAAAATACCCAACGAAATTCCAAACTCTTCAACGGTTCGCCGATCCGTCTGCCCCATCTCCGCTGCTGTGAGAACTCTCATTCCACCCTTCTACTCCATCGTGCATACTCAAGCAAAAAACGGGCATGCTCAAAGACGAAAAAGCCCTGCTCGAGAGCAGGGCTTTTTAAGATCGCATCCTTCCAGAAGAGCGAATCTACTCCGCTCCCCCCAACGTTCCCGAAGCCTGTTGCGTCTTCGGATGGAAGTAGCTCTTGTCCCACAACGCCTTGTAGAACTGGCCGGTCAGCTCTGCCGCCTTCGGTCCGAAGGTCGGCCGTCCGCCCTCCAGAAAGAACACGGTGACAATGCGTCCGTTAGGAGTATCCGCATAAGAACTGAACCACCCAAACCGTGTCCCATTATTCGAGCAGGTTCCCGTCTTCCCCATCACAGGAAACTGGTTGAAGTTGGCTCGCAGCGAACGTGCAGTCCCGTACATCACCGCTCCCTGCATTCCATCCACAATCTCCGGAATGAGAGGCGCAATGTTCAACTGCCGCTTCACACGCGGCTGAAAGGTGGCGATGTCGATCGCATTCTCAGGGTGCTGCAGGTAATACAGCGTCCCCCCGTTGGCAATCGCAGCGACCAGCGCGCCCAACTGGAGCGGAGTCATCGAAACGCTCTCGCCGAACGAGCACATGCGTCCCACGCCGCCCAGCTTCGCCGGAAGCTCCTCATCCGGATAGATCCCAAGCTGCTCACCCTGAATCTGATATCCCGCCAGCTCGCCCAGGCCGAACTCGTTTGCGTAGTGCTTCACTCGCTCAAATCCCAGCGTGCGTCCCAGCGTCTCGAAGTACGCGTTGTTCGAGTGAGCCAACGCCTCAGTCAGCGTCAGGTGATATCTGCCGCCCAGGTTCACGGGAGTATCGCGCTTGACGATTCCCTCTTCAAGCGCCGCAAGCGCCACCGAAAGCTTGATGGTCGAGCAGGGCTCCGCGCCTCGCGAGAGAGCAAGCTTCTGGTTGACCATCGCCAGAATCCGCCCGCTCGATGGGTCGATCGCCAGAGCGGTTCCGTTCATATTTCCCAGGGCTTCGATCGCCGCAGCCCGTACGATCGGATCTTCACCCTCGGTCACATCACCCAGCGTCAGGTTGTCGGCAAAAGAGCTGGCGGAAAAGTGCTCGAAGTTACGCGTCCGGCGCACCGCCAGCTTGACTCGCGCACCACCGCGGCGCTTTCCTTTCACCGCAACCGTCTTGCCCTTACTCTTTGCTGTGGTGCGCGCCTTTCCGCTCGCCGAAGCGCGCACCGTTCCCGAAGAACGATGCTTTACGTTTGATGACGACGTTATCGCCACCGCCTCGACTCCCGAACCCACCACCAGGCCCAGAAGGATTCCGCCTATGACCCTGACCCATTTCGACACCGGGCGCTCCTTCTACATCAAAAAACTAAATATGCAATCAAGTTGCCATCACCAACGACAAACCTGAGAAGTATTTAATTTACCTTACCTTGCTCCAGGACCAGACTTCTCCTTCCGCGACAAAAATCCGCAGAAATCTAGTGACCACGCCGTAAAAAAGCGGGGATATCAAGCTCATCCGGCTCTGCAGGATCCGTCGGCGTCACCACCGCCGCTCCACTGACGCCAAAAGGAGTGCGCAGGCCCGCATCGACAACCGGAGCATCTGATTGGACGTTCTCAGGTGCTGAAAAGTAAGCGGATTCCCGCACGCCCGTCTCAATCCGGATCGGCTCCTCATTCGAGCGAGGCGTAACCAACCGTCCCGGCGAGCTCCGGAAGAAATCGTCATCGAAGACCGAAGCCGGTACAGGAACCAGCTCCGGAGCGGCACCGGCAGGTGCAATCGCAGGCTCAGCAGAAGCAATCGGTTCTCGGCGGTCGACAGGAGCAGGAGCAACCGGCTCTGGCCGCGTAATCTCATCGCTCAGAAATCGCGGCGTAGGAGGCGCCGGTCGCGAGACCGGGATTCGTGCCTCAATCGGAGCCTCGTACCGCACCGTAGGCAGAGTCGCTTCGGCCAGCATTCTCTCTCGGCGCGCGGGCATATCCTGCTGCTTGAACCCTGTGGCGATCACGGTAATCTTCACCTCTTCGCCCATCGACTCGTCCTGTACCGCGCCGAAGATGATGTTTGCATCCTCGTGCGCCGCATTCTGAATAATCGTCGATGCCTCGTTTACCTCGCTCAGCTTCAGATTGCTCGAGCCGGTAATGTTGATCAGAATGCCGCGAGCTCCATCGATCGCGCCAGACTCCAGCAGGGGGGAGGCCATCGCCGCCATCGCCGCTTCGACCGCCCGGTTCTGCCCGGAGCGCATCGCCGTTCCCATCACGGCGTAGCCCATGCCTGCCATCGTGGTCTTCACGTCGGCGAAGTCGCGATTGATAACACCCGGAATCGTGATGATGTCCGAGATGCCCTGCACACCCTGCCGCAACACATCGTCCGCGATGCGGAAGCTCTCAAAGAATCCCGCATCCTTGGCCACAGCCAGCAGCTTCTCGTTGGGGATCACGATCACCGTGTCCACCGACTCCAGCAGCTCCTGCATACCGCGCTCAGCCTGCATCATGCGCCGCTTGCCTTCGAATCCAAAGGGCCGCGTTACTACGGCAACCGTCAGCGCGCCCATCTCGCTCGCCAGCGAAGCGATCACCGGAGCCGCACCTGTTCCCGTGCCTCCGCCCAGTCCGGCGGTGACGAAGACCATGTCCGCTCCCTCGAGCGCCTCGATGATCTTGTCGGAGTCCTCAAGGGCTGCCCGGCGTCCCACATCGGGATTCGCACCCGCGCCCAATCCGCTGGTCAACTTCACTCCAAGCTGAAGTTTTACCGGAGCGTTCGAGACCGTCAGGGCCTGCACATCCGTATTCGCCGCGATGAATTCGACGCCTTCGACCTTGGCCGCAATCATCCGATTCACGGCGTTATTGCCGCCGCCGCCCACACCGATAACTTTGATCTTTGCCCCGCGGGGGATCTCGTCGTGGTAGTGGATACGGATATCGTCTTCAGGCAGATTCGACATAGATGCAGTGCTCCTTCGCTACCACAATTCTCACATCATCCCCGCGTGCAAAACACCTACGTTTTCCACGGCCCGTACCATCGCTGGTTCAGGAGTCGGGACCGTATCGGCTTCATCCCACCACAACATCCTTCGACCGCCGCAACACCATTCGACCGCACCACGGCTATTCCGCCACCCCACGGCCGTCATTCTGAGCGAAGCGAAGAATCCCTGTATTTCTTTGCAGGATACCCAGGGGCCGCACCGCTCCCTTCATCAGAAACCGGAAAAGCCCCCTCATCCAAACATCTTCGCTGGCACAGGCAAAATACAGGGATTCTTCGCCAATGGCTCAGAATGACGGCACAAAGAAATCAGCTCAACCTAGAAGCTCCCCGCGAAGATCGCCTTCAGCTTCGACCTCAGCCCCTGCTCCTCGCTGGCCTTCCTCACCTGCGTGCGATGCGTGTAAAGCAGCATTCCGATCAGGGCCGAGAACTCCGGCTTCGCCAGCTCCTCCGGCATCTTCGACAAAGGCACCGGGTACCCGATCCTTGCCGGCACCCGCAGCAGGCTCTCCGCGTTGTCCAGCAGCCCCGCGATCAGCGCGCCTCCGCCGGTAAACACGCAGCCTGCCCCCAGAGCCTCAAGCACGCCGCCCTGCCGCAGATTGTCGCGCATCATCGTAAACAGCTCCCGGGCGCGTGGCTCCAGAATCTCCGCGAGAAACCGCTGCCGCACCATCCGTGCCGGCTGACCGCCCGATATCGCAAGATCCCCACCGACCTCGATCTCGTTCAGCTGCGGAACCGCAGTCACAACACAGTGCCCGTAAGTCTTCTTCAGATACTCAGCCTCTTCGACCGTCACATGCAGCCCCACCGCAAGGTCGTTCGTGAAGTGGTCTCCGCCGATAGGAAGCACCGCTGTATGCGCAACGGAGCCTTCAAAGAACACTGCCAGCTCCGTCGTGCTCGACCCGATATCGGCAACGCATACCCCAAGCTCGCGCTCGTCCGCAGAGAGCACAGCCTCCGCCGATGCAATTCCTTCATAAACCGTGTCCAGAACTTCAAGACCCGCGCGATTCGCGCACGTAATCACGCTCTGGGCCACTCCACCCGAGCAGGTTGAGAGATGAAGGTTCACCTCAAGCTTGTTTCCAACCATCCCGATCGGATCGTGAATTCCCGACTGGTCGTCGAGAATGAACTCCTGCGGCAGAAGGTGCAGCACCTCACGGTCCGGAGGCAGTGCCACACTGCGAGCCCGGTCCACCGCTGCCCTGACCTCCTCACGCGTGATCTCGCGCATCCTGCTTCCAAGGCTGATGCCTCCACGCGAGTTCATCCCTCGCACGTGCGATCCACCGATACCGACCACAGCTGTTTCTATACCCGCCTTCGCAGTGCGCTCCGCCGTCAGGGCCGCACGATTGATCGCCTCGGCGGCCGGTCCCAGTTCGGCAATCAGCCCCTTGCGCATCCCCTTCGACGGCTCCACGCCATGTCCGCGATAACGCAATACGCCATCGTGCAGCTCGGCAACCAGCACGCAGCTCTTCGTGCTGCCAGCGTCCAGCACCGTAATCAGATTCTCTGGCTTCTGATTCTTCATGGATGAACCACCTGCGGCGAATGTGTACTCGACCCCTGCACTTCTCCCGCTACCACTCTCTTCGGATGAACCCAAAACGACTCTCCACTAACTCTCACCGCCGAAGCAGGAGCGGCCGAAGTCTTCTGCTCCGCCGTCCCACCCTTCGCCGGGCCGGTCTTCGGTGGTGTGCTCTTCTTCGTCGGCGGTTTCCTGGCCTTCGACGCAGTTTTGACTACCACCTTCTTCTTCGTTACCGCAGCAGCATGATTCGACGAGACAGCAGAATGAGGAGTAGACGGAGACTCCACTTTGTTCGCCGGTGCCGGAGCCGGGGTCACTACGGGCTTCTCGCTGCCACCATTTCCAGCAGCTGGAACTATCTGCTCTCCTACAACAGGAGCCGTGGTGCCCGGCTGCATCTCCAGCACAACCTGCCGCTCATAACGCATGTCCACCGAAGCCAGATGAGGATACTGCTGTCTCCACTCCGGCAGATGCTCCTCGAACTTCTTATAGCGATCCAGGAAGTTATCCTCGCCGAAGTGCACCATCACCTCGCCGCCTTTATCCTGAACCGCGGCGCGCACATCCTCCGGGTTCGACAGGTCGACCTCGCTCAACCTCTCCGAGATCTTTTCGCCTCCGCCGTCTAACTCACTCGTAAACCGGGCATACACCTTCATCCTCGCTGCCCGCAACGACAGCGGATCACTCTCCGCAAGCCCCGTCACAACCGGGAACGAGTAATGCGTATTCCCTTGCGTCCCCGCAGGCATGTCCAGCAGAATCCCGTTCGCATCCACCAGGCCGATGCGATTGCCCTGTCGAACGAAGGCCACAGGAGTGCGCTCTACAACGGACACCCGCAGATGGTTCGGCAGCAGCCGCATCACCGTCGCATGCTGCACCCACGGCAGCTCCTCAAGCTGTGCCCTGCGCTCCTCCAGCGGAACCCGGAAGATATTTCGCTCGATATCCTCTCCAAACAAGCCCACCAGTTGAGAGCGCGTTACATGCGTGTTTCCCAGCGTCTCGATCGCCGTGGCAGACGGAATCATGAATCTCTCGTCATGCAGAATCGCACTTCTTGCGATCATCGCCACCGCACCGCACAGCCCCACAAACACCAGCGCCCCGATGACAACCGCAATCTTTCCTCCGCGAGACCGAGGCAGGCCACCGCGCAGCTTCACCCGCACGCCGCTCTGCCGTCGTCGACCTGGCAGAACGTCGTCTTCCAACTCCTCTTCGTAGTCTGTAAATTCGCGGGTCATCATCTTTGCAGGAGCGGATCCTCTTGGCAAACGGGTTGTTGTCTCCGAAGCGTGCTCCAGCTCTGGCGCCTCCAGCACCGCCGTTGCAAGCCTCGAAGATTCGTCTCTACGTCGCAAACCCGAGCAGGGTCGCGAGAATCGCCATTTTGACTATATCCCGCAAACCATCCCGTCCGACTCGACAACTTGCATGCTTGTACCCTTTCAGGAACGCACCCAGCCCGTCACTCCCATCTTTCTGGTATGCTCTTGCCCCACGCACTCGCTCACCCGCACATCCGCTCACTCACCCCGAAGCTCACCAGCACATCCCGAATCCGTCGTGCCCATCCCGAATCCGTCATTCTGAGCCGAAGGCGAAGAATCCCTGTATTTTTCAGGCCACCAATCTCAGAGGCAATCCACTCACCCTGCCAGCCTCTCCAGCAGAAGCCCAGCCGCCTGCGAGACACTTCCCGCCCCCAGCGTCAGGATCACATCGCCTTCGCGAGCCTCTCGGGCCAGGGCTTCTACACCCTCCGCCACCGACGCAGCGTACTTCACACCATCACGCCCTATCGCCCGAACCAGCGCCTCTCCCGTCACTCCCGCGATAGGCTCCTCGCTCGCTGCGTAGATATCCAATATCTCCACGCGATCCGCATCGCCAAAGGCCTTCACAAACTCAGCCATCAGATCTCTCGTACGCGTATAGCGATGCGGCTGAAACAGCACCAGCACTCTTCCATACCCGCACTCCCTGGCTGCCTGCAGGGTAGCGACGATCTCCGTCGGATGATGCCCGTAGTCATCGACGACGGTCACTCCCCGTACAGTTCCCTTTATCTGGAATCGCCGATCTACTCCACGGAATCCATCCAGTCCCACTGCAATCTGCTCAGGAGCAATTCCCAGCTGAACTCCAATCGCCACCGCGGCCGTTGCGTTCATCACGTTGTGCTTTCCCGGAACATGCAGCGCAAACGGCCCCAGGGTCGCACCGCGATAGCTCACCTCGAACCGTAGAAATCCCTGTCCATTTCTTTCGAGCATCGCCACACGGAAGTCCGCATCCGCACTCTCGCCATACGTGTAAAGCCGCCGCCTCACCCTCGGCAGCACTGCTCGCAGCAGAGCATTATCCACACACGCCACAGAAGCTCCATAGAAAGGAACCCTATCCATGAACTCGACGAACGCCGCCTCGACGTCTGCCATATCGCGATAGCAGTCCATGTGCTCGCGATCCA